>JACCDH011169473.1_pt1 | contig 28004 bp, 22 predicted proteins | sample 7442481 | NCBI WGS metagenome assembly JACCDH01 (sample SAMN15323433, study PRJNA562643) | freshwater metagenome | isolation source: river surface water | place: USA:Blue River Watershed | collected 2017-08-15 | reverse complement strand
CTAGCGCATGCACACGCCGCCTTGGCGATGATGTCGCGCACCCACGGCCAGCCCGCTAGCCCGTCCACCCTAGGCAAAGAAATCGACAATGTCGTGGCGCACCTCCAAGGTGCACGACAACGCATCGCCAGCGTTGCCATCTTGGGCAAAATGAACGGCGCTGTGGGTAACTACAACGCGCACCTGTCGGCCTACCCATCCCATGACTGGCAGGCCTTTTCCCGCAAGGTGATTGAAGACCGTCTGGGTCTGACATTCAACCCCTACACCATTCAAATCGAGCCTCACGATTACATGGCCGACCTGTTTGATGCGTTTGCGCGCACCAACACCATACTGCTTGATCTGAATCGCGATATCTGGGGCTACATCTCGCTGGGATATTTCAAGCAGCGCACCAAAGCCGGCGAGATCGGTTCCTCGACCATGCCGCACAAAGTTAATCCGATTGATTTCGAAAACTCCGAAGGTAATTTGGGTATGGCCAACGCAGTGCTGAAACACATGGCAGAAAAGCTGCCAGTTTCACGCTGGCAGCGTGACCTGACGGATTCAACCGTGCTGCGCAATATCGGCGTTGGCTTGGGTTATGCGCTACTCGCTTACGACAGTTGCCTGCGAGGCCTGAACAAACTCGAAGTCAATGCCGCAAAAATCGCCGAAGATCTGGATCAAAGTTGGGAAGTACTGGCCGAGCCCGTGCAAACCGTGATGCGTCGCTACGGCATTGAAAACCCTTATGAACAACTGAAGGAACTCACACGCGGCAAAGGCATATCGAAAGATGCGCTGCAAGACTTCATCACGAAACTCGCTATTCCGCAGGAAGCCAAGGATCTGCTGCTGGCAATGACACCGGCTTCTTATGTGGGCTTGGCTGAAAAGTTGGCGAAAGATATCTGAGGGTTGTGCTGGCCCCCGGGCCTTGTGAGCAAACAATAAAAAAGCCGGCATTCACGCCGGCTTTTTTGCTTACTTGGACAGAAAAATCAAACCACCGCCCCATCTGTTTCATCTTTCGGTTTCACTGGTTTCAGCAAATCTTCCCGTTTCACGCCTAGCCACATCGCCACGGCTGCAGCAACGAACACCGATGAATAAATACCGAACAAGATACCAATCGTCAGCGCCACCGCAAAATAATGCAGCGTGGGGCCGCCAAAAATCAGCATCGATAACACCATCAACTGGGTTGATCCGTGGGTGATCACGGTTCTTGAAATGGTGCTGGTAATCGCGTGGTTCATGACTTCTGCAGTTTCCAGCTTGCCGAAACGACGGTCACGGAAAGTTTCACGTACCCGGTCAAACACCACCACCGACTCATTGACCGAATAGCCCAGCACAGCCAGCACAGCAGCCAGTACGGTCAGCGAGAATTCCCACTGGAAGAAGGCAAAGAATCCCAAAATGATGATCACGTCGTGCAAGTTCGCAATAATGGCAGCGACCGCAAACTTCCATTCGAATCGGAACGCAAGGTAGATCATGATTCCGACCACCACAAACGCCAGTGCAGTCAGCCCATCATGCGCAAGCTCCTCACCGACTTGTGGGCCGACGAACTCAACGCGTCGCAAACTGACGGTCGGGTCTTGTGCCTTCAACACCTCAATCACCTGCGTGCTTGCCTGCGCTGAAGTTTTACCTTTCTGCACTGGCAAACGAATCAGCACATCTTGTGCGGTACCAAAACTCTGCACCTGACTGTCGGCAAAGCCTAGCGTTGAAATGTTCTGGCGAATTCGTTCCAGGTCAGCAGGCTTGCTGTAGGCGACCTCCATCACCGTCCCGCCGGTGAATTCAATCGACAGATGCAGCCCTTTGGCAAACAGGAAAAATACAGCCGCCGCAAACGTCAGCGCCGAAATGACGTTAAACGCCAGCGCATGTCGCATGAACGGTATGTCTTTTTTGATTCTAAAAAACTCCATGACTTCCTTTCAGTGAACCTGACCGCCTCAGGCGGTCGGCTTCCAGACTTGTCCGATTGAGACGCTATTGAGTTTCTTGCGACGGCCGTACCAGAGATTTGCCAGCGCTCGTGCCACCACGACAGCCGAGAACATGGAGGTCAGAATGCCGAGGCAATGCACGACCGCAAAACCACGAATCGGTCCCGAACCAAAAATCAGCAACGCCAGACCCGCGATTAGCGTGGTGACATTCGAGTCCAGAATCGTCGCCCAGGCACGCTCAAAACCTGCAGCAATCGCCGCCTGCGGCGAATTCCCGTTACGCAGCTCTTCGCGTATACGTTCATTGATCAGCACGTTGGCATCGATCGCCATACCCAGTGTCAGTGCAATCGCCGCAATACCCGGCAAAGTCAGAGTTGCCTGCATCAGCGAGAGCAAGGCAATCAGCAACATGACGTTCACTGCCAGCGCAAAAACGCTAAAGGCGCCGAACAAGAGGTAGTAGATCACCATGAACACGGTGATGGCGGCAAAACCATACAGCGTGGAATTAAAACCCTTGCTGATGTTTTCGGCACCCAGCTGCGGCCCAATGGTGCGCTCTTCAATGATTTCCATTGGCGCAGCAAGCGAGCCCGCGCGAAGCAGCAGCGCCAGATCGGTTGCAGCCGTTGGTGATTCCATACCTGTGATCTGGAAACGCGAGCCGAGCTCATCACGAATGGTCGCCACGGTCAGCACTTCGCCCTTGCCTTTTTCAAACAAGACAATCGCCATCAGCTTGCCGACCTTGCTGCGCGTGGCCTCGCGCATTTTGCGACCGCCATCGCCATTGAGATCAATACTGACCGAGGGTTGCTGGTTCTGATCGAAGCTGGCACCTGCATTCGAAATGTAGTCACCCGTAATGACCGGGTCTTTATAAAGAATGACCGGAGTCGCCTTGCCCGATTTGAAAAGCTCGGAACCCAGCGGCACAGCGGCACTTTCTTCCATACCGCGAGACACTGACTCATCGACCATGCGTACTTCCAGCGTCGCGGTGCGGCCAATGATGTCTTTCGCCCGTGAGACATCCTGTACACCCGGCAACTGCACGACGATACGATCTGCGCCCTGACGTTGAATCACGGGCTCGGCCACACCCAGTTCATTGACCCGCTTCGAGAGAGTGGAGATATTTTGTTGTACCGCGTCTTCCAGTGTCTTCTTTAGTGCCTGAGGATTGAGCGTTGCGCGCAGACGCTGACCCTCGGCATCGGGAACCACGGCCAGCGCCAGCTCGGGCATTTGTGAACTCAGCACATCACGCGCAGCGTTCAGCGTTGCCTCATCACGGAAACGGATATCGACCGCCTCACCCTCACGCGACAATCCCGAAAAGCGCACGCGCTTTTCAACCAGCAGCGCACGAACGCTCGTTTGCATCCCCTGCATGCGTTTTGTGAGTACCGCTCGGGAATCCACCTGCATCAGAAAATGCACGCCACCCCGCAAATCCAGACCGAGATACATGGGCAGTGCATGCAGGCTTTGCAGCCAGCTCGGTGTGTTGGGCAGCAGATTGAAGGCGACCAGATAGCTTGGGTCGGCGGGATCACTGTTGAGCCCCTGCTCAAGCGCCGTCTTTGCCTTGAACTGCATGTCCGTGGTCGCAAAGCGAGCGCGTACCGTGCCATTGTTGCCGAGGTCTTCGTAGAAAACTGCTTCGGCCTGCACACCGGATTTCTCGAGCGCTGCAAGCGCGCGGCTGACCGTCTCAGGTCCGACCTTGAGCGTTGCTTTCGCGCTGCTGATCTGTACCGCTGGCGACTCGCCGAAGAAGTTCGGCACGGTGTACAGCACGCCCATGCACAGCACAAGCAAGATTAATACATATTTCCAAAGGGGGTAACGATTCATGGCATCCTGCATCAAAAGAAAATGTCCGGCTCGGGAGCCGGACATCGGGAGCATCAGACTTCTACAAAGCCTTGATCGTGCCCTTGGGCAATAGCAAAGTAACCGCGGCTTTTTGCATCAGAATCTCGGTACCTTCAGCCACTTCCATGGTCACATAGCCATCGCTGACCTTGGTGATCTTGCCGACCACACCGCCAGCCGTGACGATTTCGTCGCCCTTGGCCAAGCCGTCGATCATGGCTTTTTGTTCCTTTTGCCGCTTCATCTGAGGACGGATCATCAGAAAGTACAGCACGCCAAACATCACAATGATGGGCAGGAAGCTCATCAAGCCGCCTGCCGCGCCTCCGGGTGCTGCCGCCTGCGCATAGGCGTTGGAAATAAACATGGACTGCTCCGGTAAAGGGTTTTTCAAAGACCCGGCATTCTAGCATTTCAGTCCTCATCCTTACCTGCGCAGCTGTGACCGAGGGCGTTCAAGTGCTGGCCAGCCGCGTACCGGGGATCAGCCCGGCACACTCAAGCACATATTGATAGACCTGGCCACCGGATTTCTGCGCACAATCCAGCGCCGACCAGCCCTCATGAGATTTGACTGCCAGCGACGCCCCATGCTGGAGCAGCACGCGAATCAATCGCATATTGCTGAAATCACAAGCCAGCATCAGCGGGGTTTGGCCCTGATCATCACGGGCATCGACCAGAGCACCACTGCGGAGCAGGCGAATGGCAATACCCGGATCCAGCTCACCATCGTGCAGCGCCGTGCATCCAAGCAAACACCGTCGATTCACATCGGCACCATGCGCCAGCAAAAACTCGACCAAGGCATCGTTACCCCTGGCCGAGGCTACATGCAGCGGGGTTTCTCGCATTACATTGGTACAGTCAATGTTCAAGCCCGCTTGCAACAAGCTACCTGCCAGTGGCGGTGTCAGATAGTCTTGAAACAACAACGCATGTCCGCCACCCTCAACCAGCTCAAGACGGGCACCCACCTCCATCAAACGGGGCACCATGACCTCATGTCCCGGAAGCTCGCGCATTTTTATCAGGCAAGCGAGCGGTGTCGCATTCAAGCCATCAGGCTCGTTGATGTCATCCACCGCACCATGCCCCAGCAGCAGTTCAACCGCAGCCATGCTCGAAAACATGCAAGCCCAGTGCAAAGGTGTGCGCCCGTAGGTCGGATCTTTTTGGTGGATGTTTTCGCCAGACAAAATTGCGTCACGCACGATTGCTAGGCTTTCTCCATCATGCGCATGGCAACACAGTACAGACAAGCGTGGCAAATGCTGCAATGAGCCCGGAGCGCCTTCTGGTCTGTCACTGCTATTTGCAATCATCAGATCATCAAAGGAAAAATCGCCACACGAATCCTGATTAACCCGATCAAATTCGGTCATCCGTACCGGGAATCTGGATACTATCCGAGGCTTAATCGTATCGGCCTGCGGCGAATCCGATTTTTCTTTTGAGTGACTATCCAGGGCAAGCGGCGCGGCAAACCTGGAGGCTACGGGCGGTGTTACCGGTGAGCTGTCCATGCAATATCACTCCCTCGATTGTTCCGTTACAGTGACCAGTGACTGTCATACGTCAGCATTGAGGAAAAAATTGTCGTGCGAAGTTCCGGAAAACTATGCGTCTTAACGAAGAACAGACTTGACTGATCGCTTACATCGGAATCTGCAGAAAACAGCATTCCCAGCAACCAATTATGTCAGTGCGAACTGTTGCCCTCAGCCACCTCGTGCGCGATCGGCAGCAAATTGCACACGGAACTCAGTAAAGCGATGTCCATCAATCGCATTGCGCATATCCTGCATCAACTCAAGGTAGTAATGCAGGTTGTGAATCGTATTGAGACGTGCACCAAGAATTTCTCCGCACCGATGCAAGTGATGCAGATAGGCGCGCGAAAAATTCTGACAGGTGTAGCAAGCGCAGCTGGCATCGAGTGGCTGATCTTCATCCTTGTGCCGCGCATTCTTGATCTTCACATCGCCGTAGCGAGTAAATAACCAACCATTGCGTGCATTGCGGGTCGGCATCACGCAATCGAACATGTCAATACCGTTGGCAACGCCCTCCACCAAATCTTCCGGCGTACCCACACCCATCAGATAATGGGGCTTGTGTGCAGGTAATTTAGGTCCCGTGTGTGCAAGGATGCGCTGCATATCTTCCTTGGGCTCGCCTACCGACAAACCGCCGATCGCCACGCCATCAAAATCCATGGTTTCCAGACCCGCAAGCGATTCATCGCGCAGCGCTTCAAACATACCGCCCTGCACAATCGCAAACAAGGCATTCGGATTTTCTTCACGCTGAAACTCATCCAGCGAACGTTTCGCCCAGCGCAGTGACATGCGCATCGAGCTCGCAGCTTCTTCGCGCGTCGCAGGCCGCCCGTCAATCTCATAGGGCGTGCACTCATCAAACTGCATAACGATATCGGCATTGAGCACGCGCTGAATTTGCATCGAAATTTCGGGCGACAGAAACAAACGATCACCATTGATGGGTGAAGAAAACTTCACGCCCTCTTCGGTAATCTTTCGCATCTCACCCAAAGAAAATACCTGAAAGCCACCGGAGTCAGTCAGGATGGGCTTGCTCCAGCCCATAAAGCGATGCAGCCCGCCGAAACGGCGAATAATCTCCAGCCCCGGACGCAGCCACAAGTGAAAAGTATTACCAAGAATGATTTGCGCATGAATCTCTTCCAGCTCGACAGGCGACATGGCCTTCACCGATCCGTAAGTACCCACCGGCATGAAGATCGGTGTCTCGATAACCCCATGCGCCAGTTCCAGCCGACCGCGTCGGGCATGACCATCCGTCGTTAGTAAGGTAAATTTCATCGCGCGCCTTCTCTATCCAGCAGCATGGCATCGCCATAACTGAAAAAACGATAGCGTTGTTCAATCGCATGCGCGTACGCTGAACGTATGCGCTCATAACCGGAAAAAGCCGAAACCAGCATCATCAGCGTCGATTTGGGTAAATGAAAATTTGTAATCAGCCGCGTCACGGTTTGAAATGAAAATCCCGGCGTGATGAAAATCTGTGTGTCATCGCTTCCTGCCACCAGCTGACCCGAACGCGACGCAGATTCCAATGCACGCAGACTGGTCGTACCTACCGCAATGATGTCTCGTCCCGCTTGCTGTGCCTGGCGAATCGTGTCTACACACTCAGATGAAATGTTGTACCACTCGCTGTGCATGTTGTGCTGTGCGAGATTCTCGGTGCGCACAGGCTGGAAAGTTCCCGCGCCGACATGCAGCGTGAGCCAGGCAAGCCGAATACCCTTGGCCTGCAGCGCATCGAGTAGCGGCTGATCGAAATGCAGTCCGGCAGTCGGTGCCGCCACCGCGCCCGGCGATTTCGCGTAAACGGTCTGGTAACGTTGCGCATCGACGGCATCCGCTGCATGCGTAATGTAAGGCGGCAGCGGGAGGGTGCCAAATTGTTCAATCAGTGTCAGCGCATCCGAGGGGAAATGCAGCACAAAAAATTCACCTGCCCGCTCGCCGACCTCAACCTCAAAGGCATCAGACAAACGCATCCGCATCCCCGGCTTGGGTGATTTGGAAGCACGCACCTGCGCCAGCACTGTCGTTGCATCAATCACGCGCTCGACCAGCACTTCGACCTGACCACCACTGGCCTTAACACCGCGAAAACGCGCATTCAACACACGGGTGTCATTAAAAACCAGTACATCACCGGGCTGCAGCAAGCTCGTGATGTCGGAAAATGCGCGGTCAGCCAATTGATCGTCCTTGACTTGCAAGAGCCGCGAGCTGCTGCGTGTGGCTAGCGGCGCCTGCGCAATCAATTCGGGCGGCAGGTGAAAATCGAAATCGGCGAGTGAATACATGGTAAGTGTTTGAACGCTGGCAGAGAAAATCACTCGCGGCCGCGTGAACTGAACGGCAAAAGCCGGTATTCTACGCTGCGCCCGACCAGCCCAGCTCCCATGTCAGCTACCCGAAAAAAAAGTAAACCGCCGAAAAGCCTGCGTACCGCCGACCGACTTGCGCGGCTCGGGCTGTCCACGGATATGGCACTGGCGCTGCACCTGCCCATGCGCTATGAGGACGAGACACAAGTTCATGCCGTGCGCGATGCCGCCCGCATGTATGGACACACGGTGCAAATCGAAGGTCTGGTCACCGCCTGCGATGTGCAATACCGACCGCGTCGGCAACTGGTGGTCACACTCGCTGACGACACAGATCAGCTCACGCTGCGATTCCTGAATTTCTACGGCAGTCAGGCAACCCAGATGGCCGTTGGCAAGCGATTGCGGGTGCGCGGCGAGATGCGCGAGGGATTCTTTGGTCTGGAAATGGTGCATCCTACGGTGCGCTCGGTGGACATCGATACCCCACTACCCGAAGCGCTGACGCCGGTCTATCCGTCCGGCGAAGGTCTGTCACAGACGCTGCTGCGCAAGGCCATCGATGCGGCAATGACCCGTATCGATGCCAGCGACACACTGCCCGATACGCTGCGCGAAAAACTTCAACTCATGCCTTTCAGAGAAGCGATCAACCTGCTTCATCATCCACCGTCGGAGGTTGATGATGAGTCCCTGATCGAGCGCACGCATCCGGCATGGACACGCATGAAATTCGATGAGCTGCTGGCGCAGCAGCTTTCGATGAAGCGCGCGCAGGCAGCGCGTCGTCAGCAGGGTGCGCCGGTACTGGCCAAAGCCGGCGAGCTCAACGCGCTGCTGCTGAAGGCACTGCCGTTTTCGCTGACCTCTGCGCAGCAGCGCGTGCTGGAAGAGATACGCGTGGATCTGGCGGCTCCGTATCCGATGCAGCGCTTACTGCAAGGCGATGTGGGTAGCGGCAAAACCGTGGTCGCGGCACTGGCCGCTACGCAAGCCATCGACAATCAATTTCAGGCGGCACTGATGGCGCCGACTGAAATTCTGGCCGAACAGCACTTCCGCAAAATTGCCAGTTGGCTTGCACCGCTGGGCGTCAATATTGCTTGGCTCACTGGCAGTCTGAAAAAACGCGAAAAAGAAGAAGCCCGCGCACGTATTGAAGATGGTTCAGCACAATTAGTCATCGGTACGCATGCGCTAATACAGCAAGACGTTGGGTTTGCTCGGCTGGGCCTCGTGATCGTCGATGAGCAGCATCGCTTTGGCGTTGCACAGCGACTCACGCTGCGCAACAAAGGCCTAGACAGCGTGCCGCATCAGCTGATGATGTCGGCCACACCCATTCCACGCACGCTCGCGATGACGTATTTCGCAGATCTCGAAGTGTCCGTAATCGATGAATTGCCACCCGGTCGCACGCCGGTAGTTACCCGGCTTATTGCGCAGGAGCGGCGTGACGAAGTGATCGAACGTGTTCACGTCGCAGCAAAAGAAGGTCGGCAAATCTACTGGGTCTGCCCGCTCATCGAAGAATCCGAGGCCTTGCAGCTGCAAACAGCGACCGATACGCATGCCATGCTGACCGCAGCTCTACCCGATTTGCACATCGGTCTGGTTCACGGCCGTCTCAAACCGGCAGAGAAGCAGCAGGTCATGGAAGCTTTCGCACGCGGTGAGCTGCAGGTGCTGGTCGCCACCACCGTTATCGAGGTAGGCGTCGATGTACCGAATGCCTCGCTGATGGTGATCGAGCATGCGGAGCGATTTGGTCTGTCGCAGCTGCACCAGCTCCGCGGGCGCGTGGGTCGGGGCACCGATGCCAGTGCCTGCCTGCTGATGTATCAGGGCCCACTGGGTCTGGTTGCCCAACAGCGCCTGGGCATCATGCGTGAAACCGCCGATGGCTTCGAGATCGCGCGCCGCGACCTTGACATACGCGGTCCCGGTGAATTTCTCGGTGCCCGCCAATCCGGACAAGCGATGCTGCGCTTCGCCGATCTGGAAACAGACCAATGGCTAGTAGAACAGGCACGTGATGTTGCGAACAATCTGCTGACCAATACCCCCGAGATTGCTGATGCTCATCTGGCGCGCTGGCTGGGTGCGAAAGAAGATTATCTGCGCGTCTGACACGATCGCAACGAGAATGGCATGAAGCGCTTGCACCGAGCACTGAATCCCTCACTTGTGCGACACTTGCGTCCATGACTCTCACCGAACTGAAATACATCGTCGCCGTCGCACGCGAAAAACACTTTGGCCGTGCCGCTGAAGCCTGTTTCGTCGCTCAGCCCACGCTCTCGGTCGCCATCAAAAAACTGGAAGATGAACTGGGTGTACCCATCTTCGAGCGCGGCGGCGCCGAGGTTTCAGTTACTCCTATCGGTGCGCAGATCGTCGCTCAGGCCGAGCATGTGCTTGAGCAGACCGCCTATATCAAAAACATCGCCAAGCAAAACAAGGATCCGTTGGTGGGCCCGCTGCGGGTTGGTGTCATTTATACGATCGCACCCTATCTTCTGCCGCAATTGATACCGACCCTGATCGACAATTTCCCGCAAATGCCGCTGATCCTGCAGGAGAATTTCACGGTCAAGCTGATCGAATTGCTGCGCGCAGGCGAACTGGATGCAGCGATTATGGCGCTGCCTTTCAATGAACAAGGCATGATGGTGCGCCCGCTGTATGACGAACCCTTCATGATCGCCCTGCCCCGCCATCATCAATGGTCCAAACGCGCAGCCATCTCCAGCGCAGAACTAAAAACTGAGACCATGTTGCTGCTGGGCTCAGGCCATTGTTTCCGCGATCAGGTACTCGAGGTCTGCCCCGAGATGTCTCGTTTTTCGACCACCGGCGGTGGTATTGCACGTACTTTCGAAGGCTCTTCATTGGAAACCATCCGTCATATGGTCGCCTCGGGTATCGGCATTACGGTTTTGCCGAAAGGCTCAGTGCCAGTGGCACCGGGGCCTGACCATATGCTGCAATACGTGCCCTTCGAAGAGCCAGTACCTTCACGTCGTGTCGTTATCGCCTGGCGCAAAAGCTTTACGCGTGCCGGTGCGATTGAAGCGGTACGACAGGCAGTACTGTCCTGCGCCATGCCCGGCCTCACTATGCTGCCGGATGCCGGGCTGCAGGAAGGCTGACTCGCTTGATAATCTATGCGGACTTAGTATGTGAATGAATTTTTTTCCGTCAGTGGAAAGTTTAGGTCGTGTCGAATTTAATACGCGTTAGTGAGGCAAAGACGCCGGCTGTGACACTAGAAATACGAGACCCTTAACGCTGTGATTATTCGTCGACTCATCCTCTACGCCCAACTGGTGCGCCTCGACAAACCCATCGGCAGCCTGCTGCTGTTATGGCCCACCTTGTGCGCGTTATGGCTCGCCTCCGCTGGCAAACCAGACTGGCAGCTGATTGCCATTTTTACCGTGGGTACCGTACTAATGCGCTCAGCAGGTTGCGCCATCAATGATTTTGCTGATCGCGATTTTGATCGTCACGTCAAACGCACCGCAGAGCGTCCACTGACCGCCGGAAAAATCAGGGCCTGGGAAGCGGTGATGGTGGCCGTGGTGCTGGCCATGCTCTCGCTAGCGTTGATTACCCCGCTCAATCTACTCACCAAACAGTTATCGGTACTCGCCGTTCTGATCGCCGCAAGCTATCCCTACTTCAAGCGCTTCTTTGCTCTGCCTCAGGCTTATCTGGGCATTGCGTTTGGCTTTGGCATTCCCATGGCATACGCCGCCGTGCTCAACACGGTACCCACCGAAGCCTGGGTGCTACTACTGGCGAATGTCTTCTGGGCGCTGGCCTATGACACCGAATATGCAATGGTCGATAGGGATGATGATCTTCGGATCGGCATACGCACCTCGGCAATTACCTTTGGTCGTTTCGATGTTCTAGCAGTCATGCTTTGCTACGCGATCAGCCTCGGTCTGATCACGGCGGTGGGTGTACTACATGAATTGGGCAAAGGATTTTTCATCGGCATGCTCGTTGCCGCCGGTATTGCTGTTTATCACTGGACGCTGATCCGCGACCGTGATCGGATGCGATGCTTTGCTGCGTTTCGCCATAACAATTGGCTGGGCGCTGCCGTGTTCGCGGGCGTTGTATTGGGCTGAACCCAATCTCATCGATCGAATGCCGCGCGCAGACAACAGCGGCTCGTTTTCTTCTGTTTTTTCTTGGTGGTCTCCCGTGTAGGGACAGATAATCGCGCGTTTTCACGTAGGCCGCTGCTGCGGCCCGCGCTGCCTGAACGCTTCCGTGATCTGCTCAATACACAATGGATATTTCCGAACTGCTCACCTTCTCGGTCAAGAACGGCGCCTCTGACCTGCACTTGTCAGCCGGCCTGCCACCAATGATCCGTGTGCATGGCGACGTACGACGCATCAACTTGCCACCCATGCCGCACAAAGAAGTTCATGCAATGATTTACGAGGTCATGAACGATGCGCTGCGCAAGCGCTATGAAGAAACGCTGGAGGTGGATTTTTCGTTCGAGTTACCCGGTCTGGCCCGGTTCCGCGTCAATGCCTTCAATCAGGACAGAGGCGCCGCGGCGGTCATGCGCACTATCCCGTCGAAAATTTTGTCCTTACAAGACCTGAAGACCCCACCGATCTTCGCTGATCTGGCCTTGAAACCGCGCGGACTAGTACTGGTCACCGGACCAACAGGCTCAGGAAAATCCACCACCCTTGCGGCCATGGTCAATCATGTCAACGAAAACGAATATGCCCATGTGCTGACGATTGAAGATCCGATCGAATTCGTTCATGAGTCCAAAAAAGGACTCATCAATCAACGCGAGGTCGGTCCACACACGCAATCATTCTCAGCCGCACTGCGCTCAGCCTTGCGCGAAGATCCAGATGTCATTCTGGTCGGCGAGTTGCGCGATCTTGAAACGATACGACTGGCACTGACGGCAGCAGAAACCGGGCATCTGGTGTTTGGTACGCTACACACGGTCTCGGCATCCAAAACCATAGACCGCATCGTCGACGTTTTCCCCGGCGAAGAAAAAGACATGGTGCGAGCGATGCTCTCGGAATCCTTGCAGGCCGTGATATCGCAAACACTGATTAAAAACCGCGAAGGTAACGGTCGGGTAGCCGCGCATGAAATCATGCTGGGCACCCCGGCTATTCGGAATCTCATTCGGGAGGCCAAAGTCGCTCAGATGTACTCCGCGATACAAACCGGTACCGCTCAGGGCATGCAAACGCTGGATGCCTGCCTGATGGGACTGGTCAAAAGTCATCGAATTTCGCTGGACGCCGCACGCGCCGCCGCCAAAATGCCCGAGAACTTCACAGGTTGATTATGGAAATTACGCGTGCGCAGTCACTGATGCATCAATTGCTGGGCTTGATGAAAGAAAAGGGTGGGTCAGATCTCTTCATTACCGCCGGCTTTGCACCGGCCATCAAATTCAGCGGCAAACTCACACCGGTCTCCAAAACAATACTATCGGCCGAGGAAAGCTCCGCACTCGTTCATGCGCTCATGAATGAATCACAGTTAGCAGAATTCCGAGCAACGCATGAATGCAATTTCGCGGTCAGCCCGCAAGACATAGGCAGGTTTCGTGTCTCGGCTTTCATGCAGCAAGCCAAAGCTGGCATGGTAGTTCGAACCATCACCACCGAAATTCCTGAGCTTGATGCGCTGAACGTGCCGCCACAACTCAAAGATATCGTGATGTCCAAACGCGGACTGATCATCATGGTCGGTGCGACGGGCTCGGGCAAATCGACCACCCTAGCCGCAATGATCGGGCATCGTAACGCGCATAGTCACGGGCACATCATCACCATCGAAGACCCAGTCGAATTCGTTCACCCCCACATGAACTGCATCATCACGCAACGCGAAGTTGGTACCGATACAGCCGATTGGCACACCGCCTTACGCAATACCTTGCGACAGGCACCCGACGTGATTTTGATTGGCGAGATCAGGGATAGAGAGACGATGGATCATGCGATCGCTTTTGCCGAGACTGGCCATCTGTGCTTGGCCACACTACACGCCAATAATGCAAATCAGGCGCTGGATCGTATTGTGAATTTTTTCCCGGAAGAGCGACGTCAGCAGGTATTGATGGATTTGTCGTTGAATCTGAGAGCCATGATTTCGCAACGACTGATACCTGCAAAATCAGGCAGCGGGCGGTGTGCAGCGGTAGAGATCATGCTGAACTCGCCGTTGATATCTGACCTGATTTTTAATGGCGATGTGCATCAGATCAAAGAGCTAATGAAAAAATCGCGCGAACTTGGCATGCAGACCTTTGATCAGGCACTGTTTGATCTGGTCGATACTGACAAGATTTCTGTCGAAGATGCACTGCGTAACGCCGACTCGGTCAATGATCTGCGGCTCGCTATCAAACTGCATGGAAAAAACTCGCAGGCTGCTGATACGGGCGCATCGATTCAGGGGCTGGATATCATCTAAAGCTGCGGAAGTCCGATCTCATCTCAGCACAATGATGCAGCGTTCGCCGAATGGCACAAGAGTCAAATGACTTGATCGTCTGATGCGTTGAACATGCCTTGCTCCGACAAGTAACACCGCATCGGATCAGACCTTACCAAACTCCTCCCCCATTTCCTGACTACGTTTTGCCGCCGCCTGCATAGCAGCAGCAATCGCCTCACCCACACCTGCGGCCTGCATGGACGTAATCGCTGCATGCGTGGTGCCACCTTTGGAGGTCACGCGCTCGCGCAATACGCTGGCTGGGTCGGATGATTGTGTAGCAAGCGCAGAAGCGCCCGTGAACGTTGCCAATGCCAGCGCATAGCCCTGCTCCGCTGTCAGACCTAAGTCCACCGCCGCCTTTTGCATCGCCTCCAAAAAATAAAATACATACGCCGGGCCACTGCCCGAGATCGCCGTCACGGCGTCCAGCTGAGCTTCATCCTCCAACCAGACGGTTTGCCCAACTGCCTGCAAGATGGCATTCGCTGTCTCGCGCTGCTCAGGCGTCACACCAGCACTTGCCGTCATACCCGTCACACCTTTGCCGATCAGCGCAGGAGTATTGGGCATGGTGCGAACAATCGCCTGATGTCCATTCAGCCAGCGCGATAAATCGATAGCGCGTATACCCGCTGCAATCGACAAGATCAATTGCCCACGCAGATGCGGCACAAGATTGCTGACCACTTCATGCATCTGCTGCGGCTTTACAGCGAGTACCACCACATCAGCCACGGCCACTTCACCACCGGGCGCTGAGGATGTCTGCACACCAAACTGCGCCTTCAATGCAGCAAGTGCATCGGGATTGACATCCACCACATGAATATTCGCAGCAGCGGTCAGCTTGTCGGCCAGGCCACCGATCAGTGCCTGCGCCATATTGCCGCCACCAATAAAACAGATCTTCAGATTATTTTGCATAGTCACGTTGTCCAAAAATTGCAGTACCTACTCTGACCATCGTTGCGCCCTCAGCAATCGCCGCTGCCATATCGGCCGACATACCCATAGAGAGCGTATCGGTTTCAATCCCCGCCTCACGCAGTTGCTGTGCCAGCTGCCGTAACAAGACGAACGGGGCTCGCTGCCGCTCTGGATCTTCAGTCGGCTCCGGAATCGCCATTAAGCCACGTAACTGAAGATGCGGCATCGCTGAAACAGTCCGCGCCAGTGGCAACAACTCGTCCGGTGAAACACCACTCTTGCTTTCCTCACCGCTGACATTGACCTGCAAACAAATCTGCAAGGACGGCAGATGCGATGGTCGCTGATCGGATAAACGTTGCGCAATTTTTTCGCGATCGACCGCGTGTACCCAATCAAAATTCTCAGCAATAGGCCGCGTCTTATTGCTCTGAATCGGGCCGATAAAATGCCATTCAAGCATCAGATCAGGACGAGTCGAACGCACGGCCGTCATCTTGTCCAGCGCCTCTTGCAAGTAATTTTCACCAAAAGCACGTTGACCGGCGTCGGCCGCCGCAATGACCGCGTCCGGACCAAAGGTCTTGGAGACGGCAATCAGTAATACGGACTCCAGTGGGCGCGCGGCATCCCGCGCCGCCGCTGCGATGGCTTGCCGGACTTGATCGAGACGGGCAGAAATAGACATAGGACGTTATTATCCCTCATCGTTTAATTACGCCGGCGCGCCAACCATACACACCCACAGGAGACACCATGAGCAGCATTTATGACATCACCGCCAACACGCTGACTGGCGAACCCCTAAGCCTGAACGAATTTCAAGGCAAGGTATTACTGATCGTCAATACCGCCAGCCAATGCGGCTTCACTGGCCAGTATGAAGGCCTGGAAGCGCTGTATCGCAAGTATAAAGACCAGGGATTGGTCGTATTGGGTTTTCCCTGCAATCAGTTCGGCGCACAGGAGCCGGGCAGTGCCGCTGACATTGGCGCCTTCTGTGAAAAGAACTATGGGGTCAGTTTTCCCATGTTTGCGAAGATCGATGTCAATGGGCCGAATGCTCATCCCTTATTTCAGTTGCTCAAGAGCGAGGCGACTGGTGTGCTAGGTACTGAGGGCATCAAATGGAACTTCACAAAATTTCTGGTCAACCGGGAAGGTAAAGTGCAGGAGCGCTTTGCACCGACCACACGACCGGCCGATCTCGATCGCGATATTCAAGCACTGCTTCATATTTAAAGTAATAGCAGCAAAGTAAAAAATATTTAGATAGAAGTATCGTCTGAGCCTCATTGAAATGATTGGACACTGCAATGAGGCGTTACCCTGCCTCGCCTGGGGAAATTCTGCATTTAAAAAAACATAGTGTTCGGTAATCGAGCAAAAAATCGCTCGCAGATCATCCAAAGCACTCGTGTGACAAATCCGCCTAAAAAAATCGATGGTTTTTTCTGACCCATCGCATATCCCCGCAACATCCTTAGCTGAACCTTCCTAAATTTCCTGTTACCCAAAAGCTGTGGCCCACACCGACGATTATCGGATTACTGGATTCATCGACTACTTCAAAAACAACAAGGAGACAACACCATGAATCAGGAAGGATTCAGCGCACTTTGTCGCGCAACCTCACTTGCACTTCAGGTCGAGGACACTGACAAACTTTATAGCACCGGGGAAATTGATATTGATGACGTTGCATTTGGAATTTTTTTCGAGCCCGACATAGCACCTGATCGAATACTTTGCTACATCGACCTAGGCGCCATCCCCAGCCAAGGTCGAGAAGATATTTTTTCACGCCTGCTATCACTCAACGTTATCTCGGGAACCAAGACGTCTGGCGTCTACGGCATAGACAAAGACGCCGAGAACGCCCTCTTTGTTCAGCATTTCATGTACCCGGAATTACTGTCGGGAGAGCAATTTGCGTTGATACTTAAGAGCTACGCGTTTCATGCCAAGACGCTACAAATGACGGTGCTTAATCCAGCCTACATGGACTCCACGGAAGAGGCCTTACGACACTCCCTAATGTCTAACAACCTTCTTTCTGTTTAGGAGTCATCATGCAAGCGACCCAGAATTTTTCAACCAAAAATCGCAGAGACAATGCTGCTTCCAAAAATACAGTTTTACCTGATTCTAAAAAGGTCAATTCCCAGGCCGATTCAAAATACGGAAAATCAAAATCCACTACAAATTTAAAGGGCGAACACCAGCGCAGCGAAAACCAAAACATAAGCTTCCCTGAATCTGATCATCAAAAAAATCAGGAAGAGCCACACAAAAAAGATGTCGCTAAAAAACAAGCCAAGATTAAAAGTGAAAATATAAATTTTCACGAAAAGAAAGAATTTGAAAAAATTCAATCTCATGATTCCTCTGAGACCACTATTAGCTATTCACATAGCTCAAATAGCAAATATTCTGCTAGCACAAAGAAAAATGATCTTTTAAAAGAAAAGAAGGCGCTAGATGAAAAAATTGATCATCTTAAGAAAAAACAGTCAGCAACAGAAAATAAAGGCGGTCTAGTCTATGAAAATCAGGGACGAGAGCTAGAAATTCTTAAAAAGAAAATAAAACGAATCAACAAAGAACTTGGCATAGACAATTCCTATCTGAGTGCTTCATCTACGCCTGAAAAAATAGCTTCAACAGAAGCAAAAAAAACTGAAGAAACTTCTTCAAAAATTGAATTTGACGCGATAGTGAAAGAGATTCAATTAATCGAAGATGAAATTATAAAAATAAAAGAAAACAATGATGGATTAGAAAAAACAAAATCCAACATCATCGAATTAGAAAAAGATAGAGACCATCTCATAGGCCTGATGGAAAAATTTACGGAAATCTTTGAAACAGAAAAATATGACACTGGCTCTAAAAAATCAGACACTCCATTTGATAACAAACCGAAAATCAAGCGAACGAGTGCAGTTCCCCGAAATGCCGACGCAGAACGAAAGGTGGCTCGCTCCAAATTAATTGATACATCATCAGAAAAAAAAGATTATTACCAAGAGTTATGGTCTAGATTTGATTTATGTTTAAAAAAAATAAATGCAATACGCGACAGATTAGAAATAGTGAATTCAAAAACTAAAGATGACGAACTAAAAACTGAATTACGGAGGCAATACAAAACCCTCGGTGACGTAGCCGAGGAGTTACAGGCCTTTTCCCCTGACCCTGGCCCGGCAAACGATAGTGATTACATCACTCGCTTGCTTGAAAAAATAAAGTCACCAGACACCATAAAACTTGAACGTGAATATGATGAAGCATTCAAGGAATACAAAAGAGAACTGGATACTTACAGCTGCACTTGGCTGAAAGCGGCTGCTGGAAAATTATTTGCTGGTCCAGTAGCATTTTGCGCTTCCTTCCTTGTTGGAAACACCATCACTCGCTTGGTGCCCCCTGATCATCAAAGATGGGTCGGCTATTCAATAGGACCCCTTTGGTCAGGAGCAGCCCATGCTCTTTTTACCGGCCCCATTGCTAATCAGTTACTTTCTCAGATGTGGACAAGTCCTATCTTGGGAGAGATGAAAAATTACTTCCTCTTGCTGGCAAGTTACGGTGCAGATCGTTGGAAGGGAGAATTAGACAAGAAAAAATACAGTAGCAAAGATACTGGAAAGACAGAAAAATTAACGATCGTCGAACGATGGGCTGAAGAGCGATCTATTTTTGAAATTAACTGTGAAAGAATGAAAACTGAGGAAACCGGTTATTACGCTTATACAATGAACTATATTTTAAAAGGTATTGGCCCTACAGTTGCTCCTGCGGCTTTCGCTTCCAAAGATCTACTGACACGAGGCTATGACGCGCTAGCCCATGGGGTAGCCGGCGCGATATCTAGCGCACAGTATGTTTATGCGCAGCAGTACCTCAGGAGCCTGGACCCCAAAGCCAAAGAAAATATACTTCCGACTCGAGCGATATCAGGCATGGAGGCAGCAAAGCTGAAATTGTTGGAAAGAGATATAAGAAACGCCATCCAATCCGACCAATACAAAAATGATCCCGTTGCTCAACCTGCATTAGCACGTCTGCAACACACAACAAATAGAGCCAAAATCATTGCGGAACGTAAGTCGCACCACTTTGGGACACTGGCCCATGAACTCAGGAACTCTCTCAAAGATGTTCCGTCTGTTCTTGATATGACAGCGGAAGCACTCGGCCGAATTGTGTCGTTAATGTTTGTTGCTGGCATGTCTCAGGTCACCTCCGAGCTCCGGAAAAGTAGTGATCCAGGACTACGGTTTTTAGGCCATGTGATACCTGCCATTGACTTAATAGTGCCGCCTGGCTGGTCATTTCGGGGGTTATATATAGGCTATATCCGGGCAGCATTAGAACTGGTATATCAGATCAATAAATCCGATGCAAAAAAACCGGATGAGAAAAAACAAGATACCGTCACTCGCATGCCTAAACTTGATCCAACGCCAATGGACGGAGACAATGACAACAGCGTCGTTGTCACCGTGACGGAGGAATCGAGTAAGGAAGATAGCAGCATCATTATCCCCATGGTGGATGACTCGAGTTACTGGGATGGAAACCCAGATTCGAGTGACGAACAGGGATGGTAAATGACGCGAATGGTAAAGCAAACAATCTTTCATCAATCGCCGTCGTGATTGATAAGAGAATGTTTCAGGTTGCAAGAAACAAGCACGGGTTCGGCATGTCGGTGCCGACCCCGCGATTTTCAAAGGCTCTGATCGATTAACTCAATCCAATGCCGAACAGGCGTATCGGTACCTGACTGCAAATGCATCAGGCAGCCGATATTAGCTGACACAATCTCATCCGCCTGAGTCGACTCAAGATTTTTCAGCTTGTTATCTCGCAGCTGATACGACAACTCAGGCTGCAATACCGAGTAAGTACCCGCCGAGCCACAGCACAGGTGGCTGTCAGCACACAGCGTCACATCAACACCAACAGCGCGCAGCACGCCCTCGACCTTGCCGCGGATCTGCTGACCATGCTGTAGCGTGCATGGCGGGTGATAGGCAACGCGTTTTTTTACTTTCACTTTGGCGGCGAGCTGCTGCTCGAACGCTGGCATGATTTCCGAGAGGTCTTTCGTCAATTCAGAAATACGTGCTGCACGCGCTGCATACGCTGGATCATGCGCCAGCAGATGACCATATTCCTTAACGGTGACGCCGCAGCCTGAGGCCGTCATCACAATAGCTTCTGCGCCGGCTTCTACATACGGCCACCAGGCATCGATATTGCGACGCATATCATCGAGTGCGCCGTCTTGGTCATTCAGATGATGGCGAATCGCGCCACAGCATCCTGCCTTTGGTGCGACGATGAGCTGCACCTCGAGCGCATCGAGCACGCGCGCGGTTGCTGCATTGATATTCGGTGACATTGCCGGCTGCACACAGCCGTCGAGTAACAGCATTTTTCGGGCATGACTGCGCGATGGCCAGACACCCGCGGGCCGCGCTTGCGGCACTTTGTTTTTAAGTACGCCGGGCAACAAGGGACGAACCAGCTGGCCCATCTTCATTGCAGGGTTGAACACGCTCTTGCGCGGCAGGATTTCTTTCAGCGCTGTGCGCACCAACTGCTGCGCCAACGGGCGCTTGACCTGTTTTTCAACGATGCCACGACCAATATCAACCAAGCGGCCGTATTGGACACCTGATGGGCAGGTACTTTCACAATTACGACAAGTCAGGCAACGATCCAGATGCATCTGTGTTTTTTCAGTGGCCGCTTTGCCTTCAAGGACTTGCTTGATCAAATAGATGCGGCCGCGCGGTCCGTCCAGCTCGTCACCCAACAATTGATAAGTGGGACAAGTAGCAGTGCAAAAACCGCAGTGCACACAGCTGCGCAGAATGGCATCAGCCTCCTGACCTTCGGCGGTATCCTTGATGAAATCTGCGAGATTGGTTTGCATTGAATGAACAGTAATCAGAAATCAGGGTACATACGGTGCGGGTTAAAAATACCCGCCGGATCGAAGCTGGCTTTCAGGCGGCGATGAATACCAGCGACAGGCGCCTTGAGTGGGTGAAACACACCGACGGATTTATCACCACCACGGAACAGCGTCGCATGCCCACCTGCTGCTTCGGCTGCAGCGCGAATAGCCGTTGCATCGGCAGAGGTTTTTAGCCAGCGCTGCGCGCCGCCCCATTCGATGACTTGCTCACCAGGGAGTCGCAAGGGCGCAGCGACACTGGGTACCGACAAACGCCACAATCCTTCTGCGGTGTCAGCAAAAAAAGCACTCTGATGCTCGCGCAGCTGATCCCAGAAAGTATCTGCATCAGCCAGTACCTCACCACCCATTTTGATGATGGCGGCGTCGACAGCAGCACGAGCGCCGGACAACCGAACGCTCAACTGACCTTGATGCCAGCACGAGGCAGAGATCGGCAAAGGCTGACCACCCCAGACATTGATTTGATGCAGCGCTTCGGATTCCGTCATTGAAAACTGCAATGACTGCTGCGCCACCGGTTTAGGTAATACCTTGACCGAGACCTCAAGGATCAGACCCAGCGTACCGAGTGATCCGGTCAGCAAGCGCGACACATCGTAGCCGGCCACGTTTTTCATGACCTGACCGCCAAAGTGCAAGACCTCGCCACGGCCATCCATCATCACCGCGCCCAGCACAAAATCCCGCGCGGCACCCACCGCCATGCGACGCGGACCGGACAAGCCGGCAGCGACGATACCGCCAATAGTGGCCATGCCATCAAATCGCGGCGGCTCAAAGGCCAGCATCTGATTGTGTGCAGAAAGTGCCTTACCTATTTCGCGCAGATTAGTGCCACAACGTGCAGTAATCACCAGCTCCGTCGGGTCGTAATCAACGATGCCGGTATAAGCCGTGGTGTCGAGCACCTCGCCATGCAACTGCTGGCCGTACCAGTCTTTGGTGCCATTGCCGCGCAGTCGCAACGGTGATCCGGAATTCGTTGCCGCAACAATGCGGTCTCTAAAGCCTGCTAATACTTGTTCCATTTTTTATCGGACCCGCATCAGAATCGTGGCAGATCAGCGAACTTCAGCTGGCCGTGGCGCACATGCATCTTCCCGTATTCGGCACAGCGATGCAGCGTGGGTATCGCCTTGTCGGGATTGAGAAGAAAGGCAGTGTCGAACGCACGCTTGACACCAAAGAAAGCTTCCCGCTCCGCAGCTGAAAACTGCACGCACATAGAATTGATTTTTTCAATCCCAACACCATGCTCGCCGGTGATGGTGCCGCCGACCTCCACGCACAGTTCCAGAATTTCGGCACCGAATTTTTCGGCACGATCAAATTCACCGGGGGTATTGGCATCAAAGAGAATCAGCGGATGCAAATTACCATCGCCGGCATGGAAAACATTCGCACAGCGCAGCTGATGTTTTTTTTCCATCTCGGCGATACCCAGCAAGACCTTCGCCAGATGCTTGCGCGGTATCGTGCCATCCATGCAGTAATAGTCTGGCGAAATGCGCCCCGCCGCCGGAAAAGCGTTCTTGCGGCCCGACCAGAATTTCAGGCGCTCAGCCTCATCACGCGATACGGCAATGGCAGTAGCACCGGAAGCTTTCAGCACCTCAGTCATGCGCGCGATTTCTTCTTCAACCTCTTCCGGCGTGCCGTCAGACTCGCAAAGAAGAATCGCCTCAGCGTCGGTGTCGTAACCCGCTTTGACAAAGGGCTCAACCATGCGTGAGCTGGTCTTGTCCATCATCTCCAAACCAGCAGGAATAATGCCCGCGGCAATCACATCGGCCACTGCATTACCGCCTTTGACCACATCATCAAAGGACGCCATGATCACGCGGGCCAGCTGGGGCTTGGGCACGAGCTTGACGGTGACTTCCGTGGCCACACCCAGCATGCCTTCGGAACCGATGAACGCCGCCAGCAAATCGAGACCCGGCGCATCCAGGCCTTCGTTACCAAGTTCAACCACCTCACCTTCAATCGTCACCATGCGGATACGCAGCACGTTATGTACCGTGAGGCCGTATTTCAGACAATGCACGCCACCTGAATTTTCTGCGACATTGCCGCCGATCGAGCAGGCAATTTGCGAAGACGGATCAGGCGCATAGTAAAGGCCATGCGGTGTCGCTGCTTCGGTAATGGCCAAATTACGCACGCCGGGCTGCACCACAGCCGTACGCGAGTGAGGATCAAGTTTGACAATGCGATTCAGGCGTGCAGTGGATAACACCACCCCATCAGCAATCGGCGTCGCGCCACCCGACAAACCCGTGCCAGCGCCACGCGGCACGATCTGCACATTCAGACGGTGACAGACCTTCAGCACAGCGACTACCTGCGCCTCGTTCTCGGGCAGCGTAACGATCATCGGCAACTGGCGATACGCCGACAAGCCATCGCACTCGTAGGGACGCGTATCTTCTTCGTTGAACAGTACCGAATGTGCGGGTAAGTGCTCGCGCAATGCGGCTACGACCTCGCGCTGACGAGAAAGAGAAAAAACCGCTTCAGTGGGAGCATTCATGGGAAATCCTAGTAAAGCGCGTGGCAACACAGCCCGCAGCCTAAAGGACACTAGTGTAACGAAAGGCTTACTACGAAAGTCCCGATTTGACCAGATTTCCGCTGAAAAGCTTTGGGGTGACTGATGAAAGTTTTTAGCTTGCAGGCTAGCACCTGCAAACGCACGGTCATGACGACAAGTGCGCGCCCTGTGAAAAAGGTAGCGGCGCGCCACATTTTGTTAAATGGCGCGCATTCTGCACCACTAAAAACAGTGCGGGAGTAATCAGGCGCTGCGGAAAGTCGCCTGGGTCCATTGGAGAAAAGCTGTGACCTCGGGACGCTCGGCGGCCTGCTTTTCATACACCACGTAGTAAGCGTGTGGCGGGGTTGCGGTTTGCATGTCGAACAGACGAACGATTTCGCCACTGTCGAGCAATTCACGCGCGAAGTGTTCGCGGGTCAAACCAATGCCATGGCCGCGACGCACGGCTTCCAGCAGCAGACCGAGGTCGTCGACGCGCAAACCGGTACTGGGCTCAGACCAATCAAGACCGGCGGCCTCAAACCAAGGTTGCCATGGCTCGAGCGCAGAACGGATCAAGGTCGCACTTTGCAAATCTTCCGGTTTGCTGATATCACCAACCTTTTGCAGATAGTCCGGGCTGGCAACTGCAAAGGTCGGCTCGGAAAACAATTTTTCGCACTGCAGGTTCGGATACTTGCCCGGCCCAAAACGCACCTCGACATCACTCTCACCCAGCGCGAGATCGTACAGCGGCACGGATAAATAAATTTCGACCGCGATATCGGGATGCGCTTCGGTAAATGACGCCAGCTTGGGTACGAGCAGATAGCGCGCAAAAGTTGGCGGCACCGTAATTTTGATACGCGGCTGCACTGAGGCAGCGCGGCGCGGCATCGGAAAATCAGTCAGCGTGCGCAGTGCCTGACGCACGACATCGAGATAACGACGTCCGAATTCAGACAAACCAACGTTGCGGCCATCACGCAGAAACAAGCGCTCGCCAACGAACTCTTCAAGTAAGCGAATGCGATGCGAGAGTGCCGAAGGGGTAATACAAAGCTCTTCTGCCGCCAGGGCGAAGGAACCGTGCCGCGCTGCTGCCTCAAACGCCGACAGCGCGTGGACCGGTGGGATGCGTGTTGCCATGAGTGGGTGATCTATGCTGCAGGAAAGCTGCCAGAAAAATTACCAGCGGAAGATCTTTCCTGGATTAAAAATATTATTCGGGTCTAACGCGTGTTTGATCGATCGCATCATGTCGACCGCATCTTCACCGGTTTCATGAATCAGAAAATCAATCTTGTGCAAGCCAATGCCGTGCTCACCGGTACAGGTACCGTCCATCGCAATCGCACGATGCACCATGCGTTCATTCACGCCTTCTGCGCGGGCGATATCTTCGGGATCATTGGGATCAATTAGCATCTGTACGTGGAAGTTACCGTCGCCAACATGACCGACGATACCGTGAATGATGCTCTCTCGTTCGCAGTCGGCTTTGGTCTCCAGCAAACACTCCGCCAGACGTGAAATCGGTACACAGCAATCGGTCGATATTGCACGGCAACCGGGGCGCAATTGCAGCAGTGCGAAATAAGCATTGTGCCGCGCCTGCCAGAGACGGGAACGATCTTCGGGACGCGTTGCCCATTCAAAGCCAATGGCTTGATGTTCGTCAGCGATTTGCTGCACCAACTCAGCCTGCTCTTTCACGCCATGTTCGCCACCGTGGAATTCAAATAGCAGCAAAGGCTTCTCGGGCAGCGTGAGCTTGTCGTGTTTGTTGAAGGCGCGCACACCGTTCTCATCAACGAATTCAACCCGCGCCACCGGCACACCCATTTGTATGGTCTGGATAACAGTATTGACGGCACTGGCGATATCGTTGAACGAGCAAACCGCTGCGGAAATGGCTTCAGGCTGGGGGTAAATTTTCAGCGTGACCTCTGTAATGATGCCCAGCGTGCCTTCACTACCCACAAACAAACGGGTCAGGTCGTAACCGGCTGATGATTTTTTCGCGCGCGTGCCAGTTCGGATGATCTTGCCTTCGGCGGTCACCACGGTCAGAGATAAGACGTTTTCCCGCATCGTGCCGTAACGCACCGCGTTCGTACCCGACGCGCGGGTGGCAGCCATGCCGCCAATCGATGCATCTGCACCCGGATCGATGGGAAAGAACAGTCCGGTATCCTTGATTTCAGCATTCAACTGCTTGCGTGTAACGCCCGCCTGCACCGTCACGGTCAGGTCTTCCGGGTTTACCGCGACCACCTGATTCATCTGCGAGAGATCAACCGACAATCCCCCCTGCAGCGCCAGGATGTGACCTTCCAACGAGGTACCGGTGCCATAAGCAATGATGGGGAAGCGATGCTGATTACATAAACGTACTGCAGCTGCGACCTCTTCCGAGGTGTGCGCAAATACCACCGCATCAGGCAGCATGGGGTCATAAGACGATTCGTCACGCCCATGGTGCTCGCGCATCGCCATGGAGGTCGACAAACGATCACCGAAAACGGTCTTCAACTCGGCCAGTAGTGCCTCAGGCAGCTCGCGTCTGAGGGCAGAAGGTGGGGCAGGATGGTTCATGGAAGTTTCTCCGTAAGCGATCTATTGTACCCTTTGGCCGATAATAGAACGGCTCAAAATCAGCGAAAACCTGGAGTTTGGCGGCGAAACCAGGCATTTTCCCGTATCCTCCGCCCCGACTCTTTTATTTTTATCCACTATGGGCAACCGACTTTCCAAAATCGCTACCCGCACCGGGGACGATGGCACTACCGGACTGGGTGATGGCAGCCGAACCACCAAAGACGCGCTGCGCGTTCAGGCTATGGGCGATGTAGATGAATTGAATTCCCATCTGGGCCTGCTGCTGTGCGAAGACATGCCGGCAGATTTACGGGAAGAGCTGGTCACGATCCAGCATGATCTCTTCGATCTCGGGGGAGAGTTGTGCATACCGGGTTTCAGTCTCATCACCGATACCCACGTCATCAGACTGGACACTTTGCTGGCAAAATACAACGCTACCCTGCCTGTGCTGGCTGAATTCATCCTGCCCGCAGGCTCACGGGCGGCGGCCCAAGCCCATGTTTGCCGAACTGTTTGCCGACGTGCTGAGCGGGCGATTGTCTCTCTCGGCAACACCGAGACGCTCAACCCGCAACCCCGGCAATACGTCAATCGCTTATCGGATCTGCTGTTTGTGCTTTCACGCGTATTAAATCGACATGCCGGTGGTACCGACGTGCTGTGGCAAAAAGGTCGTCAACGCGACTGATGCGCCGGCAAGTTAACTAGTTGATTCCTAGATCAGCCCGCAATCCACCTCGATAGGTCATCCTCACCATTTATCCCCATTAGAAACAGCCGATGGGCGCTAACTACCGATTCGGTTCTCCGACCCAAAGATAACTTCGCCACTCGCCCGCTGCGAGCGCTGAGTATCGACCCCCTGCCGCATTGAACTTGTTTGTCGTGGTGGTTACGAAATCGTAACTCGATAGCCCACCCTCAAACGATTATGAAACGAACGATTAGTACAGGTTTTTATCAGCCCAATAACAACACTGACATCAATGACGATGGCACTGACATGGCTGGCGAGGACACGAACAACGATCCCGCTCCCAAGCCTGTGCCGCCGACGATGCATATGCGGAATGCAACACCTGATCCGATAGGACCATCCGGCCCCTCACAAGTGACGCCTATTCAAGCTCTCGGCCCGATCACGCAGCCGCTCCTGGTATCCAGAGGGCAGACAGCCGAGTCTCAGCAAGCGTCGGAATCAACGCAGCAAATCTCGATGCAAGCCACCGATGTCAACCTTGCATATAAGAACGGCCAGACACGATTGATGTTAGCTGCTCAGGATGGCGACCTCACCGCCGTGCAGGCACTCCTTTCAAATGGCGCTGACGTCAACGTCGCCGACGAGGACGGCTGGACTGCGCTGATGTACGCCTCTCAAAAGGGCCATCTGACGACCGTGCAGGCTTTGTTGGGCGTATCCGGCATCAACATCGATGCGCAAAAATCTAATGGAGCAACTGCCTTGTACGTTGCGGCACACGAGGGCAAAGACGATATCGTAAAGGCGCTCATTAATAGAGGCGCCAACGTCAACATCACCAACAGCTATCTCAGGACACCGTTGATGGCCGCTGCCGAAGAGGGCCATCTAACGACCTTGCAGGCTTTGTTGAGCGTACCCGGCATCGACATCGATGCTCAAACAGACACCGGAGCAACTGCCTTGTACGTCGCGGCATACAAGGG
>JACCDH010383378.1_pt1 | contig 28021 bp, 27 predicted proteins | sample 7442481 | NCBI WGS metagenome assembly JACCDH01 (sample SAMN15323433, study PRJNA562643) | freshwater metagenome | isolation source: river surface water | place: USA:Blue River Watershed | collected 2017-08-15 | reverse complement strand
CTGACGCCGATGGTGTTTGCAATGAGTTGGAACTGTTAGGTTGTACCGATGTTGCTGCATGTAACTACGATGCAAGCGCAACAGACAATGGACCTTGTACTTACCCAACGCAGTCTTATTTGAATTGCGCGGGTAACTGTATCAACGATACTGACGCCGATGGTGTTTGCAATGAGTTGGAACTGTTAGGTTGTACCGATGTTGCTGCATGTAACTATGATGCAACTGCAACAGACAATGGAACATGTACCTATCCCATTGAGTTTTACTTGGATTGCGTGGGTAACTGTATCAACGATACCGACACCGATGGCGTTTGCGATGAGTTGGAAGTGTTAGGTTGTACCGATGTTGCTGCATGTAACTATGATGCTAACGCTACAGAGGATGATGGATCTTGTATTCTTCCAACAGAAGAGGTATGCAACGATGCAGATGATGATTGTGACGGAGAAATTGATGAGTTTGTAACCAATACTTATTTTGTGGATGCCGATGGTGATGGTTTTGGAAGTGCTCAAGAGGTTTTATTTGCTTGTTCAATGCCTATGGGGTATGCAACCAATTCAGATGATTGTGATGATGCATTGTTGACTTATGAAGATAATGATAACGATGGATTTGGATCTACTGTATCAGTGGCCTGCGGAATCGAAAACAATACCGATTGTGATGACAACAACGCTCAAATCAACTCAGGTATCGCCGAGTTGTGTAATGGTATCGATGACAACTGTAATGGTTCTGTAGATGATGGATTGGTGTTTGTTGATTACTATACAGATGCTGATATCGATGGCTACGGATCAGGTACGGCAGTATCTTTTTGTGACAATCCAGGTGCAGGGTTCTCGACCACGAATGATGATTGTGACGATATGAACGCACAAATTAATCCCGGAGCGACAGAAATTGAAGGTAATCAAGTGGATGAGAATTGTGATGGCGAGGTGTTGTCTGTAAATACAATAGATTTGATTGTAGAGATGTACCCTAATCCAACTAGAAATCAATTCACTGTTGTGAATACAGCGTTTCAGGGAAGTGAATTGATCATTTATAATGCTCAAGGAAAATTGGCATTCAAAACAAAGATGACTGAAGATAAGTTGATGATTGACTGTTCTGCATGGTCAGCAGGGATCTACATGGTTCAAATGCAAAACGCAGGAAGCATCAAATCGGCTACTTTGATCGTTCAGTAACCGTTAAGGATAGATTGTAAAAGGGCTGCCAAATTGGGCAGCCTTTTTTTATTTCATTTTGGTTAGATGAAAAACTGAAATTGTAGGATGTAGCTCATTTTTCTTCCTTGCTCATGCGGTTTACCAGATGTTCCCGCATTCACAAAGGTTGACCGATTTTGCATGCCAAAAGTGATTTTGGTTTTATTTTGATCAATCAACCAATTGAATCCACCTTCATGAATCATGAAATCGTGTTGAATTCCGTCAAATTGATTGTGTTGTCCATTATAGAATACCTGAAGTGTCCCCCATTTTTTAAGCAAATCACTTTTGAATAAATAGGCCATTTGGAAAAATTGCGTGATTCCTGAACCAATGACCGGAAAGGAGTTTCCATAACCTCCAAATGATGTGGTGGATTTGGTTCCATTCATTGGATTCATGACGCCAATGTTTCTGACATATTGTGGTCCAAAGTCCTGATAGCTCAGCGCGCTGTATATGCTCAGCGCATTTTTCTTTTCTTTGTTGATGGGTTGCTCAAAGAATACATCCAGTCCCAATAGGTTGAGGTTATGATAGCTGGTATCGGATTGGTTAGCCGCTTTGGACCACAGGGCGTTCTTTTGGTGCATAAAACCCAAACCGATATTGAGGATGTGCTTGTTGCCCAAATAAGTGCCAGGAAGATACGCGGTTGTATTGGTTTCGTTGTCTTTGAATGACCAATAGCAATAACCATGAACTTGTGGATTGGAATAGAAAGGAGTAAAACTACTGATGGCAGATAATGGACCATTGATTGCACTGGCTTGATTGGCCGTCATGGGTTTACTCACTGCCAAACGATAATCTAGTTTTCCCAATTTTCCTTTGGCAAAGAAACTGAATTTCCTGAGGAATTGATCTGTGACATCATTGGTCGCTTGTTGGTATAGAGGCGCATCAAATCCAAGAATGCTGGCTGCTGCTGGAGCAGAGTACCTCATGTGTCCACCCCAGCCGGTTAACCCCATTCCCATGGTTAACTTTTGATCAATGAAATTGATTTCACCGGTAATATCATGGAAGAAGATTCCTTGTTTCCTTGTGGAATTAAAAGACAAATTGTTATTGCCTATTTGCGCATAGATGAAGCTCCTTTTGTTGGGTTTGATCATGATTTGAGACCGAACCCTTCTTAGCCCCATATCCCAGATGTTGTCTTCAGCATTTCCATTCAACTGAGATCCAGGATTGTTGGAGATCCATCGGCTCCATCCCTGCATCAAGAAAGTGGTTTTAATGTAAGTTTCCCCCGTTGCTTCAAAGTTGTATTTTAGCTCTTGGGCTTCGAGAAAAACACTGCTGAGAATCCCCAGCAGTGTTAAATAGATTTTTGATCTCATGATTGATGACTGTGAAATTTTTTATCAAATTTTCTGGTGGCCAATTCATGATGGGATAGAGGACGCATGTGAGAAAGACCAATGTTTTGCCATTCTCCGCCAAAGGACTCAAATCTGTTTTGAGCGTGGTGAATAAATGCCATGAAAGAATGATCGATGAGTTTACAATCATTGAAATCGATGATGACTTTCTTGCAATCATGGGCTTGATCCAATACTTTTTTAAATCCAATCAAGTTGGAGAAAATAGCGGCATCATGAATGGTGACAAACAATTGTTCATCTTTCAATTTGCTCTCGTAACGTGCCTTGAACAAATTGCCTACTTTGGCGCCATTGTACAAATGAAATAAAAATTTAACCAAGATTCCTGCAGCTATACCCAACAACAAATCTTCAGTCAGTGTAACAATAATGGTAATAAGAAAGATGGCCAATTGCTCTTTACCAATGTGAAGTGCGTGAACAAATTGACTTGGAGCAGCTAGTCGATATCCCGCATAGATGAGCATTGCCGCAAGTGCTGCATTGGGAATCATTTCTATGATGGGGATCAATAGTATCATGGCCAATAACAGAAACACGCCATGAAAGAAATTGGACCATTTTGTTTTTGCACCAAATGCCAAATTGGAAGTGCTTCTTACAACCTCTGAAATCATGGGCAATCCTCCCAAAAGACCTGATATCAGATTACCGGCACCAACACCCAAAAGATCACCATTGAAGCTTGAAGTTCTATTCTTTGGATCTAAGTTGTCAATGGCTTTGACAGTAAGAAGAGATTCTAAGCTGTTAACGAACAAGAACATAAAAACATATTTCCAGAATACAAATTGTCCAATCATTTGTGTATTGAAGTGTATTTGAATACTTCCCCAAAAATCACCGATTGTAACCAAAGAATAACTGGGTTCTGTTTCTCTAATGTGCCAATAGATGGCCAATGGAACAGTTAGTATTAACACGATCATGGGTGCAGGGATTTTCTTGAGAAAAGAGATCTTTGGAACACTGAACATGATGATTAAGCCAATGGCTCCTATGGCTGCCAAGTGCCAATGCGCATGTGTGATGAACTTGGGAATGTCCAATAGTAATTCAATAGGTCCTTCACCTTTGTACATGGTGGGTTCATCACCCAATAAAATAGGAATTTGTTTGGCGATGATGATGATTCCTATGGCAGATAGCATTCCATGCACAGCAGAATGCGGAAAGAAGTCACTTAGCGATCCCACTTTCAACAAGGCCAAGACCATTTGTAAAAGGGCAGCTACAACGATAGCTGCTCCGGCAATTTGCCAACCTTGCTCGCCACCGCCAAACTCAATAATGGCACCGGAGCAAATTGTGATTAACCCAGCAGCCGGACCCTTGATGGTTAGGGGAGAGACGTTGAACCATACGGTGGCCAAGCCACCAATCATTGCGGTAAGTACCCCCATCGCAGGAGGAAAACCACTTGCTTTTGCAATTCCCAAACTTAAGGGTAATGCCAATAAAAATACCATGAAGCCCGATAAGATATCTGCGCTTAAATGGCTTTTTTGTTTTGAAAATGTATTCATATAATTTTTTATAGCGTTAATTCTGATTTTTCTTGAACATTTTTTTGATGTGTGCCTAAAAATATTTTTGCATACAATCGAATGACGGTAATGCCGTTGATTACAAATACCATAGCCGTGATAGAGGCCAGAGCGAATTGATTTTCATGAATGTGCACAAAGATGAGATCTTCTCCAAAAAAGGAAGTGCTGATGGGAAATCCTGAAATACCAAGTGCGGTAATCAGGAATAGAGCGGATAGTTTAGGATGTTTCCAAGCCATTCCTTGGTAATCGAAAAGAGAGATGACTTGATGCTTGCTTTGAATAAAAAGTAAGATGGCCAAGCCAATGATTCCAGAAAGGACTACGCCACTTAAGTACATTGTGGTTTCTTTGGCATTCAAAGGTTGATTCAAGGACACTGCTAAATCAATCAGGAGATGGGTGCCAATGACAAAAATCCAAGCATGCACTGCATTTTCTTTTTCCGTATAGCCGCGTGAAATGAAAACAACGGCAAGAACGCCAACGATTAAACTACCGAGTTGATGGAAGATGCCATGGGTTTCATGATTTCCATTTGGTATCATCATCAAACCAAGGCAGTATATGGGTAATGACAACATCATCAATTGAAGCAGAGAAAATCTCTTGAATGGTTTTCCGATCCATTTTAGCGGACGGAAAATCAATAAAAAGATGAGGTAATCCAAATTCCATTCTTTCAGTCCCAAGAGGTAGATGGTGGATTTAAACCTACGCATCCCATTGGATGAATGACCTGTCTCAATATTCTCTCTAGGCTCAAAGGTTTGTTCTCTTATCTTTAATGCCATGAGGGATGGTGAGGTCAGCAGCTGGTAAGAACGAAGGAAAGCATTGCCTGCAAAATGAAGCAATGCCATTGATTCTAAACCAAGAGCGATCTCAATGAACATGATCCCAATTTGGGTGGCTGAGCTATAGGCAATTTGACCTTTCAAGGTGCTCTGGGTTTTGGTGATCAAATGGCTGATGATGGCGGTAACTCCTCCGATGATGCCGATTACCCAGCGCGATCCAACATTGGCTCCCCAAATGTGGTCGGTTCTGAGCAACAAAAAACAGCCCATGTGAATGGATAAAGCGCCGTAAAAGATGGCACTGGATGGGGTTGGGCCTTCCATGGCACGCGGAAGCCAACCCGTGAATGGATACTGAGCTGATTTGGCAATGGCAGCCAGGATAATCATGACCGAAATAAACATCGCTGTTGAAGGATGCAGGGTCAATTGATCATGAACCCATCCCCAATCTTGAATTTCAGAGAAGGAGATGTTGCGATGCCACAAATGATGGCTCATCCACATGGTCAGCAGAATACCAATATCACCAATGCGGTAAATGGAATAAACCTTGACGCTGTTTCGAACCGGTAAATACCGGAATCTGTAAAAGGAAATCAGCAAGAAAGAAGATATTCCAAGAAACTCCCATCCGATGAATAAGGTTTCAAAATTGCCGGATAATGCAATGATGGTATACCCAACATAAAACAACAGAATGGTATTGAAGTATCTCTTAAATCCGAACTCCTTGTGCATATAGCGTCTGCTATAGGTAATCACCATGAATGTGATAAAGGATCCCACCCAAGTAAAGGTCAATGAAGTTTGGTCAACCAGAAAGTCAATGTAGAAATCGTAGTCATGGTTGTGGTAGATACTCAAGTCATGCAAATTGTATGATGACTCCGGCATGAGCAACCATGATACCACTGTTGCAGTGGTGAAGACAAAGTGAATCAAACTTGAAAAGTAGGCCAAGCTACCTATCGCTTTTTCATTGTTTTCTTGGATGAACAAGCTCATCAAAAAACTGAAGATCGGAATGCCTACCAATAGGTGAATGAAATGGTTCATAACACTACCTCCTCTGTTGTTTGCATGAAGGGTGCTTTTTTGGCTACCACATCTTTAATGCTGATGTTTTGTTGTTTTATAGGTCTTTCTGACGAGAAAACCATATCAATCCATTGACGATTTTTGAGCGTTTTGGTTTTCTTCGTGAGGGGATCAATCACGCTGATTTTGACCCATTCATTGTCAATCCAATCATGTAGTGCTGGCGTATTCTCAATGACTTTTAATACAATATTGGGATCTTGTTCAATGATGAATAGGATGCGAACGGGTTCATGGATTTCAACCATTTGACTGGGTAGTCCTGGTCTTAAATCACCATCCACACCGTTGCTCAACCCAAACAATCCAACCACATTGTGCGGCAATTTGGAGCCGGCTCCTAGGTTTTGCGAGTCAACGCGGGAGAAGTAATATTCTAGGTTAATGCCGCCACAAACGGGCACTGCAGCTTGTATGATGCCCTTGAGCAATTCACCATTGGGGTCCGATGCGTGATCGTACGAATTTAAAAACGGACGTTTGTCCAAGTACAGACCATTGACCAACTGAAAGTTTCCTACAATGACCAAAGCATTATCTGTATGATTCCATTCTGGTCTGATTTCGAAAAGAGAAATAGATTTTAGATTCATTTTTTGGATGATGCGGTTTTCATTCGAATCATTTTTCATTTCATCGAATCGAAGCGATCTTTCTTTTTTGTTCGCCAAAAGTGCAGCTTGGAATGAACGATTATTTTCTTCATGTTGTTTCTTCTGATTCTCTGTGAATGACGCAACGTCGTAAAAGAAAATTTCATCATTGGTTGTGTCATGCAAGGCTCCTACAAATCGGGTATTGTCAGGGATGATGATTCCCATTTCCCCCAATGCTACTCTAATTTCGGGCTTGTTGGCAATTAAAGCAAAAACCTTGGCGTTAACGCTTCCCGGACGACCACTGCATGCGCCGCAATCGTATCCAGCAAAATAAGGATTGTTGATGGAGCTAGCGCCATGTCCAACGATGTACACAAGATCTGCAAAGTTTTTGGCGAACCCGATACTCTTCAACACACCAGATACATAATGCACCATTTCTTGTTTTGTGAATCCTACGCGAAGTCCCTGATGTATTTCTCCGTTGTTTTCAAACACAATATCAGTATCATGTGACAGGTATGAATTGGACTCCGTTCCCAACAAAGATTTTTTAGGGAAGAACAAATTCAAAAGCAATTTGAATCCAAATACAATTCCAGCGAAATTGGAAATGATCCATCCTTGGGTAAATCCATGACTTCGATGATGAACATGCGATTTCTTCATTCTTTTTGCATCCTTTTTTTCCATGAGGATGGTCTGAGGAGTAACGGGAGCAGGGCAAGCTTTGGAATACAAGTGTCCTTCATGTTGAAGAAAGTAAAATGGCAAACCAAAGAATCCAGGTGTTCCAAAGCTTTGGGAATGCGGCTCAATCAAATGCAAATGCCTGCGCAAGGTGTATTCTCGATCATCAATGCAAAACAAAGCCTGGAATTTAGGAGTTGTGGTGTTTTGAATTCGATTGTATTCTTCTTGAATGGATTGCAATACCATGCTGTGATAAGTCGCCTCATAAGCCTCTTGCCAAATGGATAAAGTGAGAAATGCTAGATTTCTTTTTTCATTGTCCACTTGTTCAATCGGATGGTAGGGCCAATCCATCCATTGCAATTGATCTTGCTTTGGTTTTCTGATGGCCAAGGTATCCAGTTCGAGATACAATTCAAGGACAATTAATTCTACCAAAGTAACGGGTCGTGTGTGATTGTTCTTGCTGTGATCGTGCTCCATCATGGCTACAAAACCGGACCATCCAGGATGGGCAAACAAAAGATCTGTTAAATAACTTTCCCAGTGATCATTCTTACCGATAATCTGATGCAGCAGCGGCATCAAGTCCCAATTCTTTTGAAGGAATTGTTGTTTGGTTTCTTTTGACTTGAAAATACTGGTGATGCCGTTTTTTTCCAGTTCGTGCAATGAGTCCAAGAAAGAAGCGGCAGCATTGGGGAAGTTCCATTCGGCAACGCCTTGATCCAAATATGCAGCGAGTATTCGAAATAATCTGGGATGAATGGCCTTGTTGATGCTTTGGTTGTACTTGCGCTTCCAAAACAAGGATCGATCATCCTGTCGGTTGATGGAGACTTCAGAGAAGTCTTCGTGCAATGCGGCGTGTATCAGCCGATTAGAGGTAAGGTTTGTTTTGCCTTCTGAAGTTGCCTGTTGGATGGCTTTTTCTAATTCCAATGGTGCGATGCGTCCCGCTTGATGGAGTTCTCGGAATTCATCCAAGCTGAGATAAGTAGCGTAACCAAAATCTACACTAGCCTTTTTCATGGCCTCATGAAACGGCAGATGCTGAAAGCCATGGAGTGTATTGTGATGGATGAAATCCTTCAGAGCTGCTTGACTCGGTAAGTAATGTTTGATGTGCTCAATGAAAGCACTGATGTTTTTAAATTCTTTCATGCATAGACTTTTAGAATAATTGATAAGTGGGTGATCGATTGGATCGCTTTCAATTGTTCTATAAGTCTATTTTGAATTGATGATAAAGAATAAGCGAATCCATTCCACTTGGGGCGTTCAAGGCCCTTACAGGGAAGGATTGTAGATTGCATTTTTGAATTTGGAAATATTGGTTCAGAACCAAGAAGCACAATCCGTGTGATTTGAAATGATGGCTCTGTTTCCGTTTGGAATGAAGATCATTTTCCGGATCATCTTCGTTGATTTCTTCTTCGACAATTTCAATGTATGACGAGGGAACTTGTTTCCTGTTGCGGTGGGAAATTGAAGTTTCATTGGAAGAAGTGTCGCCCGATGCCTGAGAGGTCATTGAAAAAAACACCAAAGAGAACAGATGAAAAATCATCATCGAGCAAGGCAAGAATTTGCCTTTGCACAGAAATGAGATTTTGAGATGACTTTTCACGTTCGAACAAAGATGCGAATAAAAGTGTAGTGGATATTGAACTTTTACTTTTCATTAAGACTTAAAGCATCCAAATTGAATTGAATCATCTTGGATATCAAATCAATGGGCAGGGGTTCAAGCAGAGAGAATTGAACAGCACCTTTTGATGTTTTATAGGGTTTTAATTGGTCTTCAAAATGAAGTATGCATTTAGGTAAGGGATAAAAGCCTATGTGGTTTTTATATCCGGCATAATAAGCGATGATTTTTCCTTGTTTGAATGCAGGCATGTTATAAGCGATGCATGAAGAGGAACGAGGTGCCGCCTTTAGAATACAGTTATGGAGTTGCTGTAACAATTGCAGTGCTTCTCCATCAAATGATTGCAAGTAGTGTTCAACTGAACTGAATGGGGTCTTTGCCATGGTTTGTAAATAAATGAAATGGAGGGAATTCTTTGATCCGTTAAGTGAAAGATCCGATTTTTGTTCGGTGTTCTTATAATAAAATTTTTTTGTAAATTTTGATATCCGCACTATCCACAATGAGTGTATAGTTTAAATCCAATTGTTTTTTCAATTGCGGATGCGCATAGGCTATACTGTGAATCTGCTTATCTGTAGTAAAGAATTGAGAGGGTCCTACCAGTTCTAAAACATAATCAGGATGAAAGCGATTCAAATCAGTTAAATATTGATTCCGAATATTTTCACTGCAAGCTATGGGTAGAAAGGCAAATTGTGAGGTCAAGTAACTGCTGCATCTTTTGGCATCTATGCCAACCATGTGCTGATTGGCATAACCCCATAGAAGAACTTTTTTGTTTTTTGGAATAGTTTGCTTGATCAAATGGTGTGAAGGATCATCGTCCAAATTCACTTGTGCAGCTGCGTATCCGGGAACTGGGTAAATGGATTGCATGCTTTTTACCAGGATTGGAGCGCTGGTAATGTAAATGACGAGTAGAATGGAATAGCGGGCGTATTTATGCATGAATTGGTCTATGAAGAAAGCGAAAAAGAAGAGAAATCCGGGGTACAACAAGATGTTATAGTGCGCTATGTTTTTCTTGGCAAGAAGTATGGACAATAATGTACATCCAAAATAAACAATCATGCTGGTGGTGATTAATGTGTTCTTTCCAAAAAGAGGGCTTTTGAATTTTCTGTTGAATGAAAGGAATGCCAGGAATAGAATGGATAGGGTCATTAATATGTGGTGGGGATTAATCAATGTGAGTTTCAAGAATTGCTGAAAGAAGAAGGAATTCAATGCAATCGGTTCTTGACTCGCGAAACTCCTATTTTGGTATTCAAAACCGATGGCATAATAGGTTCTAAGGGTTTCCCAAGAAGCATGATATAAACATAAGAACCCTATGATGGCCGCAGTGGTAAGACACCCAAGAGTCAGATACACCCAAGTTGAAATTCTTTTTTTTGTGATAAAGTATATGGAAATTGTCAGATAAACGGCTATGGCGCTGAGACCAAATTGTTCTTTGGCAAAGGGTGATGCGCAAATGAATACTCCGGCAAAAAAAACAGGAAAAAATTTATCATGTCCATATGACGTACTTCGATGTAAACAGAACATGGATAACATGAACAAAAGAATGACCATGTGTTCAGAATTGAATGTCCAAAAATCGATGGCTCCAAAACAGGAAATGCAAATGGTAAATAAGGCTATTGTTAATTGGGTGTGTTTTGTAGAGACATATTGATTGACGATAAATGTAATTGACGTGAGGAGAATGAAAAATGAAAGAATGACAAGTATCTTAAAAATGAGGTGAGGGGATAGCCCACTCAGCCACCATAGCATTCCAACGGGTAGGGCGGTGAATATTCGGGTGTGATCATAAATCCCGAAAAATTGATGCCAAGTGTCAAAATCATCGAACAAATTTTTACCGATATAGAACCATTGATAGTTGTCTTGCCCCAAACTGGTTTCAATCCACTCTCCAGACGCGCAGGTTAGGAAATACAGCATATTGAGTCCAATGAACTTCCAATTTGAAATGGATTCTTTTTGTAAAAAAATGTAGAGGAAGTAAGAGAAGCTTAACACCGCTATTGGAAAATAACTGACAGCATAGGGATTCATTCGAATGAATTTTTATCAAACGAAATTAATGATTTTGGAGGACAATGGGATGATAATTGAAAATGTGTTTGAAAAATGGAGAGCGTGAACGGCAGATACTAAATCGATTTCATTGAGGTGCTTCCAAGATAGTAGCCTAATTTCTTAAAGGGCCATTATTCATAGTTGTGAAATTTTGATTTGAATCGTTCTTTGGAAACAATCTTTTTTCGGTTGTCATCAATTACAATTTGAATTTTCTTGACTATGGTGCAGCCGTTGGTGTGTCGGCAATGTCCCCAATTGCTGTGCTTGTAAATGTGCAAAACCATTGTCCATTGCTTTTCTTTTTCATTCCATTCTGGTTTTGTGCTGAGATTCCAAAGTCTAGCTTTTATGGGAAATCGATGTTGGGTGAAATGAATGACTTTTTCAGGGGTCATTTTGGGTTGCGAAGGTGTATCTTGTCCATGGGTATTAATCACTATTGCAGAGAGGCCAAGCAATAAGATTGCGGATAATGATTTCTCAAGAGATGGCCTGCAAATGCGCATGGTATTTTTTTCTATTCCAAATGTAACCGATGATCAAGCAACCCGCAATGAGAATGGCGTATATGAATGATGCACGATGCATTTGCCGATACCATTCTGAGTAATGAATGCCCAGCCACATCAGCGTGGATACAATGCCTGCATAAACCAAACATGGTGCGAGCCATTCTCCCATATAAGCATTGAATCGCCTCCAATCATTGGGGAATTTGAAAAGGAATCCGGACCAATGTTCAGATCTGCCCAAGTAAAGAAAGGTCACAAAATCACCAAATGACTTTTGTTTTTCTTTGGGCAATAGGTTCATGGGATGAAAGAGTTGCTTGTAATACACGTATAGGGAGTAAAGTGTGAGTGCGCTCAATACAAGAATAAGAGTAGTCCAAGAGGAGATGCCGACCACAGTAACCAATGGATTGGCCTCCTTGGTCAAATCAGGCGTTAGCTGATCGGTGCTGTAAGCATCGTAGGCCCTTGAAAATAGAATCCATCCTGTGGTTAAAGAGAATTTTAAGGTCTTTTGCATGCAATAATATTTGCCTCAATGTAGGAGATAATGAAAATCAATTGAATGTAAAATTTGTTAATCAAAAAGGATTAGAATTCAATCCTTGTCAGTAAGATATCTCCTGTTCTTAGCTGTGCTTTTTTTCTGATCTCTGATTTGACCGGCAGTAAGTACATATTATCTTTTGAGCTAAACCAAATGGAGGTATCCCAAGAAAATGTATGAATTGTAGCTTTTGTTTTTAATCGTCCCCAACCTTCTTCTTCGGATTTAAACATTGATCTTATTTCCTTTGAAATTTCAGTTGGGATATTCAAGAAGTGCCATCCGCTTTTTCCTGAATATTTCCACAATTGGGCTTCGAATTGAAATGGAATCATCACTTAATTTTTTGAATCGCTATATATTTTTTACTGGATTTCGCTTTTTTGTTGAAGTCGAGCGCCAATTGAATCCAAAAAACAAAATCTTTTTCAGTGGTCATTCCGCTAAAATCAACCAAGATGTAGCCGCGCATCGGACGTTTGGTAAAGTCCATTGTACGACATCCCGATTTTTCAATCATTTCGTTGTGCAGCGATGGATCTATGCGGCACATCATTTCATCTTTGATAATTCCAATGCACATTTTTTTGTTGTACATAAATACCAATCCGCCCATCATTTCTTTTTCATAAAGATTGGGGAGATTTACTAATTTTTCTCGGATACGATCAGCAAGGATCTCGTCGTAGGCCATCGCTATTGGTTAATGATTTTTGATCAGTTTGATGGCTGTTGAATTTTTATTTTGATCCCAGTGCATAAAGTAAATTCCATCAGGTAGTGAAGAAATATCAATGAGAATTTGATTTGAAAAGAGTATGGGTAAATGGAAAATTTGTCCAATCAGATTGGTTAAAGTGATTGAATTGAAAGGGGTTTTGGAGTTCGGAATTTTTATGGATAAAGTGGATTGTCCTTGTGTCGGGTTGGGGAAGATGTATGCGTTGTTCTCGTCTTGTTTGGGAATGTAGTTTGAGCTCTGGCAGGTTTGGCCATTGATGAGATGGGCTAGAGAATCACAAAGAAAATAGTAATTGGACCAATCGGTGGAAGACATGACGGATGCATCTATCAAAAGATTGTTGTTTTCTTCAGTGTCAATGGTTTGATTGTACAATTCTTCCATCCCATTGTCAAAACGCAGTAGATGATAGTTTTCATTACGAATGGTTTTTCCGTCATCTTCGGTTGAAGGAGAATTGAAAGTCTCTGAGAAAATCCAGCTACGGCTTTGATTGGTTTGGTTTTTAATGATGGGAAGCATGGATCTGCTATCGATTTCTGTATCCAAAGGGATGAAATTTCTCCATTGATGAAATCCGCTCAAGTCCGCTATGGTAGCGAAGATATCAGTGGTGTTGATTAACTCATCGGATGATCTGCCGCCGTCTATTACTGCAGGTCCAGTGATGATCATCGGAACATGCACACCATAATGATAAATGGTTCCTTTCGATTTTAAAGGGTTGGCAATTTGTGCCACTTGAGATTGATTGCCGTTGTCTCCTAAAAAAATGAAATTTGTACTATCTAACAAATTGTTTTGCTCTAGGTAGTTTATTAGTCGCCCAATTTCAGTATCTATTGCCTCAATGGCTGCTTTGAAGTAGTTTTCTGGATGTGCGTTTATATCGGCAGTTGTTCCCGAAAGTCCTGTCGTGTTGCACAGGTTCGCAGGAGGAAGATGAAAGGGGTCATGTGGAGCGTTAAAGGCCAACCAAAGAAAAAAGGGTTGATTGAAATTCAATGTGTCCAACCACCCAATGGCATCATTGACGGTCTGTGTGGATGCGTAAGTTGTGACGGTATCGACTAGTCCGTTCTTTACACGTTGATAGTTGAAATAATTGGCTATGGCTCCATTGAAATTTCCGGAATACAAGTCAAATCCCAATTTGTTGGGATTTAATCTCTTTTGCGGTTGATTCACGGTTAAATGCCATTTTCCAATACATGCTGTTTGATAGGTTGTGGGGGCATGGTATTTCAGCAATTTCGCAATGCTCATTTCTGCAGTATCAATTTGAGGTGATGCGGGACTGGTAATCACACCACCAACACCCGTCCGAAAAGGATATCTTCCTGTCAGAATTTCTGCCCTTGCAGGAGAGCAAACGGGAGCTGACCAAACTTTATTAAATCGAATTCCATTCTCAGCCAATGTTCTTATGATTGGAGTATTGGCGGTGTCTGTGGTGGCGCTGAAACAACCAAAATAGTCAGGACTTACATCATCTGCGATAATGAGAATGGTGTTTTGTTGCCCTTTCATTTGAAGCGCAAAGAGCAAAAAGAGAAAGGTGTATGTTTTATGAAAATAAATCAAGATACAACATTATTAAGGGAGTGTAATTTTATTTGAGGTAGGCTTGAATTCAAGCTGACTGTATCAAATATAAATCAATTTTCATGAAGTAAAGAGGTCCTAGATTGTGGGTAGAGCGCGTCACCGATAGTAGCGGATATCCCGCAGGTATGGCGATATGCGCCTGAGGATATTTGGTATTAAGCCAAAGAGAGTAGGCAATTCCAGAATAGCCGATAATATTGAAGAATGATATATTGATCAATAGATATACAAAAAAAAATACAGCAATGATCAGAAATAAATAAATGAAGCGCATGAAAAAATTTGAACGGCTCATATTGTGAGTTGCTAATGAAATACAGAATAGTAAAAAGAGTTTTGCCTGTTTGAAAACATGTTGTTTTTTTTTGATGAATGCAGTCATTTTGATGCACTTTTTTTGAGGTTGGTGAGAATCAATGTTCAAGTTTACACATCCATACTGTAATTGAATGAAACAGAATTACGCTATCAATCTCTTTCAAATTTAGGGGATGCGTTTTTGTTACAATTCGTATTTTCAATAATGTACAGAGGACGATTCAATACATTTTTGTTGATTCTGCTGATGTATTCACCGATTACTCCAATGGAGATAAGTTGTACCCCTCCGATAAACATGGAGCTAATGATAAGCGAAGTCCAACCCGTTATTGTTCGATGCAAAATAAAATGAGAATAGATGGCGTAGAGGATAATTAAAAAAGATACAAACGATATAGTAAACCCTAGTTTGGTTACCATTTGGAGCGGTTTGTCAGAAAAGCTGGTGATTCCGTCAATGGCGAATCTGAGCATTCGCCCCAATGTATATCCGGTTTTGCCATATTTTCTTTTATCACGATTGAATAGTACTTCTGTTTGCTTGAATCCCAGCCATGCAATTTGTCCACGAAGGAATTTGTTTTGCTCAGGCATCTGTTTTAAACAGTCTACCACCTTTCGATCAATGAGTCTGAAATCACCTGTGTCTAGCGGGATGTCAATTTCAGTGATTCGTTTTAGAATGCGATAAAAAAGTTTTGCAGTTACTTTTTTGAATACACTTTCCCCCTTTCTTTCATGACGCCTGGCGTAAACCACATTAAAACCTTCTTCATATTTTTTGAATAAGTCTGGAATAATTTCAGGAGGGTCTTGCAAGTCTCCATCGATGATTACAACTGCATTTCCTTTGGACGCGTCTAACCCAGCAGTAACCGCGATTTGATGACCGAAATTCCGACTGAAATTAATGAAGAAAACTTTAGAATCTTGAGTAGAGAGTTTTATCAGTTCAAGCAGCGAATTGTCTTTGCTTCCATCATTCACGAAGATGAATTCATAACGATCGGAAATTTTCGAGATCGATTGATAGAGCCGCATGTACAATTCGGGAATGATTTTTTCCTCATTGAATATGGGGACAATCACAGATATAATGACATCACTTTTTTCTTCCATGGATTTGATACGTTATGATGTTTCCTTTGTGCTGAATTTCTTTGTAGTCATAAGATGATTCAATCTTTTGTTTCACCTCATTTTGTTGCGCGATGACTAAATCGTTGGGCTTTAATTGGTCACAAGCCTTCACGGAAATGTTGGTTCCTTGATTGTTCAGTATGTTGATGTAAAACTGGTTATGGGCATTGTAACCATCATAAACAAGGTATTGATTGTTTAGGTCATGTTTCCCCTTGATGGCCTCTTTCAAGTAATAGCCAAGTTCATAGAATTCTTTATCCCAGCTGTACTCCTGAGGTTTGTAAGTTTTTTTTATCATGTTTTGCAATGGAGTGATGCCGATAAAGAATAATAGAAGAAAAGGCATTGTGTTGACGCGAAGCATTTGATTGATCAAAGGACTGTACTGTAGAATTTCAAACATGAAGTGAATAAATATGGCAATGACAATCGCTAAAAATGGATACATGGGTACATCATACCATTCGAGCTTGGTTTGTGCTGTGGAAATGATGATGAAAAATGTAAAGATCATCAGTAAAGAAAAAAGCGTTAGGCGATTAATTTTTTTGTCTTTTATGGCTAATCCAACAATGAAACCGCAAGGGATGAATAGATGCCATACGGTCATTTGAAAATCAATGAAATTGTTGAAATAGTACCAGAAATGATTTTGGTGATTTTCAATGACCTCCAAGTAACGTCCCCCAAGTTCATTTTTACCTACGGCATCGATGTATCCTGGATTAAAGGTCTCTCTCAGTAGATAATATCCAACAACCATCACTAGAAAAGAAGATAAACCAATGTAGAAGTGTTTATTCCTTAATAATGGAATGAACTCCTTTTGAATAATACTGTAAATCAAAATAGCGGGCATAAATAACATTCCTGTAATGCTTTTGGTCAGAACGGCCAATGCTGTGGTTAAGAAGAATAAGTACAAAAACCGTTGATTTTTATTTTCGCAATAGGCAAAGAAAAATAATCCGCTTGTTGTGGTAAATAAGGTAAGTAGGGCGTCATAATCTCCTGTCCGGGTCGCGTGGATGTTGATGTAACCATGACAGGTGATTAAAACAAATACTGCAATAAATCCAAACCAGTATTTTTTCAAATATTTTAAAGAGAAAACGAGTAAAGCCAGACAGGTGAATAAGGCTGCAAGGGCTGATGGGAATCGCACAGCCAATTCATTGATTCCAAAAGTTTTCATGCACATAACTTGTAACCAAATGAGCAAAGGTGGTTTTGTATTCCACATATCTGGACTCCCATCAAAATGGGTTACAATGAAATTGCCATTATTGAGCATTTCATAGGAATTGATGGCCAATCGCGCCTCATCCCAAACACGGATAGGCAGCGTTTCCAAGAAACCGAATATTGGTAGGTAAATAAGAGCTCCGAAAAGGAAGGTTTTGATGAGGAAATTTAAATTTTTATTCACGGTTTTGTCATTTGTGATGCGAAATAAGTCGTTTGAACATGCTATCTTATTTGGTGGTATTCAAATGTAACAAAAATAGTTTGGAAAGTATGATACTTCGGTGATTCGGCTTTAGTAAATGGTTGGCGCCTCTGCAATTTGTATCAAGACATGGTCATATTGGTTTTTCAGTATGAGATGCGCTATGCAAGTCTTACCTATTTTTGAAAACCAAGCATCTCCCATGCATATCCGATAACCCAAAACTTTCGGCCAATTTCATCATTGATTTTGTAATCCAATTGGTGCAGATATCCCAATTGAATGGTGTTGTAATCGTTCAATTTGAAAAGGGTGGAGATTTGAAAACGATTGCGTTCAAAATGGGGTTCACGGTTGGTAAAGAAAATTTCGTTGTTGCATTGAATGGAAAAGGGGTCGAGTTTTTTGGACATGGTACCCAAATGATAAGAAAATCCCAATCGGTATCTGTATCGGTTCCTGTATCCATTTGATGTATATCGGGCTTCCCAGCGACCACGTTGCTCCATCTTTACGGCGCCCAAGTTGGTTTGAATGGTCATTTGTGGCCAAAGTCGAAACTCATCATTGTTTTTGGGTGTTACAAAATCACCGCCTTCCTGATAAGTTTGATAACTGCCGGCTCCAAGTGTAAGCGTGGCAGCTTGCGAAGGTTTATAGTATACGCCGCCTTTGTATTCGTAATAGTGAAAATGGTCATAAAATTTAAGAGAACGAATTTGGGTTTCTGCGAAAATGCTCCATTTCGGATGGATGGTGTATTTGAAGTTGAGGATGTTCCAACTACCTGAGTTACTCTGCTGTCCTTTGATGAGGATGGGCCAAATGAAAAGAAGTGCCAACGTCCATTTTCTTGTTTGATGAATTGGATAAGGAAAGAGACATGAAATTCGAATATCCATTGCGGTTGGAAAATTGTATTATAGAGTAACAAATGTATTCTAATTTATTTGTTAAATTTAAGCATGAAAGGGACAATAATGGGATGATGAAAATATATATAGTGTAAAGAGGTTGTCAAATGCAAATGGATATAAAGCTTGGTTCTAATCTATTGTAGCAGATTTACCCCAGGTATGCCTGAAATTATTCACTCCTTGAATTGATATTTGTTTTCGTCCGAATATTCTAGGATATGAATCGAGGCGACAGTTGGTTAATGAAACTTTTGCTTAAAGTTATTTTTACCAATCAAGTATTATGTGCGTTGAAAAAATCGCTTTTTTTAATTATGCAGTAATTTTTCTTACATACAAATCTCCGAACCCAGTCGATATAAATTCTGAAGATTTTATCAAATTTTTGAATTCATCAATACTCAGCCATTCTATTAATGAGAATTCCATGCTTTCTGCGGTAGAGAAGTTACATTCAATATTTCGATTGTACTTTTCAATTTGATTTAGGCAATTAAAAATATTTTGTGTTTGCTCAGGAACAGTGTATTCAAAAGAAATGATGTCAATTGGCTGAGTCAATCCTTTTAAAACTTCATATTCAAAACCTTCGACATCAATTTTAATAAATTTGGGAGTACCATAGTTCGATATCAAATGATCCAAAGTTGTCATTTTAATCTTTATTGGTTCAGACCATTTATAATCTTTAAACCTACTTTTTTTAACCGATTCAATCCATTCCGTTGAAAAAGAAGATATGGTGTGGGCGTCAGCAATATAGAAATCCTTTGATTCTTCTTTTTCGCCTAATCCCATTTTTATGATTTCAATTTGAGAACCAAATTTTTTTTCTAGTATTTGATAGCATTTTTCTTGTGGCTCGATTGCGACAATTTTAGCACCTATATTGAGCATTGGCTGTGTGCGGTTTCCAATATTGGCTCCTACATCAAACACCAAATCATTTGATTTGACAAATTGAGAATAAAAGGCCTCCCTTTTTCTTTGCGTTTCAATAGATTCAGAAGGAATGTAAGGGAAAAAAAATTGCTTTATTTTTTTGAGTGTTGATATCATGAAATTGATTTTTGATTGCGTTATTTCTTTACTTCAGCATTTTAATCATTCAGTATGTTCAAATATAGTCAATTCGATCAGGTTGAATGTTCCTAATCGTTGAAGTTAGAGCCAAAAGTAGGTCAGTTATTTAAAGAACTTCTTGTAATCAGGATTGTCAGGAGTGATAACAACATATACTGTGTCAACGACTCTACCGGTTGTTTCATTTGACCCTTGGGATTTGAAGGCATTGCCGAAATTCCTTTCAAGCACTTCCACTTTGGTGATGAAGTGACTGGTTTCACCACGATTATGAAACCAATTTTTTCCTGCTGTTTCGTGATAAACCAATTTGACTTTCCAGCCATATTGTGCCGCTGAGTCCAATTGCGCTATGATTTTGGCGTCGGGTTGATCGTTGTCTATGGAGAAGTCAAAAGGCACACTGCTGTTCATACCGGTTTGGGTAACATTCAAGTGACCTTCCCAACTTTTCCAAACCAATCCGGTTTCTGAAAATTGGGTGATGACACCGATGCGTTCTCCGTTGGAATAGTTTTCACTGCAACTGGTCATGGTAAAGAAGTAAGCGCCAATGAAGGCGTAAATGATGTTTTTGTTTTTCATGGTTGAACTTTTCGTTTTGGTTAAACGAATTTAATCAATAGTTGATGTTCTTCCATGCGGATTTTTTATTTCCTTTTTTTAAAGCGGGGTTAGTTTTTGATTAGTCGATAAGTTTGATGATCGGGAAGTACGTTCAAGAAATAGGTACCCGAAGAAAGTTGACTAAAATTTTGATCGTAAAGATCGAAAGTAGAAAACAGCAACTGTCCTGTTGCATTGAAAAGCTGGAAGTATTGCCCTTTTGTTGGGTTTGTTAGCTGCACACGATCAATGAATGGATTGGGAAATAGGGTGGAGGGGCTGGGATAATCGGCTTGTTGTATCGCTGTTGGGATTTGGCATTGTTCGAATCCGATGTATTCAATGGTATTATTGGAGTTGGGTGTTATGTAATCGAAAGTATAGGTGGTGCCATTCCATGCATAATTCACAGCGTATCCTGCGGTTTTGTTCAATGAATAGTTCAATTGATATCCATTTCCACTGTTGTTGGGGAGGCATGCCGTGATCAGCGCGCCGTTGAGCGGAGTCCAATTTTCTGTTCTCACAGGATGCGCTTGCGCTTGGGGAATGAGTTGATGTGTAGCGTCTTCTGTTACTACACCAGCAAATTGGGCAATCATGTATGGTGATGCTGAAGTGCCGTGGTAATGGTATTCCCCATTGTAAAAGTGGCCATGGTTGTTGTCTAGGGTAGCCATCACAGATCCGTCTGGTTCCAAGTTGCCATATACAGCAAATCCGTCAAAAGCATACGCAATGGGCAAATGGGAAAAGTTTGAATTGTAGAGATGAAGCGGAGCGGTGTGATAATGGTAATCATCTCCACGTCCACAATGACCTCCATAAAGGTCCAGCTGCCCATCTGTTAGTGCGTCAACCCCAGTGTTGGTGTGCGGATTAAAAATAGGAACGCCATTTACCGCAATGGCAATGGCACCTCGAGTAAAATGAACATCATCCACAGGGATTGGATTGGATGACATCACAGGGTTTAAGGGAATGCTCCATGCATTGGCCCCTATGTAACATTGTGGTATAGGCACTTGTTGTTGCCAGCCATGATTGGAAATTCCTACCATCATTTCATGTGTAGCAGGAATGCCTTTGGATTCCACATAAAAATAAGTATCGTCCCAAAAAGTGTTTACGTTGGGTGCAAATGGAAGGAAGGCGTTTTTGATAATATTGGGATCCGTGAAACCAACGATAATAAAACTTGCACCTAAGAAAAGTGGAAGCAGTAGTTGTATTGTTTTTGATTTGTTCATTGATCTTGATGCATACCATGTAGCAGAGATAATTAACAAGGCTAGAGCTGCAATGGCGAAATAATTTATTTTTTTATTACCGGTGTGATGAACTGAAATTGACTCGTTCAATTCATTTATCTCTGCAATTCTTTTCTCAACGTAAATTTTATCATTTGTACTCAGTTGATGAATGGAAAACCCGATGATTGAGTTCTCATGGTTGGTGATGAATATGCTATCATATTTATTGTACAAAAACCATCCATCTATTTCCTGATTATTTAGATTCCAAATTCTTGAATGATCCGGATTGTCATGATGCTGATGAGCAAGAACATGGTTTAGACAAAGGAGAATTGATATGATGGTTAATTGAATTTTCATAAAAAAGCGCTTATTCTCTTTAGAGCGGTATTGCATGAAATGGTTTAATGAAAGAGTTAATTAAATTACCTTTTGAAAAAAAACGAATTATACTTCCCACTGGCTCCTCCCGCAAGAATAAAGATACTAGCCGTGCGCGCCCATTTGTTGTGAATCACCAAGTTGTTTTCTAAGTCCAAATGGAAACGTAGTCTTTTGATGTCGACGCGGCTGTAAATGATAGGGAAAAGGGGAGGGATTTCGACTCGTTTTCTGCGTAACCAAATTTGATAGCTTCCATTTTTCATGAATTTCCCTTCGAACATCGAGGTTAAGGTATCACTACCTTTTTGATGGTGAAGGTATAGTTCGTTGTTGAGTCCAAATTCAATGCTGATTGATTCTGATTCAAGGTGAAATACTTCCAACTCTTGAAGAATGAAAGTGTGGTCTTGGTAAGGATTTCTTCCGCTTATTTTAAAGGATTGGTTTTGGAATTTCCCTTTGAATGATTGGTTCAAAGGTTGGGTATGTTTTTGTCGAAGGGGCAGCGTTTTTCCGCATGAAGTCCATGCTGCGGTGAGGGAGAAAATGCACCAATAGCACAGTAGATAGGTTGGCAGTTTGGTCATGGCATTTGTCCTCATCATGGGTTCAGCATTTTATTTGGAATAATATTCAATCTTCATCTCAGTGATTTTGTCTTTTTTGCCATCGTATCCGATTTCCGTTTCTTTGATGACGTTTCCATATGGATCGAATTCCAGTACGGCACTGATTCGGTTGTTCCAAATGTCAAAATGAATTTCCTTTTTCAGTTTGCCTTTTTCATCGTATTCCCATTTGGCAATGAAGCTAATGACGGCAGCTCCTCCGTTGGGTTTGTATCCGTAGGCGTTGTATTCAATTTTCTGACCCTGATCGTTGAATTTCCATTCGTTGTGCGCAGGACTTCCTTGACTCCAGTATTCTGGATAGATGGAGGTGATGGAAAAATTGGTATCGATACCAGAAGCACTGATTTCACTGAGGTAGTTGTCTTTCATGTAGCCAATGCGGATGTTGTAGTGGTCATAGCGGTTGGTGGCGATGAGGTTGTTGTTCACGTCATACAAATAAACCATTTTTAGATTTTGAAACGGATCGGAATGAAGGTATTCTATTTCTCTTAAATTCCTTTTTTGATTGTATCTGAAGATGGCCAAAAAGGAGGTGTGGGTGGTGGTGATATAGGTGGGTTGATCATGTCCATGCAAAGAATTCCAAGCCCTCATTTCAGTGGTGGAATACGATTTTTGATGTGTGAGTATGTTGCCATAAGGGTCAAAGTTGTTTCTCTCATTGTAATCGGAAACTCTATCATCGTAATTATCTTTTACTTGTTTGTGAATCAATTGACCATGATTGTTGTGCGTTGACGTGTCTTGTCGTTGTGCTATGGGATACTTCCTCTCCAATTCTTTTTTGAGTTTGATGAGCATGAAATCAGGTGGGACAAAGGTTTGCGTTGTTCCTCGAAAAGTGTCGTCGGTTACTTTGCCAAAAGCGTCATATTGGATCGTACGGGTTTCGCCTTTTGAGTTGCTTAGCGACCAGAATTTTACAGGCCCTTTGAGGGACATGCTGAAGTCTGTGATTGGCATGTCATAGAAAGAGCTGTGCCATGGTCCGGAGATTTGAGTCAAGCAAAGTTTGGTGACCAATAGGAAATGAAGGGTAACGATGAGTCGACGCATAATTAGCTTTCACAAATCCCTTTTAATTTGATCAAAGCCTTTGGAAATGATTCATTCATGTAGTCAGCGAATTCGTCTGCAGTGTCCAAATGCACAAAAATGAAAGTCATGTCATTGTTGTGAGCAAAGGTGTAATTCTCAAAACCATTGGCCCATTGCTGAACTTCTGGTCCTTCCGTGATTTCTGATGAGCCTTTTACCAAGCCATAATGACGAATAGAAATAAACGCGTGTGGAATGTGCTCCGCAATCTCAGAGACCATCCCTCCTTTCTCTCCGTTCTCGTCTAATCCTATGAAGTACATCTTGCTTCCTTTTTCCCAATTGCCTTCGTATGTCGAGGTTGGATTGAACTCAGCTGTCCAAAGCTCGTATGTTTTTTTATCGGAGATGCCGAGCATGGAATCAAAAACTTTTTCGATGGGTGCTTGGATTTCTATTTGAAAAGTTAGTTTTATCATGTTGTCTTAAAGTTTAATTTTTCTAGTTTTCCTTTTCGTTTGACAATGTTTTTATAGTCCCACTGAATGTTGCGCGATTTCTTCAGCCATCTATTGATTTCTTCACCGTTGATTTCTTCAGGATGAAGGAAAAAGATGGAAGCGTCTTTGAATTTTTTTCCTACCACATTCAGATTCGGTTCCTCAAAATCCGCACCGCTCCAGAACATCAATCGAATGCCTTTTTTTTGATGGCTATATCCAACAATTGGATTGCCGTTGATGAACCAGACGGGATGTGCATGCCATACTTTATTTTCGGCTTCTGTCAACTCCGTGCAAATGATGGTGTATAGGGCATGACAGATGGATTTTTCTGATTCTGAAAGCTGTTGGTGGTAGTCGAGTATAGCGTCAATCATTCCTTCCGAAAGGTAAGTCAAAAGGTCTGGACTGGTATAGCGTTTTGATGAAATGTAAGTTTCTGAGTAAGATTTATTTCTCTTTCGAGAATCGATTCAATGGGGATGATGTTGTGGTTCAATGTTTTTGTTTTTGATTCTCACTCAGTCACCCCAATCATCACCCCAAATTGACCATCCGTTTGTATCCATTTGCCTTTTGGGTAATAGGCCCTAGAAACAACCCCATCCAAATACAAGGCGTTTTTACAACCCTGTTTTAGAAAGAATTCGGCAAAGTCATAAAGGTTGATTTCGGTTTTAGAAATGGCAAAAAGGATTTGATTATTGGGCAATATGCCCACACCATTTCGGATTTTTAGATTGGGAGAGCCTTTTTGGAATGCAGGATGAATTTGTCCAGTGATAATGAGCATCGGTCCGGATTGTGTCGCATATTTAATTTGATCATTGTAAAAAAAATCTGAAGTCGCGCACACATGTGGAGTGTTGTCCGCCATCAGGTAGAAAATGCCATTGGGTTTCATGTAGAAGTTTCCATTTCCGCTGGTTGTATCAATCTGAGTCAATGTTTTATGTTCATGTATGAAAAGCCCCTGAGGTGAACCATCTGGAAGGTACATGCCGCCATTCATGGCAAAGAGGAGGGTTTTGTTTTGGCTGTCAAGATGGTCTTTTAGGTTTTGTAGGCTTTGAAAAGGCTTACCTTTTTCATCCTTCCAATACAGTTTTACTTCCTCGATTTTGGGATCCACCGTGTAGCTTAAAATGCGGTTATCAAAGCGATTTGAGTGAAATGAAAACGCAACGATGCCCAATGCCATGAGAAGCACTGCAATGGAGAGGAAGATTTTATTTTTATTCATTTGATGCAATACATGGATGATTTGGTTCTTAAAAGTGGCGACGTAAATACAGGTATATAAAGATATAAAGATATTTTTTGGTTTTCTATTCGAATGACATTTTTATCATTTCACTTTTTCAATCATTTTATTCTGTTGTGTCTTGACATCCTCACGACTGACTTGGGCTTGGATCTTTTTCAAATATTCCAAAATCAACTTTTCGTATTTCTTATGGTCGTCAAAAGCCTTTGTCTCTTCGTAACCTGGATCGCTTGCTGATTCCCTTTTGTTCAATAAGTTAAGATATTTCTGCAATGCCTGAGCTGATCTTTCTTGAAAGTAATCAATCACAAAGGCGGAGTCGTTCATGGAGAACAAGAGTTGAATTCTTTCCTTTGGATACCTTGTATCGTTCTCGTCAAATCGATCGATGTATTTCAACGCTTGTTTTGCATTGTCTTCTGAGCGTTGCTCACTGGTATAATAATAAGCAGCCAAAGAAGTATGTATTTGCCGCTTTAGTTCTTGGTTGGGATTAGCTTCCAAAGCGTTTAAATATTCTACAATTGCCAGGTCTTTTCTTCCATTGACATAATGGAATTGACCACGCTTGAAAAGGAATGAAGCCAGATTTGCAGCGTAATGTGACCCCAAATACCAAGGTGCTTTTATTTCGTATTTGTAATGTATGAGATGATCAAGGTCTTGGATCAATTCCTTTTCATGCGTTGTCAAAAAAATCAACATTTCTTTTGCTGGATTAAAAATGCGAACCGCAACGTTTGGGCACATATCGCATGGCTGTCGCATCATCACGGTGATGGAATCTGACTCAGACTCCCGATAAACATCCATGTAGCGAATGGCATAATCTTCCAGCTTGTCTGTAGGAGGGGAGTGCAAGTCGAAAAAAGGATGAAAGAGCATTTCAATTCGAGCCCACTTGAAAACAGGGTCATTGGGATGTTGACGAATGGAATCTTGAAGGTCCTTAAAATCTTTTAATCGATGCTCATAGTAGCGATCACCGGGTTGAGCAAAGGATGAAAAGCAAACCAAAAAAAATGAAATAGAACAGAGAATACGCAAGCATGATGTGTACCAAGATTGGAAAGCATTATTAGAGAAAAACAAAGTCCTCATCATTATTTCGAAGCTACAACAAGATCTTGATATTCCTGATGGGTGAGTCGATATTGAATCACGCTTCTATATTCGTCATTGATTTTGTAATGATCTTTCATCTCTGCTTCTTTGATCATCTTGTTTTTTAACATCACTTTACCGGATGCGATATTGTCAGGGTAATGGGTCGCGAAGATTTTATGGAGGTGTATCGACTCAAAGCCAAATTTCAGAATGGCCGCAGTGGCTTCAGTGGCGATTCCCTTGTTCCAAAATGGTTCTCCAATCCAATACCCGAATTGGGCGCTGTTGTTCGTTTTGTCTAGGTGCAAACCAATTTCTCCAATGAGTTCATCATTGTCTTTTAAAGCAATCGCAAAAACAAATAGCTTCTGATTCCTGAATCCCTCTTGAATAAAGTTCATGCGGTCAATCGCATCCGATTCAGTATAGGGGTAGGGGATATTGATGATTTGGTCGCCGATCTTTTTATTGTTGCAATATTTTACCAGCGAATGAATATCGCTGTCTTGAATCTGTCTAAGATGGAGTCTATTGGTGGATAGCGTTGGGAAGGTGTTCATTGGTGAAGTGGCAATTGTTTGATTTCTCTTAGTATTTTAATGTCCCTTTTGTTTCTTTTTAATCCACCGGCTGCTTTAGATACTCTATTATACATTGCTGGTTATGGTCTTAGATTACCACCCCAGGTGCATATATTCTGTGAAAATACAATTTTCAATGTCATCAAAATAAGTTCGAATCAAATAACCGCTTTGCAGGATCCCCCCTTCATCTTGATATTCAGATCGTGACTGCAGTGTGAAAATTTGTTTGTCTTTATAAAAGACTATAGCAGATCCACCTTCTACCAATTGTTTCACATAGTCTTTTACCACAACTGAATGGCCAACATTTTGATTCACATCTTCTATCCCGTTGTAGACGATTAAAGTTCTTAAATCAAAGTTGGTATTGGTCTGTGCAATAAGATTAGCCGCATCCTGATATCTTTTCGCAGTAGGGCGATAGTATTCCACCAAGTTGGAATCTTTTTCACCACAGCGTGATATATTATTGGTGTACTCTTGAGCAGTCAAACCAAGAAACGTTTTGATTTTATCGAGTTCGACATAAATTTTGTAATCTCCCTGCTCCCAAATCCCCATGATTTCGCTCTTAGAATTTTTTGACAGATTAATTTCCCAAGCTTGTTGCGAATGAGCTGACAAGCCAAAAGTTAGAATGAAAAGAAGTAGGAGAGATTTCATAAACAGCAAAGAAACAACCCCCGAGGCGTAATTCAGCCCCGGGGAATTGTTTTCTAATATCTAGTTTCTTCCTCCATTTCCTCAACCTCAATGGTGTTGATGATGCGTTCCTCTATTCCATCAAGTTTTTCTAAGTATGAGTGGATGTTGAAATTTGTTTTGGTGACGCGATCCATCCACTCTGTAGCCAATGTTTGAACAGTGCTTGGGGAAACACGACTGCCCTCAAGTTGCTTAGAAAAGTCCGTGGCAACATTCAAGGCAGCATTCAAATTCTCGCCAATCTCCTCCACATACTTGTCGACCAGGGCATTCAATCTGAACTGCAATTTCTTTCGCTGCTCAATATTTTTCTTCAACAACTCTTTCTCAAATATGTCAAACGATACCATGCGAATCTGTGTCTTGGGAATACCGATGGACAACAAACGCCATAGTTTTTCGGCCATTTCCAAAAATTCATGCTTGTAACGCAAGAACATGTCTATCGCGGATTGTTGTATTTCAAGCCAACTGGTTCTTTTGTAGGTACTGGTGTAGG
>JACCDH010353976.1_pt1 | contig 28022 bp, 28 predicted proteins | sample 7442481 | NCBI WGS metagenome assembly JACCDH01 (sample SAMN15323433, study PRJNA562643) | freshwater metagenome | isolation source: river surface water | place: USA:Blue River Watershed | collected 2017-08-15 | reverse complement strand
AATCTGCCATTGGCCGGCATGCAACGTTCCAGGTTCACAAAATCACCTGGCTTTAATTCGCCAAGATTGGTGAGTTGCAAGGTTTCTTTGATGGCGGTAACTGTGTGTTGCTGACCATCAATTTTTACAACCGTTAGACAAACCCCATTGTGCGCCACACTTTGATCGATTTTTAATTCGTGCCCTATCGGCGACTTAATAGTAAAATGCACATTCGTGTTTTCTGGTACAATGGCCACCACTTCACCCATGCATTCTATAATTCCTGTAAACACAGTGCGAAGGTAATTGGAAAAAACCGATTATTAAAACCCTAGAATTTGGCGACCAATCTGACGTTGATTCTTCGACCCGTAAGGTAATTAGGCACACCGTAAGTGGTATTGTTAAAGTCTTTCACCCACAAATACGAAATCACATTATTGATTTGAAGCAGGTTGTATACATCCACCCCCAACCACATTTGTTTAATGTGTTTGCTTGTTAATTTGGTAGAGTCGCCCCCAATAATCACTTTACTGAAACCTATATCCACCCGTTTGTAGGCCGGAATGGTATTACCCTCTTTGTATCTGGCTTCTCCACCGAGGTAATATGGGAGTCCCGATCCAAAATTCAACATCAGGTGCATGCGGTAGTTCTTATTGGTTTTCAACTCATCCTGAAACATGATGGAAGCACTGATACGTCTGTCCGTTGGTCGGCGTAAGTTACCCGTTTCCACTGTGACACTATCTTTATTGACATAGGTGATTTTCTCGTCGGTTTTGAGTACACTGAGCGTGAACCAGCTTTCCAGACCTTTGATAAACTCGCCGTTGATTCTGGCATCAAATCCACCAGCATACCCTCTGGCAGAATTCGTGGCATAATAGCGAATGCGCACATTGTCTAAAACGTAAGGTACCAGATAATCCATGTTTTTATAAAACACTTCGGCACTCATTTTAAATGGTCGACCCAATTTTCTAAATCCAAACTCTACCCCGCTGACATAATGAATACTCCGTTGAGCTTTAAGAGCCGTGTTAACATTGCCATTAAAATCGCGCATCTCGCGGTAGAAAGGTGCCTGATAATAATACCCAAAAGCGCCTTTAATGAGCACATTGGGTTTTAATGGCAGGGTATCTTTTTTATGTTTGACATTGTACAATTTATTTGGTTCGTAATAAAACTGCACCCTTGGCGACAAAAGTGATTGACCGTTGAGTTCTGAATAGAGGTAACGCACGCCACTCACCAAAGTCATCTGATTGACCACCCCAAAATTTTGGTGGTATTGCAGGTATCCTGAAAGGCGTTGGTTGTTGATGGTAGATCTTGAGCGCACCTGTTCAGACAAACGCACGACAGTATCATTAAATCCGAAGGGATTAATATTGTATTTAGATGAATCGCTGTACTTCCATTCTTTGAATACATCCTCGATATGCTCCACCTGGTATTTGATCCCATAGAGCAATTTGGCAGGATGCGATAAATTATCGATGTCTCTGAACTTTGATTTTTTAGTCCCCGATTTTTTGGCATTGCTAAAACCTCTGAACTTGATAGCACCTAAATGGGCGATATTGGCCACGGTGAAATTGAGATCGTTTCTGGCATGGTTAATAAAATAGCCATATCCCAACAAAGCTTTTTCATTACCAAAACTACTGGAGCCAAGGTTATTATCTATCTCTGAAATTTCGTACTGACCCTGAATATCGTAATGTTCACTTTCTGAAGAAGAGAAAGCCGAAGCCAGGAATTTCAGTTCTACATCCTTTTTAGCGTGAACAAAAGACAAACCACCCATCACAGAATTGTAATCCACTATTTCCTGTCCATCCATACCAATCTTTAATTTGAGAGCACTTTGCAAGGTGCCAAAAGTGGTTTCCTGGTATTCGGGCTCAAAACGGTAGCGGTTCTGTGCGTAGTTGAGCAGCAGTTCTACACGATTGTAGCGATTAAAATGATAGGTCATCAGCGATTGAAAATCACCGAATCTAGATTTGTAGTTACCGATAGCATCCAAAGAGTTGAGTACATTTTTATTGCCTCTGTAGCGGGCGCCTAATATATAGGTAAAGCGGTTAGAATCGCGGTAGCCTACCCGGCGTTTGGCTTTGATCAAACCATCCACATACATAGAGGTCCCGAGCAAGCCCAGTTGTATGCCAGAGCTTTGGCGCACCGGACTGCGGTAATTGACATCCAGTACAGAAGAGAGTTTATCGCCGTACTTCGCTTCGAAGCCCCCTGCCGAAAATACGAGGTTGTTCACCATATCAGGATTCACAAAACTGAGACCTTCCTGCTGTCCGCTTCTCACCAACTGAGGGCGATAAATTTCAAAGTCGTTGACATAGATAAGATTCTCATCGTAACTACCACCGCGCACATTGTACTGCGAACTTAATTCGTTGTTAGAACTAACCCCTTGAAGGGTTTTGACAAAGTCCATGAAGTCGCCGCTAACACTTGGGCGCGAGTTAAAAGGTTTCAGCACGATGGTACTGGCTCTGGCTGAGGTAGCGCTGATACGAGGATTAACACGAATAATCTGTACAGAGGATTTGAGAATAACATCCAACAAATAATCTTCGTCGTTAAAGATTTCAGGAATAACGGTGATGTATACCGAATAATCTATATGTTCGAAACGTAGGCTGTTGCGTTTGCCGTTGATGTATAGGATGCGGTAATTACCGAGACTGTCGCTGAAGACTGTTTCGCCAGAAGCGGTATTGGTTACTTTAACTGAATCGACGAGGTGTATTGAATCTGAAAGCGTCTTACCATAGATATAAGATTGAGCACTCAGGGAGTTCAGACACAACAGCGATATGATCAGCAGGCAATACCTCAAAAATGTTTTGCAGGGTTAACGAAAGGCTGTGCCATTTATTGCTTAAGCGCCGTAATTGTGTCAGAAGGATTACTTGAAGAGAAGACAGTATTACCGGCAACCAGCACGGAGGCACCTGTATCGATCAGTTTCTTGTAGTTAGCGAGTGTAACGCCACCATCAATTTCAATTTCGAAACTAACACCCAGGCGGGCTTGCATATTTTTCAATTGCTCTATCTTTCTATAGGTGTTCTCAATAAAAGACTGTCCTCCGAACCCAGGGTTAACGCTCATGAGACATACCAGATCCATGTCACCGGCCACATCTTCGAGGTTGAGCACGTTGGTATGAGGATTTACGGCCACACCGGCTTTCATGCCAGCCGCTTTGATGGCTTGCATACTGCGGTGCAGGTGGGTACAAGCTTCGATGTGAACAGACAGCACATGAGCACCGGCTTCAGCGAAACGTGTGATGTAACGATCAGGATCTACAATCATCAAATGCACGTCCAAGGGTTTGGTGGCGTGTTTTTTAAGGCTTTGCATCACCGGAAAACCGAATGACATATTGGGCACAAAGACACCGTCCATAATATCGACGTGAAACCAATCGGCATCACTGTTATTGATCATTTCGATATCGCGCTGCAGATTACCAAAATCAGCAGACAAAACGCTTGGAGCTATTTTATGAGACATGCCGCGAAGATAATACCGATTACTGAAATTTAAGCAATGTAAATTCGGCCATTGGAGCAGACCTTGTTTTATCAAAAAATAGTATCTTCGCAAAAAATTTACCATGCGTTTACTACTTGTTTTAATCATGTGTCTCTCTTTCTCCCGCGTTATGGGACAGAAAGAAGAAGAGGTAACTGCCAGAATGAAGGCAGATATTTCATACCTGGCCAGCGATATGTTGGAAGGCCGTTTGACTGGTTCTATTGGCGAGAGCAAATCGTCTTTATACATTGCTGATGAGTTCAGAAAATATAAGTTAACCCCAAAAGGCAACGACTCAGGTTCTTATTTGCAGAACTTCAGCATTGTGCGTTTAAGAATCAATCAAACCAATGCCTATTTTCTGTGGACCGAAGAAAATATGTTGATGAATGGCTTCAAACCCAAGAGCGGCGATTTCTACCCACTGTCTCAAAGCTGTAACAAAGACAGCATTGGCAAGACTCCGGTATTTCAGGCAGGTTATGGCATTGTGGCACCTGAGCTCAACCACAACGACTACGCGGACACAACGGGCATCAGAGGCAAGGTATTTGTCATCAAACTTGGGAGTCCAGAAGCTGGTGTTGCACACGGTAAATATGAGGCTTACGAAGGATTGAACTATAAAGTTGATTTGGCGGTAAAAATGGGCGCCAGAGCCGTGGTTTTTGTATTGGTAGATTCAGCCATAGAAGCACCAAAAGGCAAGCTCGACCGCAATATAAAACCCCGTTCTATTCCGGTAGTATTTGCCAGCAAAGAAGCCGCTTCTATCTTGAGAGCTAAGGACATTAGTTTTCAGGTGAACATTCAGCAATTAAATTCTACCGCTCACAATGTGATCGGCTTCATCAATAATAAGAAAGCCAAAACCATTGTGATTGGCGCGCATCAAGACCATTTAGGTTATAACGAATTTGGCGGCAGCCGTTACACTGGTGGTGGCGAAATCCACAACGGTGCGGATGACAATGCCAGTGGTGTTGCCATGATGTTGGAATTGATGAGAGAAATTAAGAAGAACAAAAAACTGAGAAAAAACAATTACCTCTTCATTGCTTTCAGTGGCGAAGAACAAGGTTTATTGGGAAGTAACTACTTTGTAAAGAACCCAACAATTGATGTGAAGAGCATCCAATACATGTTGAACTTTGATATGGTTGGTCGCCTCGACTCCATCAAGAAAACCCTCATGATTTATGGCGTTGGTACCAGTCCCGTTTGGAAAACAGCTCTAGCGAAACTCAAAACCGATTCGACTGAAATAAAGATCAAAACCACCGAAAGTGGCACAGGTGCTTCCGACCACACCAATTTTTACTACGAAAACAAACCGGTTCTGCATTTCTTCACCGGTCAGCATTACGATTACCACATGCCATCAGATGATGAGAAATTGATCAACTACCATGGCATGTATCAGGTATTGAATGTGACCATGCAGATGATCAAAGCAGTTAACAAGACCAAGGACTTCCCGTTCACCACCACTAAGAGTGAAGAAAGTGAAAAGATGACCTTCAAGGTAACCTTGGGCATTATGCCGGATTATGTGTTTGATGGCTCGGGTGTAAGAATCGATGGCGTTAATCAAGGTAAACCAGCAGCAAATGCCGGTTTGTTAAAAGGCGACATTATTTTGAAATTAGGCGATTTCCAAATCTCCAGCATGCAAGATTACATGAGGGCACTTGGCAAATTCAGCAAAGGACAAACCACTACAATTAAAATCAAGAGAGGCGACCAGGAATTAGACCTGCCGCTGACTTTTTAATCATACATGAAAATAACCGACCACATCAAAGGGGCCAAAAGCACCCTTTTCTCATTCGAAATATTACCACCTTTAAAAGGGGATAGCATTGACAGCATTTACCATGGCATTGATCCATTAATGGAATTCAAGCCTTCGTTTATTGACGTGACCTACCATAGAGAAGACTATGTTGAGAAGAAACGCTCAGATGGTTCTTTTGTTAAAGTCGCGACTAAAAAAAGACCGGGCACTGTAGCGATTTGCGCAGCGATTATGCATAAATACAATGTAGATGCCGTACCACATATTATCTGTGGCGGTTTTAGCAAGGAAGACACAGAGAATGCTTTAATTGATTTAAACTTTTTGGGTATTGATAATGTATTGGCATTGAGAGGCGATAATGCCAAAAACGAAAACATTTTCAAACCGGAAGACAATGGCAATAGCAATTCACTGGATCTGATTCATCAAATCAAAAACATGAACAGTGGTATTTATCTGGACGAAGAATTATCGAATGCCAATATCACCAATTTCTGCATTGGTGCTGCAGGATATCCAGAGAAACACCACGATGCACCCAACCTGAAAACCGATTTGAAGTTTTTGAAAAGAAAAGTAGAAGCCGGTGCCGAGTTTATTGTGACCCAAATGTTTTTTGACAATGCCAAGTACTTTGAGTTTGTTGAGCGTTGCAGAGAAGCAGATATCCATGTTCCGATTATTCCGGGCATCAAACCACTCACAACCAAATCGCAGTTAACTTTATTACCTAAGTTGTTTCACATCGATTTACCGGATGCTTTAACCGATGAGATAGAGCACGCCAAAACAGCTGACGCAGTGAAACAAATTGGCATTAACTGGGCGGCAGAGCAGTGTAAAGAATTGATCAAATCCAAAGTTCCGGTCTTGCATTTCTATACCATGGGTAAGAGTGAGGCAACCAAACAAATCTGTGAAAAGATTTTCTAATATCGCGTATTGAAAGGCATTGTCATCAAATCGACCGGCAGCTGGTATAAGATCAGACAGGAAGACAAGAGCATTCTTGAGGCCCGTATTAAGGGCAAGATCCGACTGAAAGAATTAGACACCACCAATCCGGTAGCGGTTGGCGATGAGGTGGAATATGAATTTGAAAGTAGTGGTGATGTCACCAATGGTGTTATTACAGGCATTGGTAAGAGACGTAATTATATTATCAGAAAGAGCAACAAGCTCAGTAAGCAAGGACAAATTATTGCTGCCAACATTGATATGGCATTATTGGTGGTGACACTGACCTCACCAAAAACCTCATTGGGCTTTATCGACCGATTTTTGGTAATGGCAGGCGCTTACCATATTCCGGTGACTTTGGTATTTAACAAATGTGATTTGTATACCGCAGAAGAGCAGGAGTATTTTGAGTATTTAAAAATGCTATACGAACACTTGGGATATCCATGTGTATTGAGTTCTATATACGATGAGGCCTTTGCGCCTCTGAGACAGTTATTACCATTAATAGAGCATAAACGGGTTTTAATCAGTGGGCATTCGGGCGTTGGTAAGTCGAGTTTACTAAATCATTTAATGCCAGATGCTGCGCAGAAAGTTGACAAGATTAGTGAGCAGCATTTAAAAGGCAAACACACCACCACATTTGCGGAGATGTTTTATCTGAATGACAACACAGCAATAATAGACACCCCAGGTATTAGAGACTTTGGGATTATCGATATTGCGGAGACTGAGATAGGGCATTATTTTCCAGAGATCAGAGAATTAATGAAAGGGTGCAAGTTCAATGATTGCAAACATTTCAACGAACCTGACTGTGCAGTAATTAAAGCATTTGAAGAAGCGCGTATGGCACCAGAGCGTTATTATTCATATCTGAGTATCTTGCAGAATCAAGACATCTACGATTAGTATCGAAACAGTCTAATTCAAGAAAACAATATATAAGCCAATATAAGGACACAGATTAGTTAATTCTAACAAGCAAAACACTGTTTTTTTGAAGATGAAATCAGTTATAGATATTCAAATCTTAAAAAGCAGGATGGTTTTTATTTACTTTATAAGCAGAGTGTTTATTATTAATACTGATTATGAAGCAGTAGCAAAAAACTTACAATTTGTTTCGAAATAGTAGAAACACACACTAACAAAATCCCGCTTATCGGTTAGAAGCCACAATTGCAACCTTTCTTCTGTTTACCCCCACCCATGCTTCTGCTGCCTCCGCAGGAACTAAGGGTCAGCGATAACAGGAGGAAAATTGTGCTAAATATGATCAATTTTTTCATTTTAAAACAAAGGTAAGTAAAAAGGAGTGGTTTAAAAAAATCTCGTATTTCCCCCGCACCTGGAAGGTGCGAAAAGAGGCATTCAAAAGCTAGAAGCGCAGCTTCTGCTTTGTTGTTTACCAGAGGCTAATCTTGCGCCGCCACAAGCGCTGAGGGCCATTATCATGGTCATCAGTAACAAGATTTTTGTTGGGAGTTTCATATAAAAAGAACGGCGAATTGGGAGGAAATATTGCCCCACCTGGGAGGTGTTAACACCTCCCAGGTGGGGGTTGGAAAAACCAAGCTCATAAAGTAAAATTCTCGTTTCAAAAAATATTCTCCCAGTTCATTTGAAAAATCAATTAAAAAGTTCATTTCGCCGAGTATGTGCTACATAAATTAGAAGTTCTCGCTACTAGTCTTTACTTTTGCGACATGGAAGCAATCAAACACGGTCTTGACATACTTTTGCATTTAAACGATTACTTGAAACTATGGATTGGCGAATATGGTATCTGGATTTATGGCATCTTATTCCTCATCATCTTTGTTGAAACCGGTTTGGTGGTTATGCCTCTATTGCCTGGCGATTCTCTGCTATTTGCCGCTGGCGCTCTTGCCGCGTCTGATGGCAGCCTTAATATTACGATACTCATTCCGCTGTTAATTGTAGCAGCGCTATTAGGCGATAACACCAATTATTTCGTGGGTCGTTTTTTCGGAAATCTCATCAAAAGCAAAGAGAAGTTACTCTTCCTCAAAAAACAACATATCGAGAAAACAGAAGCCTACTACAACAAATATGGTGGCAAAACCGTTATCATTGCCCGCTTCGTTCCTATTGTTAGAACGGTGGCCCCTTTTGTAGCTGGAGCAGGATCTATGACCTACCGCAAATACATCATCAATTGTATCCTTGGAGCAATTCTTTGGGTGGGTGGTGTCACTGTTTTAGGTTACCTCTGCGGCAACATTCCTTTTATCCAAAAGAATTTCGAACTCGTTATCTTCGGCATCATCGGTATCTCTGTCTTACCAATTGTGTTTGAAGTGTTGAGAGCAAAATTGGGCAAGAAAAACGCCTAAGCACCAAGCAACAAAACGCTATGCCACTGATCGGACTTATAGGATACCCGCTAGGACATTCCTTTTCGCCGAGCTATTTTAAAGCTAAGTTTGAAGCATTAGGAATTAGCGATTGGGAGTATCAGCTATTCCCTATTCCATCGCTTACACATTTGCCGGAATTAATTGAAAAACATCAAGACCTAGTGGCTCTTAATGTCACCATTCCATATAAAACTGCAGTGCTGCCTTTTTGCTATTCGCTAAGCGATGCTGTTGAAGTTATTGGTGCCAGCAATTTGTTGATCATCGATCGTCAACACCAGGACATTCGATTGCATGCACACAACACCGATGTATTAGGATTCAAAGCAAGTCTACAAAATATCATAGGACCTGGTCAGAAAAAAGCATTAATCTTCGGGACAGGCGGGGCTTCAAAAGCGGCCGAATTTGTTTTAAACGACTTGCATATTCCACACACAATCGTTGGTCGGAACACCCAACCCAATTATGATACCATTGACTTAAAGCAATACAATCTCTTTATCAATTGTACCCCTGTGGGCATGTATCGTTCGGACACCGAATACACGAATGAAAAACTTCCGATCAATTACGAGGCAATCCCTACTGACAGCATCTTCTTTGATATGGTGTATAATCCAACCGAAACAGCAATGATGACAGCCTTCAAACTGAGAGGCGCTAAGGCAGTTAACGGACTGAAGATGCTTCATTTACAAGCGGATGCAGCTTGGAACATCATTCAAGATTTCTTAGCGAATCACCTGGACAACCCCATGTAAGGTGTTTTCGAATCCACAAGCTTCCATCTCTATAAAATAATAATAAACGCCTGTTGGGAATCCGGCGGCCGACCACGGAACATCGTGCGCCTTGTGAACCTGCAAACCCCAGCGGTCGAACACCGTCAAATGGTACCTGTACGCAGCTTTCTCTGCCGGGAAGTAATCATTATATGCATCACCATTCGGTGTAAACACATTGGGCGTCTTAAATTGTTGCTGAATATCGGCCCCCTTTATTGACACAGAATCACTAAAAGGGCAATTATTTAAATTCAATCCCTTAACAACATAAGTCCCCTTTTTATTAATTGGAAGAATACTGTCTTTAAAACTATTCGGAATTTTCAGTGCATTGCTACTCCATTCCACATCATTATAGCTACCTTTCATTTGCAAGATGGCTTTTAATTCGTAGGTTTGCGGATCACACACCAAACTATCCGACAACAAATCAATGATTTGATTATCGACAACTATGTTGACGGTATCGTACGAATTACAATTCCCTATTGTAACATTCAACCAATACGTGCCGGCAGTATTGACGGGCAATGTAGTATCTAAAGAACCGGTATTCCATAAGTAAGCACCTTTATAATAAAAAGTATCTGGCTTCAACACCAATGAAGTCCCTCTACAGATAACAGTATCTTTTGGCAACTTAAAATTAATACGATCAAACACCGTCACCAGTTTGGATATTGAATCGACACAATTTCCCTTGGAAGCTCTCAATCGCACCAAATAAGAACCAGGCTTAGGATAACGGTAATAGCCATCCTTGGCAACAGAGGTATCTGCCAGAGTTGTACTATCGCCAAACTCCCAGCGGTAAGCATCGGCATTCTGACTATTATTAGTAAAGAAGACTTCACGGTTGCAATTGACGCTTGGGTTAACAAAAGCAGAGGTAGTTTCGAACACACAATTCTGAACATTAAATTGGTAATCTCGTTGGGTATACCCAATCAAAATACCCTTTCTATATTCTTTAACCACTATCCCAACGACAAACTGACCTTGCAGTGTTGGTGTTATCTTTAATTCACCAGTTCTTTTATTGAGACTCACTGTTGGGGATGAAGGGATAGCATCATAATATGAATACACCGATTCAAATTGAATTTGAGTAAAAGGTGGATTCTGATATTGGTTGCATTCCGGTCGTGGATTTGGGGATGTTGCACCGGTGTATGGTTGAAAGAATTCGTATACTAAGCTATCGCCATCGGCATCGGTGGCCGAATGATCGAACACCAATGGTGCATTGGTACACAGAAAATTTGGCGGCAAGTTTTTAAACTCAGGACTGGAATTAAAGCCAATATCGGTGGTATCATTGATTTTAGTCCATATATTTTCGCCAGTTGACAAAGGATTAATAATATTAATAATGGTATTATTCCGGCAGCAGCGCTGAAAACTCAAGTAATACCCACCTTTTACGGGAGGCAGTGTAACAGTTTTCACATATTCGTATGCATCTACACAGGCATTGGGAGAAATCTTAATACAGTTATAATTGGTTTTAGACACCCTCACTGGGGCATCTCTTAAAATCGACTGACAAAGCGATGGCAAGTACTTACCTGAGTCACCTTCAAAAATAGCTACATTGGCATAGGCATCCTGAGCAATGGCGGATGGATTACCATTAAAGCAATCGATATACAACTTAAGTTTTATTTCGTATTGATTAGAGCCCAGATAGCGATAGGTCATTTCTCCTCCCACTATATGTGTAGCAGTTGCTCTAAGCCAGAACATTAGACATATCAGAATACAATACCTCAATTATAAAGTAGACGACTTATCGTTCAAATTAGTTGCAAGATACGGCAAATTTTTGTCATCGTCAATTTAGCGGTTCATAAGCATAAAAGCTGTGCATTCTATCAAATCATCCCTCGTTTACCTTTTGTAGAATAAAAGTATCTACCCATAATGCAACTGATAAAATGCCTGATCATAATGTGTTTGTTACCATTGAATGCAATGGGAATGGATACCTTAAGGGTTTTATTTGTCTATGGATCGCGTCCGGCCAGCAAAGACGAAGACAAGTGGTTTGGCGGCATTCATGGAGGGCATGTCAGCATTAGTTATCAAGAAGGTTTTGTTAGTTTCGTCCCTAAAGACGGCGTACAAATATTCCCAAAATCTCCTATTAACTCGAAATTCACTTGCGAGTCTGGCGACAATTTTGTTTTTGATACCACAGACAGCCGTTACCTCATAATCAACATCCCTATAGACAGCTTGAGGCATGTACAACTAGATTCATTCATCAAAACATATTTATTTGAAAGTCCCTACCCCTATGCTTTCTTTGGCATGCGTTGCGCTTCGGCAGCAGCAGATCTGTTGCAGTTTGCCGGACAAATAGAGCAAGTACCGAAACATCGATTATGGCGTCAATACTTTTACCCCCGTCAACTGAGAAAAATTCTCATAAAAATGGCCAGGCAAAAAACCTGGCCAATGATATACCGAGTTGGTAGAACCAGCAGACGCTGGGAAAAAGACTGATTACATCCAGGCAGATAAGATTCCACCCATAATGGTCATGCTAATGGCCCAATAACCTGCATGTATGAAAATATATTTGTAACTGCGGCGTTCGAACATAGCATTAATTCCAAGTACCGGAAGTGCATAAAAAATACTTCCTAAAAAACCATGCAAGGCACCGTGTTTGAAGGTACGGAATCTGTTGAGCCAATCTACCTGATTACCATCTAACAACAATTCAACACTAGAAGTTTCAGTAACTTTTAGTCCTTGCAAGATAGAAGTCAAACCAAACTGATGAACACAAACCTGTAGCATTCCGGTAGACAAAAAGAAAGACAATAAAATGGTTGTTCCAAAAACTTTAGCCATACTAACGCCCTCTTTCATAGATTCGGGATCTGTCACTCCAATTTCTTTCATCCAGGCATTTCCAAAAACTTTAGGGCTATACCAAATAAAGCCTACGGGCATTGTTACCAAAGCAGCGACAATGACTGCCATTAAATTAAAATGTACCATGTTGTTTAAATTTTATGAATCAAAAATAAACAGAAATTGGAATAAAAAAACTATTTTTGTTTAAAACCAACTCAATTTTATGAAGAAACTAATTTTACCATTGCTGGCAATTGTCCTTTTAAACAGTTGTATTTATGAGGACGGACCGAAACTCAGTTTGCGTTCAAAGACCGCGCGTTTATTAAATACCTGGTACATAGACAAGGTGTATGAAGAAGGCGTAGATAAAACAGAAGACTACAAAAGTGTCTATGTCAATTATAAGTTGGAGATAAAGAGCGACAACAACTACGACCTAAGTTATAAAGCCGGCAACTTAATTAACTATTCAGAAACAGGCACCTGGAAGTTCAGCGATGACAAAATCAATTTGCTCCATACGCCAAAGAATGGTTCTGAGAGTTCGTGGAAAATATTGCGATTAAAAAACAGCGAGTTTTGGACAGAAATGTCTTTAAACAACAAGAATGTAAAAGTCTATTTTAAAGACTAATTACTTCTCTGTAAAGTACGCTTTTAGTTCGGTAGCATCATCCGGCTTCAATTTTCCAGCCATTACCAGACGTACTTGTCTTCGTCTGAGTGCGCCTTCATACTTTTGCTTTTGAATGTCGTTCTCGGGTTCAAGTGCAGGAACAGGAATTGGACGATTTCTTGAATCAATGGCCACAAACGTATAGTAAGCATCATTGCATTTATATTTCTCGCCTCTCGGAATATTCTGAGCCGATACCTCAATGTAAACTTCCATAGAAGTATTGAAAGATCTGGTCACATAAGCTTCGAGCGTTACCACATCGCCCAAACGAATTGCCTCTTTGAAAGAAACACCATCCACGCTGGCTGTTACCACTATATTGTTACTGTGTTTTTGAGCTGCAATAGCAGCTACTATATCCATCCAATGCAGCAAGCGACCTCCCATTAGATTATTCAAAGTATTGGTATCGTTGGGCAACACAATCTCATTCATGATTGTGTAAGAATCGGAAGGTCTTTTAGTGTTCATGTCGCAAAGATACATAAAAAGCAAATGACAGCATGAGGATTCTGTAAAAGCCAGTGTTTAAACTACCAATTTACATATAGCAGAAGTTTATTGTTATTTATCTTCAATAAATGATACTTTTGCAATAATTGTCAAATTAGAAGTCATAACACAATAATTGAAGTTGATTGTCCTTATACTATCAGACATGTTTTTATTATTAACACTGTATTTTCAATGAGTAAGCACGTATTTAACAACGAAGAAATCAAATTTTTAGAAGGCCCGCAGTCGCGATTAAAAGAGTTCATTTTCACCCTACAGGTATTATGGGAATTTATCAAAGGATTTAGGGTTTTACATTTTGTGGGACCATGTATCACGGTGTTTGGTTCCGCCAGATTTAAAGAAGGCCATCCGCATTACGAAAGCGCGCGGGAATTGTCGGGTAAAATTGCCAAAAATGGATTTACAATCATGACCGGTGGTGGACCTGGTATTATGGAAGCTGCCAATAGAGGCGCCGTGGAAGTTGGCGGCAGATCGGTGGGTTGTAATATCAAACTACCTTTCGAACAAGAACCCAACCCTTATCTTCAAAAATTTACCAATATCCGCTTTTTCTTTGTTAGAAAAGTATTGCTGCTAAAATACTCTTATGGCTTAGTGGCCATGCCGGGAGGATTTGGAACGATGGATGAGTTATTTGAAGTTTTAACTTTAATTCAAACCTCTATGGTGAAACGTTACCCTATCGTTATCTTTGGCAAAGAGTACCATCAGAAATTACTGGAATACATAGAAGACATGAAGAAAAACGGCACTATTAGCCCGGAAGACACCGATTTGTTTATTGTCACTGACGATATTGACGAAGCGGTTAACTTTATCATTAGCAACACCATTGTACCTTTTGGTTTAAAACCGAAGAAGCGCGCTAAATGGCTATGGGAATAAAATAAAACACCATTGGCCGTGCGTTGAACAAGCAATTATTGTATTTTTGTTTTAGGCTGAGTCATAATTCAGCCATAAATTGAATGGATCAAAATAAAATGGACCAATTAAAGTTGATGAGAACGATGACTTTAAAAATATGTACATCCTTGTTGCTGAGTTTTGTATTGTCGGCAACATCTATTTTCGCGAATAACCCTCCCGTATCTTTAGGGCAATGGCGCATCCATCTTCCATACAGAAATGTCAGTGTCATAGAAGAAACCAAAGACAAAATTTATTGTGCTGCTGCATTTGGCCTTTATTCATACGACCGCGGAGATGGATTTACAGAACGCCTCTCTCCTATCAATGGATTCGGTGGTTATAAAGTTCAGGCCATGGCCTACGAAGAAAGCAGCGATCAACTCATCATTGCCTATGCCGACTGCCGATTAGAAATACTGAAAGGTAAAAACATCAGCCGAAACGATGATATATTTAATAAAAGTATCGTTGGCGAAAAAACCATTTTTCATATTAATATTGTTGATGGTATCGCTTATATTTCTACTTCATTTGGACTACTTGAATTCAATATTGCAAAAAACGAAATCAGAAATTCTTATTTGAACATTGGTCCTGGTGGATCTGTCATCGAAATATTCAGTTCATGCATCAACAACGACAGCATCTATATTTCAACCAAAACCGGCATTTACAGAGGCAGCACTAATCCGAATGTCAATCTTGGCATTAGCAGCAACTGGATCTTATGTAAATCTGCCAGCATAAAATCTTCACACATTGCTGCATATAAAGGCAGCCTGTATACAGAAATTGATTCTCAACTGTATCGATATAACGCCTCAAATGGTTGGACAGTGATTGATCCAAATCCGAAAGTAATTGTCACCAATATTGATGTCGACCATGACAAATTGATTATTGGCATTTATGGCAAATACATCACCACCATTGATGGCAATGGCAACAGCAGCAACAAAGGAATAAATGTTTTAAACGAATGCTTACTGGATGGCAACGGCAATTATTGGTATTCCAGTCCGATAAGTGGGTTGGCATTTATGAACCCGTTCGGACCAGAGCTATATTTCTATCCCAACGGACCGAGATCACACACCTCCTTTAGCATGGTAAACGCTTATGGCAACCTGTATGTCACAGCAGGCGGATTGAGAACGACCACTTATGCACCAACGTTTAATGGTGAAAAGTATTACTATTTTAATAATTTTGAGTGGACCAATTCGCCAGAAAATCCATTGACCCAGCCTTTGTACGATTACACCCATTCGGCCTTTAGCAAACAGTACAACAGATTGTTCATTGGCACACATGGCAAAGGCTTATTGCAAATGGACAATGGCGAGCCTAAAAAGGTTTGGGACGAAACTAACTCACCACTCAAAGGGCGTTTAAATCTTTACACCATTGTTTCTGGACTGGCACTAGACAGTAGATCGAACCTATGGGTGAGTAATTTTGATGTAGACAGCAGCTTGCACATGTTATCTGCGTCTGGTAAATGGACCAGCTATAAAATGCCATCGTCCATGACAGGAAAAATTACCATCGATAATAAAAACAATAAATGGATTTTAACACCACAGTCAGGATTAGGCATAATTGCATTTAGCGACCGAAACACTGCCGACCAAAGTGATGACATAAAAGTTGTTTTAAACATTAACAAAGGCACGGGCAATCTGCCATCTGCCAATGTTAATGATATCGCTTTCACTAAGTCGGGCGAGTTATTGATTGGCACTGATCAGGGTTATGCAAAAATCCGCACCCCACAAAACGTGTTTGGCAAAGGTGATTATGATGCACAAAGAGTGATTATTTCTGTAGAAGCCAACAGCAATCTGGGCGGTTATTTATTGGGCAGCGAAGTGATCAACTGCATCACTATTGATGGCGGTGACAGAAGATGGTTTGGCACCAGCAGTGGTGCTTGGCTGATTGATAGCGATGGTGAAACCATACTTAAACATTTCACCAAAGATAATTCGCCTTTAATGAGTGACAATGTCACCAGCATTGCCATCATGGAATCAACCGGAGAAGTCTTTATGGGCACTGATTTAGGCATGGTTTCTTACAGAGCAGATGCATTACCGGCATTGAAGAATTTTGAGACCTTAAAAATATATCCTAATCCAGTAAAACCAGAATACGATGGCGATATTGCTATCAGTGGCATGCCAGACAATACTTTGGTTAAGATTACAGACATCAATGGCAATTTGGTCAACCAAACATACTCCAACGGCAGTATGGCAACCTGGAACGGTAAAACATTTGACGGAACAAGAGCTTCATCAGGTGTGTATCTGGTATTTTGCATGAACCAGGATGGCACCGAAACTCAGGTTGGCAAAATATTGTTCATTCACTAAGACATGATCAGCAAATCGCAGGGCATTATCATTCGTACAATTAAGTATGGCGAATCGTCTGCGATAACGAATATCCTCACAGAGCAATTCGGACTTGTTGGATTTCATATACCTTCAGCCTTTAAGAACAAGGGCAAAGTTAAACTATCATATTTGCAACCATTGAATGTGGTAGAGATCAGTTTCAATCATCAAAAGACAAAATCTCTTCAAAGCATCAGTGACATAAGTCCAGTTCTTTACCCCGACCTAAGGGCTTTTAATCAGCAGGCATTGTATCACATTTTAACTGAGCTTTTACAGCAGTTGATCAAAGAAAACGAGATCAACCATGCCTTGTTTCATTACTTGAGCGACGAAGCCATTCCAAGTTTAAGTACCGATTTAAAATACTGGCAATTGCCTTATGTGATGTTGAGCATTTTGTACCATTATGGTTGTGCACCCAATATAGACACGTATGAAGAAGGCGCTTGTTTGGATCTAAAAAACGGTATTTTCAAGCAGCAGATGGCAATTAGTAAGCATATGGCAACACCAGAAAGTTCTGCATACATTTACGACATTATGACCAGAGGCATCAATCATTTGGAAGACAGCAGAAGCATGCGGCAGCGGGTGATACAAGATTTGATAGGGTATTACAGATTGCATATTCATGAAGATTTTGAAATCCGGAGTATGGGGGTTTTGATGGAATTGTAACGATTTTCCAACCCTTCCAGGGTTTAAACCCTGGAAGGGTTGGAATGATAATCAAGCACTTACAGCCCAATTTTCGCACAACCTCCTCACTTACAACAAAATACGCAGTTCTATTTTTTACTAATCTCAATCGTTTAATTTAACCCTAAATCCATTAAAACAATTCTCGTATCTTTGCATAAATCAATAGACATGGATATTATAGTTAAAGACAGCAATGGCAACATCTTAAAAGACGGTGACTCAGTCACACTTATCAAAGATTTAAAAGTAAGAGGCACTTCTTCAACTCTAAAGCGCGGTACAATGGTAAAAAACATCCGTTTGACTGATGATGAAGACGAAATAGAGTGCAGAATTGACAAAGTTCAAATGGTGCTCAGAACCGAATTCCTCAAAAAAGCCTGATTTATGGCGTCTTTTTGATTCGAAAATATTAATATTTTTTTCTTTTTAACTGAACAAGTATTTAAGAAATGGACTACTTTTGTATTAAGTTTAATATCTGATAATTAGGCTCAAACACTTAAAATGAGCACCAATGAACTGACATACTCGTCCCATTCGCTCGATTATCACAAACTATTCGAACATGTTCCGGATTTGTACATGATATTGAGTCCTGAGTTCATTATTCTCGATTGCTCTGACAGTTACCTGAAGGCAACCTTAACAACCAGAGAGCAGGTAGTGGGCAAACACCTGTTCGAAGTCTTTCCCGACAACCCAGATGACCCCAATGCCACTGGTGTAAACAATCTTAAAGCTTCACTTAACAGAGTGCTTAAAAACAAAACTGTTGATGCCATGGCGGTTCAGAAGTACGATATTAGAAACGCTGATGGCATTTTTGAAGAAAAATCTTGGAGTCCCGTTAACTATCCTGTTCTAGACAAAAACAGCAGTGTCGCTTTCATCATCCATAAAGCGGAAGATGTCACGGATCTTCTCAAAGAAAAAGAAAGACAGATAGAACAAATTGGCTTGATTGAAGACCTTAAAGAGCAACTAAAAGCACTGGACATATACCGCCGAGCTCAGGAAATTCAGGACACCAACAACATCCTCAGAGAATCTGTTAAAGAGAGCACAAAAGCTTTTGAGATATTATTCAATGCAGTTCCGGTAGGTGTTATTGGTATCAATTGCGATGGACTCATCAAGTTCTTCAACGAAAAGGCTTGCCAGATGTTTAACTACGAAAGCGAAGACATCATTAACCATTCTATCACGCAAATCTTGCATTGCCCAGACAGAGACATGCAAGAGTCTTTGATTGATATTTTAAAACAAGAGCCTAACGAAACCATTATATCTCAACTAAACAGCGACTGTTTTGGCATCAGAAATGGCGGTAAAGAATTTCCGTTTGAAATCAATATCAGTAAAACTTCTTTTGATAAAGAAATCATATACCTATTAAGCATTAGAGACATAAGTGCTCAACGCGATGCACAAGAACAAATCAACAACTACATCAGAGACATGGAGGAGAAGAATAAGGAACTGGAACAGTTTACCTATATTGCTTCGCACGACTTACAAGAGCCACTCCGCTCGATTACAAGCTTTATTGAATTGTTCCAACAAGAATATGAAGGGCTTTTTGATGAAAATGCACAGATGTACTTTGAATTTGTTCTGCAAAGCACTGGCAGAATGAAAGAACTAATCAAAGGTTTGCTCGACTATTCCCGTATCGGCAAACAGATGATCATTCGGAAAGAAGATTTAAATGACATCCTTAAAAATGTCTTGCAAGACCTTACCAATAGTATAGAACGCAGCAATGCTAAAGTTACTTTCGGAGAACTGCCAAGTTTATACGCCAGTGGTTTACACCTTCGCATCCTTTTCCAAAATTTGATTGCAAATGCTTTAAAATTTCACAAACCAGGTGTGCCGCCAGAAATCCACATCAGTGCCGAACAAAACAAAACCCATTGGTTGTTCTGCATCAGCGACAACGGCATAGGCATGGACAACAAATACCAAGATAAAATCTTTACCATCTTCCAGCGTCTGCATTCGAAAGACACTTATGAAGGCACCGGAATTGGCCTTGCTCATTGCAAAAAAATCGTTCTATTGCATGATGGTAAAATATGGTTCGATTCAAAACTAGGCGAAGGCACCAAATTTTACTTCACAATCTCTAAAAACATATGAGACCTATTAATACAAAACTAGAAACTGTTTTACTGGTTGATGACGACGAAGGTACAAATTTCTTAAACGAGAGAATCATTAGACTTTCTGGCTATGTTAACAATATCGTAAAGGCTAATAATGGCCTCCAAGCACTTGAGTTCTTAAAACTAAAAATCAATAGCAAACACCCTCAGCCGGAATTCATCTTGCTGGACATCAATATGCCAGCCATGAACGGATGGGAGTTCATGGAAGCATACGCCCAGCTCGACGAGATTCAAAAAGCACAGATTATTATTGTCATGTTGAGTACTTCATTGAATCCTGATGACGAGAAAAAAGCGCGTGAAATAAAAGAAATTAACGACTTCAGGAGTAAACCATTGACAATGAAACTCTTCACCGAAATGGTCGAAGAATTTTTCCCTGACAACTTTTAAGACTGATCTTTTCGCCTTATTATTGTTACTGAATTGTTATGTCCATTAACAATCAAGACTTTAATTATGAGCAAAATATTGTTTGAGCAGGTACTAAACAGCGGCGACCTCCGTGGCACAGACGGGGTGGATATCGTTGTGAAGATGGTTCAAAATCAAACTGATTTCGACTTGCTGTTTTCATGCCTTAAAACCAGAAATCGTTTGGTGGTTGAACGCAGTGCTGATGCCATTGAAAAAATTAGCAGAACTTATCCTGAATTTTTAGCCAAACACAAAAATGCCATTCTTAATTACTGCCAGATTGCTCAAAACAAAGAACTTAAATGGCACCTGTCTCAACTACTTCCAAGACTCCTGTTAGACAATGCTGAATTTCGTGCCATGTCTATGCTTTTGGAAGATTGGGCGCGTAACAGAAACGAATCAAAAATCTGTCGTGTTAATGCCCTCCAAAGCTTATACGACCTGTCATTACTCCACAAAAAATCACACGAACACCTGTCTGTTTTAATGGATGTTCTGGAACAGGAAGACATCCCTTCTCTCAATGCCAGAATACGAATTCTTCGAACCAAATTGGTAAAGAGCATTTAGTTGGTCGACTTAAAAACGATTTTCATACAAGATTTTCTGCTTTACATCCTTTATATGTAACTTTGTTAGAGTGAATGCTATGCATCCATATCATCCAGTCAAAAGAGAATTCATCGACCGATATCCAAGAATGGGACACCGATCGGGACATTTACTTTCAACCCTATAAAGTAAACAATTTCTTCAACCATTAAAACCAACGATGTTATGAAACCAGCATTACACCTCAACAAAATCCATCATATCTCCATCATCTGCTCCGACTATAACACGTCCAAAGAGTTCTACACCGAGCTACTAGGATTAAAAATACTGCAGGAAATATACCGTTCTGAGCGCGACTCTTACAAACTCGACCTCGGTCTGCACGGCCAATATGTCTTAGAACTTTTTTCATTCCCTTCACCGCCTCCCCGTCCTACTCAACCTGAAGCTTGTGGCTTAAGACACCTGGCGTTTGAAGTAGATGATATTGAAGGCACGCAAGCCTATCTCAAGACACATGGCTATCAACCTGAACCTATCAGAAAAGATGAGCACACCCATAAACGCTTTATGTTTATGAGCGACCCAGATGGATTACCAATAGAATTCTATGAACGATAATAATACTTCTAATGCACCCGACTGGGAAATGCTGGCCGCACAGCTCAGACAACCTTCTGGCGAATTTGCGAGTGAAATAGGACAACGCATGAACATCAGTAACCAGCAAATTCATCAATTCACATTCGATGATTTACAATTGCAACCAGGATTGGAAGTATTGGAAATTGGAATGGGGAACGGTCGTTATGTACCTCAACTATTTCAGCATTATCCCAATATCGTATATACAGGCATCGACTACTCTAAAGCGATGGTCGATGAAGCCAAACTATTTAACTTTGATTTAAGCCAAACTGAGTCAGTGACATTTTTGCACGGCATTGTAGAAGATATACAAAGTGCAGAATGCTTATACGACCATATCTTCACCATCAATACCCTGTACTTCTGGCCGCACCCTGAACAAACGCTTTTGCATATCCGAAGACTATTAAAACCAAAAGGGAAACTCACAATTTCAATCCGACCAAAACACATCATGAAACAGCATCCATTTACGAGTTTTGGATTCACCCTTTACAGCCAAGAAGATGTCTGCAGATTGCTGGAGACTAGCTTATTTGACATCCTCAGCATCACCGAAAAAAAAGAAACCGCCAGCACCGGAATTACCGATGCTGCCCTTACATTTGAATCTCTAATTATTACAGCTCAAAGACAATAACATGAACAAACCCCTTAATATCATTATTACCGGAGCCACAGGCATGGTTGGAGAAGGTGTTTTAAACGAATGCCTTAACTCCGACTTAGTTGCCTCCGTACTGATTGTTAACAGAAAACCCAGCGGCTACCAACATGCTAAACTGAAAGAAATCATACATCAGGATTTTTTCAATATTACAAGCTTAAAAGACACCTTTGCTCAATACGATACTTGTCTATTTTGCCTTGGGGTTTCTTCTGTGGGCATGAATGAAAATGATTTCACACGCATGACCTACCAATTGACCATGCACTTTGCCGAACAATGCGCGCATCCGGGCATGACCTTCTCTTACATTTCCGGAGCGGGCACCGACAGCACAGAAAAAGGCCGTTTGATGTGGGCAAGAGTGAAAGGCAAAACTGAAAACGACTTACAAAAACTGCCATTCAAAAAAGTGTATCTCTACAGACCCGGCATGTTAAAACCAACACCTGGCATGAAGAACACTTTGATATATTACAACTATTTGGGATGGTTGTATCCGGTATTAAAATTATTGGCACCCAATACCGCTTCTACTCTGGCAGAACTCGGACAATCGATGATCAGAACTGCTTATTACCATTATCCAGGTAATATCATCGAAGTAAAAGACATCGTAAAAACCGCTCAACTCACTCAATCAACAATATGAAATTCTCCGCATCACTCGACAAAACTGCCAAGTATTTAAGTTTATTCATTACACTGTTTGTTATCGCCACACTTGTTGGCACGTACCTATTAAGCGAAGACAGACAAACCATTTTAATTGTTGGCCCTATTGTTACTATCACCATTTTCCTTTCTTACCTTTGGAAACCGGGCAGTTATGAAATCACCAACGAATATGTGATTGTACACCGCTTAATCGGAGCAGCCAAATATGAGCGCAGCAGAATCATTAATGTGCGCGCTGGCGAACCTGAAGAAATCAAAAACGCTATCCGCTTATTTGGTTCTGGTGGCATGTTTGGTTATTTCGGAAAATTTAGAAACAGCCATCTAAAGACCTTTGTACTCCAATGTACCAGAAGAGATAATCTTGTTTTTATTTTTACCGATAAAGGTTTAAAAGTCTTATCTCCAGACGACCCACAAAGCATGTTACGAGCACTCAACAGATAAACATCATGAAAAAAAGCTATACCATCGACGACACAACCATTATTTGGGACCCATCAAAATGCATCCATTCCGCTATTTGCGTTAAAGGACTTCCTGACGTGTTCAAACCCAAAGAATCCCCCTGGATTCAAACAGAAAACGCCAGTAAAGAAGCCATTATTCAGCAAGTTTTAAAATGCCCTTCCGGTGCATTATCCATCAAAGAATAACTATTCTTTAACAACTTTGTAAGTCGCATTAAACTGCGAAGATTTTAAGGACAATAAATACAAGCCGGATGGCAAATCGGATATATTCATTTGTCCGAATGATTGAACATTGACATGTCTTATTGTTTGGCCATAAACATCCATTAGAGTTGCAGATGTAAATTCATTTGAAACAGACAGAAAATTGATGATGTTTTTTGTTGGATTGGGCCAAATTTTAAATCGATTAAAATCCTGATGGACAACCGAACCATTACTAACAAACGTATAGGTTTCTGTGGTGTTGGTGACTACCGGTGGATTAAAATCAAAATAAATGTAGGCCGTATTTCTGATAATTTGCTCGGTTGACATTGGCACTTTAGGCTGAACAGAATACGCCACAAACCCATGCGAGGCTACTTGATTACTACCACTATCCGGCAAGTTGATGTCATCAAACCTAAAACTTAGAAGACGGCCTCTACGGGTTACCTGAACAGCATGAGAACTCCCTAAGATTGCAAATGTATTGGTATCCAAAGCCTCGTCTAATGTATCTCTCAAGACAATATTGATAGCCTCCGCCGTACCAGTATTTTGAAAATCGATGGTATAAGTAATTGCCTTGTCAAATCCAGGCGAAACTTTCTCATGACTCGCTGACTTCATATTAGGGTCATAAGAATTTCTAACAACAAAGGTTCGGTAATAAGTATTGTTTAGTTTATTGGTTTCTGCATTGGGTGTAACAATACTTACTTTAACAGTAATAGTATCGCCTGATTGTGCCGATGTATCCGTCATGACATTAAAAGCAGCAAACTGCGATAAGTTTTGAAGGTTTAAATTACCCACTTTTACCACAACTTTTTTGGATGTAAACGTATCCGGCGTCATACTGCCGCTAAGCGTAGATTCAAATCGACCTTTGCCGTACAATTGGTATACCAGCCAACCACTGTCGGGTCGACCGCAATTATTATAACTATAAAAATTCCTATTCGTAGACGATGAATACACCTGGAATTTTTGACCGGGGAATACCCTTCCAGATACCGTAACACCAAACACTTCATAATCGCTTAACCTGGGCTTGCAACTAAAAGCCATGGTTAAATGCAAGATTGTATCCTGATAAGTTTGAGGCGCTATGATGGTATCATGCCCGAAACAGACAAGATTAAACGTATCAATTGTATTTAAATAAACAGGTATCCTGTAACGGGTGTTTGTATCTATCATTGCATAACCGATTGAACCAGATGGTCCAAAAACCACAGGTACCATTTTTCCAGTATCATCAAATATCCCCCAGAATTGAAAATACCCTTGCTCATCATTGTCCTTAAAGCAATTGCTATTAAGGTCTCTAAAAGTTTGAAAAGTCACCCAGCGAGCATCCGACAGGGTATCTGAAACCCATTCACAATATTTCAAACTAGTGTCACCATCACAATATTTTTCGACAATACAAACCTCATGCGCCTTCCCATCCTTCAGCATTGTCATCATTGCAATTTCATCTTTAAAAGCAGGCAATGTATCCCCATCCAACATCCAGTTATGTGACATTCGGGTTGGTGTAATTTGATACGTGGTAAACATGAAAGAAGTTCCATTATTGTATGCATCAAAATGTACCGGATATCTAAGGGATTCTACTACAACCACCCTATCTACAGTTGTTTTATTCCCCGTAAAATCAGACACCGTATAACGAACAAAATATTTACCTGGTCTGCGGGTATTGACATTGCTAATAACTTGTATCCCATAAGTTAAATTTCCATCCCTATTATCATAGGCAGTAGCACCCGGATCGACATAAGGTGGATTTGTACAATTTAGTTCAATACTTTGATTGCTTCCTGGGTTGAGGTTAATAACAGGCGGAATGGTATCCTGAGCATATAAAACACTTAAGGACAAACCCCAAAGCAACAAAAAGAATTTGGAAAGAGAAAAAGGTAAATTATTTTTCATAGTAAAATCTTAAAAACAAAGATAAGTACTATCAAAATTCTATCTGAGTTACGGCCAATAATATGGCATTAAAATGACAGCCGTTCTAGGATTTCAAACCAATGCTTAACTCGTCAAGCTGTTTATTATCCAGATTAGATGGCGCGTCAATCATCATGTCTCTACCTTGATTATTTTTAGGGAAAGCAATGAAATCTCTGATACCATCTGCTCCGCCAAACAAACTACATAGACGGTCGAAACCAAAAGCGATACCACCATGCGGCGGCGCACCATATTCAAACGCATTCATTAAGAAACCAAACTGGTATCTGGCTTCATCTTCGCTAAAGCCAAGTACTTTGAACATCTTACCTTGAAGTACTTTATCATGAATTCTGATAGAACCACCACCCACTTCGACACCATTGATGACCATATCGTAGGCATTGGCTCTGATGGCACCAGGATCGGTTTCCAATTTATCCATATCTTCGGGCTTCGGACTTGTAAACGGATGATGCATCGCATGCCATCTACCACTTTCTTCGTCTTGCTCAAGCAATGGGAAATCTATTACCCAAAGTGCTTTGAAAACCGACTTATCTCTGTATCCTAAACGCTGTCCCATTTCCAGACGCAATTCGCTCATCTGTTTGCGCACCTGAGCTGTGTCGCCGCTTAACAAAAGCAACAAATCACCAGCCTTGGCACCACATTTTTCAGCCCACTGCTTTAAATCTTCCTGAGCGTAAAATTTATCTACAGATGATTTGAAAGTACCATCAGCATTACAGAAAACATACACCAAACCTTTAGCCCCAATCTGTGGACGTTTCACCCATTCAGTCAGTTCATCCAGTTGTTTTCTGGTATAGTTAGCACAATTATCGGCACATATAGCCAGTACACATTCGGCTGCATCAAACACCGGAAAGCCTTTTCCTTTAACAAGATCAGTCAGGTATTTGAAGGTCATATCAAAGCGAATGTCCGGTTTGTCATTACCGTATTGAGACATGGCCTCATCAAAAGTCATGCGCGGCAAAGTGCCAATATCGATACCTTTCACCTCTTTAAAAAGATATTGCACCATACCTTCGTATAAATTTAAAATATCCTCTTGTTCAACAAAACTCATTTCACAATCAATCTGAGTGAATTCCGGTTGTCTGTCTGCTCTTAAATCCTCGTCTCTGAAACATTTTACAATTTGATAGTATCTGTCAAAACCACTCACCATCAATAACTGTTTGAAGGTTTGCGGACTTTGAGGAAGGGCATAAAACTGACCAGGGTTCATTCTGCTTGGCACCACAAAATCGCGGGCACCTTCAGGGGTTGATTTAATCAGCACAGGCGTTTCCACTTCAATGAAGTTTAACTGATCGAGGTATTGTCTGACATGTTTGGCCACCTGATGTCTTAAAATAAGATTCTGGCGCACATTGTCTCTTCGTAAATCGAGGTAACGGTATTGCATGCGAATATCGTCACCACCATCCGTATCTTCTTCGATGGTAAATGGTGGCGTCAGAGAAACATTGAGAATATTCATAGACTCAACGATAATCTCTACATCACCTGTTGGAATTTTAGGATTTTTATTACTGCGTTCTGTAACAGTGCCGGTCACCTGAATGACATACTCACGACCTAAGCCACGAGCCACATTGAGCAAGTCTTGATTATAGGCTTCATTAAAGCTCAATTGTGTGATACCGTATCGATCGCGTAAATCCACGAAGGTCATTGCCCCGAAATCACGGCGTTTGGCCACCCAACCTGATAGTGTTACTACTTTTCCGGCATGCTCCATTCTGAGCTCTCCACAATTATGGCTTCTGTACATGCTGCAAAAATAATTCTATTTGTGGAAGTATAAAATTAGTTTTAATATTGAATATGCGTCAAATGCTAATTATGACAATTCTTCTCTTGGTAGGCTTTTCGACGATTACAACAAACGCTCAAACCAATTCGGGCATCAAAGGCCACTATTGGCTGGCTGGCTATGAAGCCAATTACAAATACGGACAAGGCAATTCAAAATCGCCAACACCTTTGGCGACAAGACTTCAGCACAAATGGTATGTAGAACGCCTGATCAGTCCGAAAACCAATGTCGGAATTGCATTTACACACAGTGCTGCTCAGATAGAATTCGAGCAATTTGCTTACAACTATATTCTATATCTGAAAGATATCGAAATTTTCGCCAACAACAAATTGATGTATTTGGATGAGTTAAAAGGCATCAATGAATTAAAAACCACAGGTTATGAAATATATGCCAAAAGATATTTCAACGCCAATTCGATTCGCAACTATGGTTGGTATTTCACTTACAAATACGGTAGATTGTTCTTGGCAGACCGAATATTAAAAGGTGCCAGCCTCAGTGCCCACGACCTGGACAAAAGCTATTGGGAATCCAACTGGTATGCGTATGACAACGACGAAGTGCATCGCTCTAAACTATCATATATAGGTGTAGATTTGGGCAGGACCTATCCATTTCACCACTCAAAACTACTGTTTTCAACCTCATTTTCTTATAACATCTTCTTCAACAAAACAAAGACCGACAACAGTTTTGACAGTCATATTAACAAGATTGCCGGCAGACACGTTGCCAGAAGACATATTTTGTTGTGGAACTTCGGCATAGCCTATGTACTCTAAATTT
>JACCDH010265224.1_pt1 | contig 28024 bp, 25 predicted proteins | sample 7442481 | NCBI WGS metagenome assembly JACCDH01 (sample SAMN15323433, study PRJNA562643) | freshwater metagenome | isolation source: river surface water | place: USA:Blue River Watershed | collected 2017-08-15 | reverse complement strand
TTGATCCAAAGCAACTATCTTTGATCACGGCGTGCTGCAAGTGTCGGACGCACCGGGGAAAGTCTCGATGGGCTGACAAATGCGGCTGACGATCCTTTACGTACTTTTACTATGGGAAAGCGTGTGGGAAAGCGATGACTGATCAGCCAGCTGGCAGCAGCAGCGGTTCGGCGAGCGTGAACTCGTCACAGTTGTGGCCTTCACCCTTGCGGTCGATGACGACGAAATCGCTGACCTCATCCATCGCCAGCAGCGGATGGTGCCACGTGCCTGCGGCGTAATTGACCCCCTGATCGCCGCGCGCGAGGAAGGCATGCACGGCACCCGGCTCGCGGCTGATCAATTCCGATTCGGCGACCACCACCAGATAGGGCCGGCGCTGCATCGGTATGAAGGCCTGGCTGCCGAGCGGATGGCGCTCCAGCATGCGGATCTCCATCGGATACTTGCGCGGCTGTCCGCGGAAGATGCTGACGATCGCTCGTCCGCCCTCGCGCATGTTGAGGTTCGCGAGGTCGTGATAACGCTCGGTCGTGCCTTCGTTGATCGGGAAATGCTGCGCACCTTCGGTCTCGATCACATCACCAAATGGGGCGAAAGCTTCGCGCGTCAGCGGCTTGATTAGCAGCGTCTTCATGCCGGCACTCCCCACAGGCGCAGGCGTGACACACCACCGTCGGGATGCAGGTTGAAGCGCACATGGGTAATGGCCCCGAGCGATACGCACTCCTTGTCGAACTGAGCAATGTTGTCCGCCGCCAGCTTCACCTCGGGCAGCAAGGTGGGCCAGAACTGCGACACCGTCGGCAGCGAAGCCTCGGCAACGTTCGGCACATGCGCGGCCTGCAGCGAGCAGCGGTCCGGGAAGTTGCCCTTGAAGTGGGCCGTATCGACTTCGATGCGCTTGACGATGCCCGGGATGCCGAGCGCGAGGATGCACCAGTCATGGCCGGGCTCGCGCCGTCGGCGCGTCTCCCAGCCCTCGCCCATGTTCACGCCCCGGCCGGGCAGCAGCAGGTTGCTGCAGACGCCGAAGTGCGCATCGTTCCAGGCGATCGCGCGACCGCCGTGCACCATGGCCAGCAGGTCGATGAGGCCGTCCGGCCCGGCTTGCACGGTGGTCGCCGCCGGCTGGCCATAGACGCGCAAGCGCGCCACGCCGCCATCGGGGAAGATATTGATGCGCACATGCGAGTAGATGCGGTCCGCGCCTTCGACGGTCAGCAGGTGGTGGCTGTTGCCCTTGAGCGTGACGGCCGGCAGCAAGGTCTCCCAGCTGCCTTCACTCTGGGGATCGGCGCCTTCAGGGCAGCCATCGATGCTCGCGCCCGGCGGGAAATTCCCGGTGAAGAAGCTGGTGTCGATATCGAAGCCGGCAATACTGCCCGGACGCCCGAGCTTCACCACGCACCAGTCGTAACCGGCGACGCGCTTGCGACGGCTCTCCCAGCCATCCATCCACTTGCCATGATCATCGTATTTGCCCGGCACGAAGGTCGCAGCGCCGGGCTGCAGCATGCGCGCCATCGGCGCAAAGAAATCGTCCGAGCTGGCGATGGCTTCGGCGCCAATGCGGGGGTCGGCGAGGTTGACGCTGCGCCGTGCCCAGTCGGGCAATTCGGCGTCGGGGGCGGTCAGGATGGTTTGCATGTATGCGGCACTCCGTATCGTTTCGGCTTTGTTCGGCTTGGTTTGGCTTCTTGGGATTGTAATGGGCTGATTGGCGAATGGCCTCCAGCCCGGGTCGGCATTACTGGCTGCCCCAACGGCCCAGCAAGGCACGCTCGTCGTCAGTGATGTGGGTCAGGTTCGCCGGCGGCATCGCCTTCAGTTGCACCGCTTGCTGCACGATGCGCGTACGCGCCGCTTCAATGCGCTCGGGCGTATCGAACATCAGGCCGGCCGGCGCAGACGCCACCAGCGTCGGATGTTCGGCATGACAGCCCGCGCAGCGCGCGGCCAGCACGGCCTGCACCTCGGCGATCGACACCGGCGTAGCAGCATCGGCATCGGCCGCCGTCACACCGACGCCTGCAGGCTTCAGCCATATCGCCACGCCCAGCAGGATCAACACGCCCGCGATCGGATAACGCCACTGCTGCACCCCCTTGTGTCGCTGGTTGAAGAAATGCCGGATCAGCGCGGCCGCCAGCAGGATCAGCGCCAGCACAGCCCAGGACTGCGGATGGCTGTAGGTGAACGCATAATGATTGCTGATCATGCAGAACAGCACCGGCAGTGTCAGGTAGTTGTTGTGCAGGCTGCGCTGCTTGGCGCGCTTGCCGTGGATCGGGTCGGGCGTCTCGCCGCGCTCCATCTGCGCGATGGTCTTCTTCTGCCCCGGGATGATCCAGAAGAACACATTGGCCGACATGATGGTCGCGATCATCGCGCCCACATGCAGGAAGGCCGCACGGCCCGACAACCAGTGCGTCAGGCACCAGGTGACCCCCACCACGTACACGTAGAAGATCGCCGCGAACAGCAGCGCGCTCTTGTCGATCAGCAGCCGGCACAGTGCGTCATACACCAGCCAGCCCAGCACCAGCGCCCCGATGCCGATGGCGACCGACGCCGCCGGCGACAAGGGCAGCTTCGCCGGGTCGACCATGTAACTGGCAGCCTGCGTGTAGTACAGCACGCACAGCAGCGCGAAGCCGCTCAGCCAGGTCGAATACGATTCCCACTTGAACCAGTGCAGGTCGCGCGGCAGCGTCTTCGGCGCCACCAGGTATTTCTGCGGGTTGTAGAAGCCGCCGCCATGCACGGCCCACAATTCGCCGGCCACGCCCTTCTCTTTCAGCACCGGGTCTTCGGGCGGCTGCAGGCTGTTGTCGAGCCAGACGAAATAGAACGACGAACCGATCCACGCAATGCCAACGATCAGGTGCAGCCAGCGCAGCAGCAGCGTCGACCATTCGATCACATAAGCTTCCATCTCAGCTGCCCCGGTAGGTGCTGTAACTCCACGGCGAGACCAGCAGCGGCACGTGGTAATTGCCCTCTGCATCGGCGACGCCGAAACGCAGCGTCACCACGTCGAGGAAAGGCGGCTGCGGCGTGACCGTGCCACGCGCGTTGAAGTAGGCGGCAACGTCGAAGTGCAGTTCATAGGTGCCGACCTGCAGCGCGTCGCCGGTCAGCAAAGGTGCATCCGTGCGACCGTCGTGGTTGGTGATGCCTTGCGCCAGCGTGCTGCGGCCGCCCGCTGCCTGCGGGTCGATGCGATCAAGCCGGTACATCATGCCGGCCGCCGGTATGCCTGCTGCAGTGTCGAGGACATGCGTGCTCAGTTTTGCCATCGTCGATTTCCTGTCGCTTTACAATTTTTTTTTACGGCCTGCGCTGGCCAATGCCAGCCTTGCGCGCTGCTTCCGTTATCCTTGCTGACAGATCGGCAAACGCCGACCCGCTTTTCGACTGCCCGTCCGAACCTTACCAACGCAGCCCCTGCCCCAGCCCCTATCACAGCTCCTCTATCTGCCGCCATGACGACACTGACTGCCGCCGAACTCAGCGCCCTCGACCAGACTGCCTTCACCGACTACCTCGCGGCCATCTACGAGCACTCGCCGTGGATCCCCGAGCGCACCTGGGCGCAGCGTCCCTTCGCCAGCCGCGATGCGCTGCATGCGGCACTGGCCGCGACGCTGGCGGCCGCGTCCGAGGCCGAACAACTGCAACTGATTCGCGCCCATCCCGAGCTGGCCAGCAAGGCGGCGGTGCGCGGCGAACTGACCGATGACTCGAAGCGCGAACAATCCGGCGCAGGCCTCGACCAGTGCAGCCCGGAAGAGTTCGCGCTGATTCGCCAGCTCAATGCGGACTACCAGCAGCGCTTCGGCTTCCCCTTCATCATCGCCGTCAAGGGCCTGGGCCGCGCCGACATCATCGCGGCCATGCAGCGCCGCATCGCGCACGACTACGCCACCGAATTCGGCGAAGCGCTGGCACAAATCCACCGCATCGCAGGCTTCCGCCTGGCCGACAAGCTCAGTTGAGTGGCGCGCCGCTCATCGCGGCACTCATCGCATCCTTCACGGCACTGCGTCCTGCCCGCTGACAGCGGGTAGCGCGCATGCCGTACGCACGGTCGTCCAGCTCAGGGCGCCGACCACTGCGCGCGACCTTTCACATAGGTCGCCTTCACCGCACGGTCGTCGCCCAGCGTCAGCCAGATGAACAGCTTTTCTTCCAATGTTTCGGCGCGCGCCATGCGGCGCGCCAGCAGCGGCGTCGCCTGCGGATCGAGCACGATGAAATCGGCTTCCTTGCCGCGCACGAAATTGCCGATGCTGTCCTCCAGCCCGAGCGCGATTGCACCCGACAACGTCGCCAGGTAAAACGCGCGCAAGGCCGGCAGCACGTAGCCATTCAGGTGCGACACCTGATACGCTGCCGCCAGCGTGCGCAACATCGAGAAGCTGGTGCCGCCGCCGACATCGCTGGCAATGCCCACGCGCACGCCATCATCCAGCGTCTGGCGCAAGTCGAACAGGCCGCTGCCGAGGAACAGGTTCGAGGTCGGACTGAAGGCCGCCGCCGTGCCGAATTCGGCCATGCGCTTGCGGTCTTCGGGATCCAGCCAGATGCAGTGCGCATAGACGGCCGGCTGGCGCAGCAAGCCGTAATGGTCGTACACATCAAGATAGCTGCGCGACCACGGATACAGCTCATTCACCCACGCGACCTCGGCTTCGCTCTCGGCCACATGCGAATGCAAGGCGATGGTCGGGAATTCCTTGGCCAGCGCGCCGGCCATCTGCATCTGCGCTTCGGTCGACGTGACGGCGAAGCGCGGCGTGATCGCATAGGTCAGGCGATCGACGCCATGCCATTTTTCGATCAGGCGCTTGCTGTCGTCATAGGAGGACTGCGCGGTGTCGCGCAGGAAGGCCGGGCAATGCCGGTCCATCATCACCTTGCCGGCCACCATGCGCAGCTCGCGCTGCTGAGCCACCGAGAAGAAGGCATCGACGGAACCCGGATGGACAGTCGCGAACACCATCGCCGTCGTGGTGCCGTTGCGCAGCAGTTCTTCGCAAAAGAATTCGGCGGTCTCGGACGCGACCTCGGGGTCGTCGAAATGACGCTCGGTCGGGAAGGTGTAACGATCCAGCCAGTCGAGCAAGCCCTTGCCGGGCGAGGCGATCACGTCCGTCTGCGGGTAATGCACATGGGTGTCGACGAAGCCCGGCATCACCAGACGGCCGCTATGGTCATCGACCGGCGTGCCTTCTGGCGCGAGTGCGAGCGCGTCTTTCCAGCTGCCGCAGAAGGCGATGCATCCATCCTCGACCAGCAGGCCGCCGTCTTCGAAATACTGGTGGCTGCGCACCGAGGCGTGCGTGCCGGTCTCTTCACCCGGGTCTGACAGGAAGTGCAGGACCTCGCCGCGTACGAGCTTCAATGAACGCTCCGTCATTGATCGGCCCGGAAGCTCTGGCCCAGCGACATCGGCTTATTGAGCAGGATGCCCTGCCGGTCACGCGAGATCAGCACCAGCACCACGACGGTCGCCAGATACGGCAGCATCGACAGGAATTCCGACGGAATGGCGAGACCGAAACCCTGGCCGTGGAATTGCAGCACCGTGACCGCACCAAACAGGTAGGCACCGAGCAGCACGCCGCGCGGCTTCCAGGTCGCGAACACCACTAGCGCCAGCGCAATCCAGCCGCGGCCGGCAGTCATGCCCTCGACCCACATCGGCGTCAGCGCCAGCGACAGATAGGCGCCAGCCAGTCCCGAGAAGGCGCCGCCAAAGAGGATGGCCGCATAGCGCCACGCAATGACGGGATAGCCGACCGAATGCGCGCTGCGCGGCGATTCGCCGATCGCTCGGATGATCAGGCCGACCCGCGAGCGCGCCAGCATCCAGCCGATGACGGGCACCAGCAGCAGCGACAGGTAGACCATCGCATCGAACTGGAACAGCAAGGGGCCGAAGAAAGGTATGTCCGACAGCGGCGCAAAAGCCAGCTTGGGTAGCGGCGCCACGGTCTGGCCGACCAGGCCGCGCCCGGCGAAAGCCGACAGGCCGACGCCGAACAAGGTCAATGCCAGGCCGGTGGCCACCTGGTTGGTCTGCAGCGACAGCACCAGCACGCCAAACACGAGTGCCATGGCCATGCCGGCCAACAGCGCCGCACCCAGCCCCAGCGTCAGGCTGCCAGTGTGCAGCGTGGTCGCAAAGCCGGCCACGGCACCGACCAGCATCATGCCTTCCAGGCCGAGGTTGAGCACGCCCGAGCGCTCGGTGACGAGTTCGCCGAGCGCGCCCAGCATCAGCGGCGTGGCCGCGCCGGCGGTGCTGGCGAGGAAAGGAATCAGATGTTCGAGTGCCATGTCAGACTCCAGCGCCGGCGGTGCTTGTTGCGCTAGTTGCGGCGCGCACCGTCGGTTTGAATCGGTAGTGAATGAACAGGTCGGCCGCCAGCAGGTAGAACAGCAGCAAGCCCTGGAACAGGCCGGTAATGGCGGACGGCAGCTGCATTTCCATTTGCGCGGATTCGCCGCCAATGTAAAGCAGCGACATCAACAGCGCCGACAGCAGCACGCCGAAAGGATGCAGGCGTCCGACATAGGCGACGATGATCGCTGCAAAACCGTAACCGGGCGACACCGACGGCTGCAGCTGCCCGATCGGGCCGGCAACTTCGCCGACACCGGCCAGCCCTGCCAGCGCGCCGCTAAGAACGAAAGCCAGCCAGACATTCTTCTTTTCGCTGAAGCCCGCATACGCAGCCGCGGCCGGCGCGGAACCGCTGACCAGCATGCGGTAGCCCGCGAAGGTATGGCGGCAGAAGAACCAGGCGCCCGCGACCGAGATCAGTGCGAGGATCAGCGCGGCATTGGTGCGCAAGTCTTCCATCAGCAACGGCAGCATCGCCGAGTCATGGAACATGCGCGACTGCGGGAAGTTGAAGCCCTCCGGATCGCGCAGCGGGCCATGCACCAAATAACCGAGGAACAGGTGCGACACATAGACCAGCATCAGGCTGGTCAGGATTTCATTGGTATTGAAACGCGTGCGTAGCAGCGCCGGCACCGCCGCCCAGGCCATGCCGGCCAGCGCGCCGGCCACCAGCATCAACGGCAAGATCCACCAGGCCTCGACCTCGCGGAAATACAGCGCCACGCAACCGGCCGCGATGGCGCCCATCGTCAGCTGGCCATCTGCGCCAATGTTGAACACGCTGGCACGGAAGCCCAGCGCCAGGCCCACGCCGCACAAGGTCAGCGGCGTGGCCTTCAACAGCAATTCGCCAACGCCATAGGCGGTCGATGCGGGCTTGATGAAATACACATAGAACGCCTGCACCGGGTCATGGCCGAGCAGCGTGAACAGCAGCGAGCCGGTGATGAGCATCGCGATCGCCGCCAGCAGCGGCGACGCGAACATCATCGCGCGCGAAAGTTCGGGACGGGCTTCAAGCCGTGGCATGGCGCTGCTCTCCTTGCTGGGTATTGGACGACGGCGCTGCGATGCCGTCGAAATTGCCGCTCATCCACGCGCCGATCTGGTCGACGCTGGTCGAGGCGACCGGCACGGCTGGCGTCAGGCGTCCCTCGGCCATCACGGCGATGCGGTCGCACATCATGAACAATTCATCGAGTTCTTCCGACACCACCAGCACGGCGACGCCCTGGTCGCGCAAGTCGATGATGGCCTGCCGGATCAGCATCGCTGCGCCGACATCGACGCCCCAGGTCGGCTGCGCCAGCACCATCACTTTCGGCGCGAGCATGGTCTCGCGGCCGACGATGAACTTCTGCAGGTTGCCGCCGGACAGGCTGCCCGCCAGCGACCGGTCGCCGCCGCACTTCACGCCAAAGCGTTCGATCACCTTTTGCGCGAACGCGCGTATCGACGAGCGATTGATCAGGCCGGAGCGCACCATGTCTTGCCGGTAGTTCGCGACATAGCCCGTCAGCAGCGCATTGTCGGCCAGCGACATTTCCGGCACGGCACCGCGCCCCAGTCTCTCTTCCGGCACGAAGCACAGGCCGACCGCGCGACGTTCGGCAGCATTCATGCTTGCGGCCGCCGTGCCCATCAGCGTGACGGCAGCGGCATCGCCGACCAGGGTTTCGCCCGACAAGGCCTTCATCAATTCCTGCTGGCCATTGCCGGACACGCCTGCGATGCCGACGATCTCGCCGCTGCGCACCGACAGGTCGATGCCCTTGAGGTCGGTGCCGAACGGATCATCGGTCGTAAGGCTGAGCTTGCGCACATCGAGGCGCACCTCGCCCGGCGTGCGCGGCGTGAGCGTGCAGGTCGGCAGTTCCTTGCCGATCATCATTTCGGCCAGCGACTTCGCGGTCTCTGCCTTCGGGTTCGCATTGCCGGTGACCTTGCCGCCACGCAGGACGGTCGCGGTGTCACACAACTGCTGGATCTCATCCAGCTTGTGGCTGATGTAGAGGATGCTGCAGCCTTCGCTGGCCAGTCGGCGCAGGGAACCGAACAGCTTCTGCACGGCCTGCGGGGTCAGCACCGAGGTCGGCTCGTCCATGATCAGGAGTCGCGGCGACTGCAGCAGGCAGCGCACGATCTCGACGCGCTGGCGCTCGCCGACCGACATGCTGTGGATGTGCCGGTGCGGATCGACCGGCAGCCCGTATTCTTCGGACACGGCCTTGATGCGCGGCGCGAGCACCGCCGGCGCGATCTTGTCGTCCAGTGCGAGCGAAATGTTTTCGGCCACGGTCAGGGTTTCGAACAACGCGAAATGCTGGAACACCATGCCGATGCCGAGCTTGCGCGCATCCGACGGTGACGCCACCTTCACCTCGCGGCCTTCCCACAGCATGGTGCCGGCATCGGGATGGGTCACGCCGTAGATCATCTTCATCAGCGTGCTCTTGCCGGCGCCATTCTCGCCTAGCACCGCATGGATCTCGCCCGGCATCACGGTCAGGTCGACGCTGTCATTGGCGACCACCGACGGATAAATCTTGGAGACGCCCAGCATCTGCAGCCGGGGATGCTCATGGCCGGCGCCGGGATGGCCGTGTTTGCTGCTGTCGGAAATTGCGCTCATGCGTTGCGGGCCGCGGGGGCCGGTTCGAGTTGTGCGGAATCTGGGGTCTTTGCTGCCGGTGATGTACTTGCTGCCTGCCGCGCCATCGCCTCGCGCAACTGCAGCAGCTGCGCGGCAACGGCCACCGCGATCGCGGCCGGCAATTTGGACGCAATGCCGTCGACGCCGATCGGGCTTTGCATGCGCGCCACGGCGACCGCATCGTGACCGCGCTGCAGCAGCCGGCTGCGGAAACGCGCCTGCTTGGTACCCGAGCCTATCACGCCGAGGAAGCCAAAACGGTTTTCCGCGACCAGTGCCTCGCAGATGCGGAAGTCTTCGTCATGGCTGTGCGTCATCACCAGATGCCATGCATGCTCAGGTGCCCTTGCGGCGATGTCTTCCGGCGTATCATCCTCTTCAACAGTAACGGCCATGCCCTCGCCCATGCCGGGGCGGCTGTCGATCCAGCGAATGCGGAACGGCAGACCGGCCAATACCTGCACCAGCGCCTTGCCGACATGGCCGGCACCATACAGATAGAGCATGGTCGCATCGTCGGCGACGTATTCGACGAAATAGCGGCGGCCTGCGTGATTGACGATGGCGGCATCGATACCGGTTCCGGGATCGCCTGCATTGTCCGCATGGCCTGCATTGGCGGACGCGATGTCATCCAGCGGCGACCAGCGCCAGCCGGGCATTGCGATCGCATCGACTTGTTCGACGCGGTCGAAGCGCTCCCAGAAAAGTTCGACCACGCCGCCGCAGCACTGGCCCAGTGTCGCGCCCAGCGTGAAGCGCTCGATATGCGGCGAAGGCTGCGTGTCGTCCAGCAGGTGGCTGGCGATCTCCATCGCGCGGAACTCCAGATGGCCTCCGCCTATCGATCCCGAGCTTTGCAAACAGCCATCGGCATCCTTCCAGTACAACAGCGTCGCACCCGGCTCGCGCGGCGCCGAGCCGCGTACGGTGGCAACCGCCATGCGCACGACCGGCAAGCCCTGCTGCAGCAAGGGACGCAATGTCGCAGTCCAGTGGTGGCTCATGGTGGTGTCGTCCCGAATTCAGTCGCGGGGACGGTCGAAGGCATCGAGCCCGCCCAGTGCGCGCAACACGCTCTCCGGCGTGGCCGGCGCCATCAGGCGCGCCGAGCCCTTCGCACCCGCTGCAGCCGCAACCGCATCGCGCAATGCATGGAACACCGACATGCCCAGCATCAGCGGCGGTTCGCCGACGGCCTTGGAACGGAAGATGGTGTCTTCGCGGTTGTCGGCGCGTTCCAGCAGCTTCACGTTCGCAATCTTTGGCCAGTCGCTGACGGCAGGAATCTTGTAGGTGGACGGCGCATGGGTCTTCAGGTTGCCCTTCGCATCCCACCACAGCTCTTCGCTGGTCAGCCAGCCGGTACCCTGCAGGAAGGCGCCTTCGACCTGGCCGAGGTCGATCGCCGGGTTCAGCGAACGGCCCGCATCGTGCAGGATGTCGACCCGCAGCAGCTTGTGCTCGCCGGTCAGCGTGTCGATCACGACTTCGGATACTGCAGCGCCATACGCGAAGTAGAAGAATGGACGCCCCTGCATGGTCTTGGGGTCGAAATGAATCTTGGGCGTCGCGTAAAAGCCGGTGGACGACAGCGAGATGCGCGCAAACCAGGTCTGGTTGGCGGCCTCGGCAAAGGTGATGGATTGCTCGCCCAATTGCACCATGCCATTCGCAAACCGGACCTGCTGCAGATCGACGCCGTAGCGGCCGGCGAGAAACTCGGCCATGCGCGCGCGTATCTTTTGCGCGGCATCCTGCGCCGCCTTGCCATTGAGGTCGGCGCCGGTCGAAGCGGCGGTGGCCGAGGTGTTCGGCACTTTGGCCGTATCGGTGCCGGACAGGCGAATCGCCGACAGCGGCAAGCCGAATTCATCGGCGACGACTTGCGCGACCTTGGTGTGCAGGCCCTGCCCCATTTCGAGGCCGCCATGGTTCACCAGCACGCTGCCATCGTTGTACACATGGACCAGCGCGCCGGCCTGATTGAAATGTGTGGCATTGAACGAGATGCCGAACTTCAGCGGCACCAGCGCAATGCCGCGCTTGAGCACGCTGCTGGCGGCGTTGGCCTTGGCAATCGCTGCGCGGCGTGCGTGATAGTCGCTGGACTGCTCCAGTTGCGAGACCAGGTCGGCGATGATGTTGTCCTCGACCGGCATCTGGTAATGCGTGACGTTGCGCTCGGTCGTGCCGTAGAAGTTGATGCGCCGCACGTCCAGCGGATCCTTGCCGAGCTTGCGTGCAATCGCATCGATCGCGGCTTCGATCGCCAGCATGCCCTGCGGTCCGCCGAAACCGCGGAACGCGGTGTTGGATACAGTATTTGTCTTGCAGCGATGCGAGACCACGCGCACGTTCTCGAGAAAGTAGCAATTGTCGACGTGGCAGATCGCGCGGTCATTCACCGGGCCCGACAGGTCAGCCGAATAGCCGCAGCGCGAGGCCAGCATCACATCGACGGCGAGCAAGCGCCCGTCGTCATCGAAGCCGACCACGTAGTCAACGAGGAAGTCATGCCGCTTGCCGGTGATGCTCATGTCGACATCGCGATCGATGCGCAGCTTGACCGGGCGCTTGAGCTTCAGCGCGGCAATGGCTGCGACGGCCGCAAACAAGGCGGGCTGGCTTTCCTTGCCGCCGAAGCCGCCGCCCAGACGCCGGCATTGCACGCTGACTTCGTGCGCATGCAGGTTCAGCGCATGCGCGACGAGATGCTGCACCTCGGTCGGATGCTGGGTCGAGCTGTGTACCAGCACGCCGCCATCTTCCAGCGGCAATGCGGCGGCCACCTGGCCTTCGAGGTAGAAATGCTCCTGACCGCCGTGCGAGAAGCTGCCCGCAATCATGTGCGGCGCCTGCCGCAAGGCCTTGTCGGGGTCGCCACGCTGCACGGTGACGGTCGGCAGCACGAAACTTTGCTTGTCGATGGCTTCGCGGATGCCGAAGATGGCCGGCAACTCTTCGATGTCGGCCTTGAACAGGCGCGCCGCACGACGCGCCGCCTGTGGCGAGGTGGCGATCACGGCGAACATCGGTTGGCCGACGCACTCCACCAGCTCGGCAGCGAAGATGGGATCGTCCTTCCTGATCGGACCGTAATTGTTTTCACCGGGGATATCGGCTGCCGTAAGCACGCAGACCACGCCGGGTGCGGCGCGTACGGCCGACAAGTCGAGCGACCGGATACGGCCGTGGGCGACCGGCGACAGCCCCAGCGCAGCATGCAGCGTATCGGCAGGCAAAGGCAGGTCATCGATGTAGCGTGCATCGCCGCTGACATGCAGCTCGGCGCTCTCGTGCGGCATGGGCTTGCCGCTGACGCCTTCGCCTGTAGGCAGGGTGCGGTCCATGTCAGTGCCCCTCCGCAACTGGTTGCGCAGGCAGCGCATCCATCGCGCTCACGCTGACGGCATCGCCGGCGACTTCGTGCCAGAAGCGGCGCAGCAGGTTGGCAGCGACCGTGAGCCGGTACGCATCGCTGGCGCGCATGTCGGTCAGGGGTTGGAAATCATCGGCGATGGCCCGGGCCGCCGCTTCGATGGTCTCGGCCGACCAGGCTTTGCCTTTCAATGCAGCTTCGGCTGCCAGCGCACGCTTGGGTGTGGCGGCCATACCGCCGAAGGCGATGCGCGCGGCACTCACCCTGCCGGCTTCCAGGGTCACCGCAATGCCCGCGCAGACTGCCGAGATATCCTGGTCGAAACGCTTGGAGATCTTGTACAACGCGAACTTCTGTCCATCGGCTGGCCCATGCCCGGCCTTCGCATGGACAGGCAACGGGAGTTTGACGGCCTCGACAAATTCACCGGGCGCGAGGTCTTTCTTCTGGTAGCCAAGGTACAGATCTTCGAGCGCGATCTCACGCGTGGCCTGTCCCTTGCGCAAGCAGGCGGTGGCACCCAGAGCAATCAGCGCCGGCATCGCATCGCCGATCGGCGAGCCATTGGCGACGTTGCCGCAGAGTGTGCCCGAATTGCGCACCGGGCGCGATGCGAAGCGCAGGTGCAATTCTTTCAGCGACGGATAGTCGGTAACGATCGCGGCAAATGCCTTTTCGAGCGTGACGGCCGCACCAATCCGCAAGTGCGTGCCGTGTTTCTCGATGCGGCCGAATTCGGCGACCTCGCCCAGGTAGAGCATAGTCGGCAGGTCGCGCATTTGTTTGGTGACCCAAAGACCGACGTCGGTACCGCCGGCCAGCACCAGCGCCTGCGGGTTCGCTTCGTAGGCAGCGGCAAATTCATCGGCGCTGCGCGGCGCGGCAAAACCGGGGAGCACCAGCGATGTCGAACGCTGCAATGCCTTCAGGCGCGCAACGCGCGCCGCCGTCTTGCCATTGAATGAAGCGCGCGGATAGCGATGCATCGCGAGACCCGCATCGATGATGGGACGATAGCCTGTGCAGCGGCACAAGTTGCCCGTCAACGCATGGACCACCCCGTCGCGCGTGGCGGGCTGACCCTCGTTGTCGAGATAATGCGTGAACAGCGACATCACGAAACCCGGCGTGCAGAAGCCGCATTGCGAACCATGGCAGTCGACCATCGCCTGCTGCGCGGGATGCAGCGAACCGTCATCATTGCGCAGGCCGTGCACGGTTGTCACTTCCATGCCATCGATGGTCGGCAGGAAGCGAATGCAGGCATTGACGGCGCTGGTGCGAATGCGCTCGCCATCGAGTTCGCCAATCGCGACGGTGCAGGCGCCGCAATCGCCTTCGGCGCAACCTTCCTTCACACCGCAACGTCCGTGCTCGCGCAGCCAGTCGAGCAGGGTTGCCGTCGGCGAGGTCCGTGCGACTTCCACCGGCTCGCCGTCGAGCACGAAACGGATCAGCTTGTCATCTTGTGATTGCATCGCTTGTGTTCTTGTTGGTCTGCGGTTCTGCTGTTTTGCGGTTGTGCGCCATCGAAGTGCATGGTCGGCCTGATTTAGAATGACGCAAGTTGCATGCCATCAACTGTGCCGTTAACTGCTTCGATTATCAAGTCAATCTTGCCATGATCCTCAATCCTTATTCGCCTGCCAATGCCCCGGACTACCCGCGCGACCTGATCGGCTACGGCCGCACACCGCCGGCCGTGAGCTGGCCCGGCAAGGCAAGGATTGCAGTGCAGTTCGTGCTGAACTACGAAGAAGGCGGCGAGAACAGCATCCTGCACGGCGATGCGGCTTCCGAAGCCTTCCTGTCGGAGATGGTCAGCGCCGTACCGTTCCCCGGCCAGCGCCATATGAGCATGGAATCGATCTACGAATACGGCAGCCGTGCCGGCGTCTGGCGATTGCTGAAGTTGTTTGAAGACCGCAAGCTGCCGATGACGATTTTTGGCGTTGGCATGGCGCTGCAACGGCATCCGGACGTGACGGCCGCGTTCGTCGAACTGGGCCATGAGATTGCGTCGCATGGCTGGCGCTGGATTGACTACCGCAACATGAGCGAAGAGGAAGAACGCGAGCACATGCAGCGGGCCATCGAGGCCATCGTTCAGCTGACCGGCAAGAAGCCCGTCGGCTGGTACACCGGCCGCACCAGCACCAATACGCGCAAGCTGGTGGCCGAGCAGGATTTCCTCTACGACGCCGACTCCTATGCCGACGATTTGCCCTACTGGGAGAACGTGAACGGCAAGCCGCAGCTGATCGTGCCCTATACGCTGGACAACAATGACATGCGTTTCGTGCAGGCACAGGGTTTTCACACGGGCGAACAATTCTTCACCTACCTGAAGGATGCATTCGACGTTCTGTATGCCGAGGGTGAGACCCAACCGAAGATGATGTCGATCGGCTTGCATTGCCGACTGGTAGGACGCCCGGGGCGCATCGCCGGCTTGGCACGCTTCCTTGACCACGTACAGTCGCATGCCGGGGTTTGGGTCTGCACGCGCGAAGCGATTGCGCGGCACTGGATTGCGCATCATCCGCCGGCGGCCTGAAGCGAGCCTGGTGGCCATGCGATGAATGACTATCTGTCATTCACCGAAAAGATAATTCGCACTAAAAAAATCACTGCATCAAACACAGGCACGACGCTGCCCTGCGACGGTGCTTTTTTGCCAGCATTTTCCCTTCAGTTTTCCTGCAGTTTTCTTTCGCGAGACTTACAAGCTCCGCCACGCCGCTGATTATTCCTTGATTTTTCTAAGGTTTTTTAGCCGGTGATCGTTATAGCAAAAAATACATTTCCCAAAGATGCAATGGTGGAATGTTATTTGCATTAGGAAACTCCGGAATATGTGCGTATAACGTGCACCGTGGCCGATTTACGATCGCCATTCCCGTGCCCGACTCGCTGGCCGCCGTGCGATGGCGGCCTGTTTTCGGGCTGGTTGCAACCACGACTAACTCATACAGGAAACCACATGATCAATCGTCGCAAATTCACCGCGCTTGCCGTCCTGGCAGCGACCTCGGTGTTCGCCTTTACCTCCCCGGTTCAGGCCGCGGATGAGCCGCTGAAAGTCGGCTTCGTCTACGTCGGTCCCGTCGGCGACGCCGGCTGGACCTATGCCCATGACCAGGGTCGCCTGGCACTGGAAAAGGCATTCGGCGCCAAGGTGAAAACGACTTTCGTCGAGAACGTGCCTGAAGGCGCCGACGCCGAGCGCGTGATCCGCAAACTCGCTACCGAAGGCAACAAGGTGATCTTCACCACGTCGTTCGGCTACATGAACCCGACCGAGAAAGTCGCCAAGGCCTTCCCGAACATCGTCTTCGCACACGCCACCGGCTACAAGACGGCGAAGAACCTGGGCACCTACGAGACCAAGTTCTTCGAAGGCGCGTACCTGCTGGGCACCATCGCTGGCAAGATGGCCAAGTCGAACACGCTGGGCTTCGTCGGTTCGTTCCCGATCCCCGAAGTCATCCGCAACATCAACGCCTTCACCCTCGGCGCGCAAAGCGTGAACCCGAACATCAAGACCAAGGTCGTCTGGGTGAACAGCTGGTATGACCCCGCCAAAGAGCGCCAGGCTGCCGAGACCCTGATCGCGCAAGGCGCTGACGTGCTGTGCCAGAACACCGACTCGCCGGCCACGCTGCAAGTCGCTCAGGAAAAAGGCAAGTACGCGTTCGGCTGGGACTCGGACATGGCCAAGTTCGCACCGAAGGCCCACCTGACCGCCAACACCAACAACTGGGCGCCGTACTACATCGACACCGTGAAGGCCGTGATGGCCGGCACCTGGAAGTCGGGTGAAGTGCGCGGCGGCCTGAAGGAAGGCATGGTCGTGATGTCGCCGCTGAATTCGGTCGTTCCTGCTGATGCGAAGAAGGTTTTCGAAGAGAAGAAGAAGGCCATCGCCGAAGGCAAGTTCCATCCGTTCCAGGGCCCGGTGGTGGACCAGTCCGGCGCGACCAAGGTCGCCGCAGGTTCGGTCATGCCGCTCGACAAGCTGCTGTCGATGGACTTCTACGTCAAGGGCGTCGACGGTTCGATTCCGAAGTAAGGAGCTGATCCGACGGGCCGGGGCGCGTGCCCTGCCCGTCGCGCAAGAGTTTTGGGTATTCCCAGAAAAGCAGAAATAAAAAGTTTTGTTAACCGTGTATCAAGGAGAAAGCATGAAGAAGCAGCACTTCGCAAAACTCTCGCTGGCGGCAGCTGTCGTCGCAGCACTGGCCGGTGGCAACGCCATGGCGGATGTAACCGTGTTCGGTATCGCTGATGCCGGCATCATGAATTCGAAAGCACCGGGTGGCGCCCGCACGACCAAATTCACCAGCGGCGGCATGTCGACCTCGGCCTTCGGCGTCAAGGGCTCGGAAGACCTCGGCAACGGCATGAAGGCCAATTTCGGCCTGTCCGCCTTTATCGACCTGTCCAATGGCTCCTTCCTGACCGGCACCGGCGGTGGCAACTACCTGTTCACCCGTGAATCGTGGGTCGGCCTGTCGAGCAAAGATATGGGTGCGGTCTCTCTTGGTCGTGATGTGAACCCCTCGTTCGTACCGCATATCCTGTTCAACGCCTTCGCTGATTCGCCGGTCTACAGCCCGCTGTGGCACGCGACGTATTTCGACACGACGCTGGGTAAGGGTGGTATCGCTGCACAGGCACGCGGCCTCTACGACGACACCGCATGGAGCAACCAGATCCGCTACACGACACCGTCGATGGGTGGCGTGGTCGCCGATGTCAACTATGCAGCTAACAGCACTGGCGACAACTTTGGTGCCAATGCCATGTATTTCAGCGGCCCGCTCGCCGTGTCGGCTTACTACATGAGTACCAAGACCCGTTCGATCGGCTCGCTGGACACCAACATTTACGGCAGCAACAAGCCTTCCGACGTGTACTTCGTCGCAGCATCGTATGACTTCGGCGCAGCCAAGGTCTTTGCTTCCTACCAGACCGGCAAGCAGACCGCGACCACGTCGACCGAATCGTCGACCTACCATGTGTCGGCACAGATTCCGGCCGGCCCGGGCAAAGTCCTGGTCTCCTATGCCGACACCTCGACCAAGAATGCATCGAGCCTGAAGTTCGGCCAGACCGCCATTGGTTACCTGATGCCGCTGTCCAAGAAGACCGATGTGTACGCCAACTACCTGTACGGCACCGAAAAAGGCACCAGCACCCAGTCGGGTGATGCCTTGGGCGTTGGCATGCGCGTCAACTTCTAAACCGTCGTAAAGCTTGAATCCGTGCCGGTCCGGACAAAGACCGGCAACTCCTCTCGTTGTGATGCCTGACAAAGGTTTTTCCAAGTCCCGGTCTTGCCGGGACTTTTTTTGCCTGCTGATTCAACCATCCTGCCCGGTATCATTGACACGATGAACACCATGACCCTGCACCCCGAATCCCTGCGCGACCCGGTCGCCCTGAACGACTGGCACCCGGTCGCCGTTGCCGACAGCCTCGCGCGCGGCAGCATGCTCGCCGCACCCTTGCTCGATACCCAGCTCGTGATCTGGCGTGACAGCGCCGGCGAGCTGTATGCGTGGGAAGACCGCTGCCCGCATCGCGGCATGAAGCTGTCGATGGGCGTGCTGGAGGCCGATACGCTGACCTGCCCCTATCACGGCTGGCGCTTCGGCAAAGAAGGCCGCTGCCATCGGATACCGGCGCTGCCGGACCTCAAGGAAGGCAACCTGAAGGGTCAGGTCAAGGTGTACGCTGCCAAAGAAGCCTACGGCCTCGTATGGGCTTGCATCGGTACGCCCGCACAAGACGTGCTGCCCTTCCCCGAATATCACGACAACCACCTGCGCAAGGTGATCTGTGGCCCGTACGATGTGACCAGCAGCGCGCCGCGCATCGTCGAAAACTTCCTCGACATGGCGCATTTCGCCTTCGTGCACGAAGGCATCCTCGGCGACAAGGCCATGACCGCGATCCGCGACTACACGGTCGAGACCTTCGACGACGCCGAATACGGACAGGGCGTATGGGCCAAGCAGTGCCATGCATGGCAGCCGCGCTCGAACAAGCTCTCCGAAGGCGGCAGCCATGTCGAATACACCTACCGCGTGGTGCGCCCGTACACCGCCATCCTGACCAAGGAGCCGGCAGCACAGGAGGGCTTCCGCGAAGCGATCAGCCTGCACCTGCAGCCGATGACGGAGACCACGACGCGCGCCTGGATCATCCTCGCGATGACCAATTTCGAGTCCGGTGAAGACGAATTGCGCAGCTTCCAGGACACCATCTTCTTGCAGGACAAGCCCATCGTCGAGAACCAGCGCCCGCTGCGGCTGCCGCTGGATCCGACGGCCGAGATGTCGGTCGCCTGCGACCGCATGTCGCTCGCGTACCGCAAGTACCTGCGCGAATCCGGGCTGCGCTACGGCGTGATCCCGTCGAATTGAACGAATCCCGACGGATCGCTCGGATAAAATCGCCGGATGACTGAACGACTCTACCTCCGCCACGCGCAGGCCATCGCCACCGTCGATGACGCGCACACTGAATTCCGTGACGGTGCGCTGCTGACCGAGGGCAATCGAATTCTGATGATCGGCACCACGGCCAATGTCGATGCATGGATCGCTGCCCGCCCGGACAAGGCGCCGACGAGGACGATCAATGCCAGCGGCTGCGTGATCGTGCCGGGCATGGTGAACTGCCACCATCACATGTACCAGACGCTCACGCGCAGCATCGGCACCGCGAAAGGCCTGAAGCTGTTCGACTGGCTGAAGATGCTGTACCGCGTCTGGAGCCACCTGACACCGGAAGCCGTGCATGTGAGCACGCAGATCGCGCTGGCCGAGCTGATGCTGTCGGGCGCGACCACCGTCGCCGATCACCTGTACTTGTACCCGAATGGCTGCACGCTGGATGACGAGATTCATGCCGCGCGAGCGATGGGCATCCGCTTCCACCCGACGCGCGGCAGCATGAGCGTCGGCGAATCGGCAGGTGGCCTGCCGCCGGACAGCCTGGTGGAGAAAGAAGATGTCATCCTCGCCGAGTCGCAGCGACTGATCGAGTGTTATCACGACTCGGAACCGCTGTCGATGCTGCGCATCGGCCTCGCGCCCTGCTCGCCATTCTCCGTCAGCGGCGACCTGATGCGCGAGTCCGCGCGGCTGGCGCGCTCGTACCGGCACGTGGGACTGCACACGCACCTGGCCGAGACGCTGGACGAAGAGCGTTACTGCCTCGACCTGTTCGGCATGCGTCCGCTGGACTATGCAGAGTCGGTCGAATGGCTGGGGCCGGATGTGTGGTTCGCGCACATGGTGCATCCGAGCACCGAGGAGATCGGCAAGATGGCGCATACCTGCTCCGGCGTCTGCCACTGCCCGAGCAGCAACATGATCCTCGCGTCCGGTATCGCACCAGTGCGGCAGATGGTCGATGCCGGCGTGCGCGTCGGCCTTGGCGTCGACGGCTCGGCCAGCAATGACGGCAACCACATGCTGGGCGAGGCGCGGCAGGCCATGCTGCTGCAGCGCGTGGGCTGGCCCGGCTTCGAATCGAACGCCGACCGCTTCTCGGCACGCGAAGCACTGGCACTGGCGACCACGGGCGGCGCGAAGACGCTGGGGCGCGACGACATTGGCCGCCTCGAGCCGGGCATGGCGGCGGATTTCGTGGCCTTCCGCATCGACGGCCTAGCGCATGCGGGCGCACAGGGCGACCCGGTCGCTGCGCTGCTGACCTGCGCGCCGGCACCGGCCTGGCTGTCCGTCATCAATGGCAAGGTCGTGGTCGAAGGCGGCAAGCTGAAAGGCGTCGACCTGCCGCGGCTCATCAAACGCCACAACGAGCTCAGCCTCGAGATGATGCAGAAGGCCGGGGTGATCGCATGACCCGCGAACTCGATGAACGCGACGCGTTCTTCCTGAAACAGGTGATCGCGCTGTCGCAGCGCTCGCGCGACGAAGGCCACCATCCGTTTGCAGCAATGGTGGTCGCTGCGAATGGCAAAGTGATTGCTGCGGCGATGAATGCCTCCGGCAAGGACAGAACCGCACACGCAGAGATGAATGCGCTGCGCGCCGCGTCATCGCAATTCAGCCCGGCTGAACTGGCAGGCGCAACGCTGTACACCAGCGCCGAACCTTGCGCGATGTGCTCGGGCGGCGCGTACTGGGCGGGCGTGGGCCGCGTGGTCTATGCGCTGGCCGAGGAAAGCCTGCTGGCGCTGACCGGCAGCGACCCCGAAAACCCGACGCTCTCCCTGCCCTGCCGCGAAGTATTCGCACGCGGCCAGCGCGACGTCGAGGTGATCGGTCCCACCATGGAAGCCGAGGCCACGATGCCGCATCTGGGATTCTGGCGCCCCTGAAACGATCACGCTGCAGCGTCAGGACTCCCTGCCTGCCCGGGTTGTCAAAAGGCTGCGGCCGCGGCGATACCGCGGTCGCCAGCTGACTGCTTCAGTCGCCGAACGGGATCATGCTCACATGGGCTGCCACGATTTTCCATCCCGAAGGCATGCGCACCCATGTCTGGGTCTGGAAGCCGCGCAGCGGAGTATCGGTGCGCACGAACTCGACCTGGGCAACAGCCGTCGCATCGCCATAGGCGGTGATGCGCAAGTGATGCAAGGTACGCGTGAAATCCGGCGCCGGCGTGGCCGCGCGATAGGCTTTGAGTTCGGCGATGCCCCACTGGCGGTCGGCAATACCATAGCGCGTGGTGCGCGCATCGTCCCAGAAAAAGTCATTCAGTGCATCGACATCATTCGTCATCAACGCACGCTCATAGTCATGGAACAGTTGCGTCACTTCGGCAACGACGTCAGGTTTGTCTATCTGGTCTGGCGTGAGCATCATGGTCGGGCATGCGGTTCGTGAGGCCTGCAGGGTGTATGGAGTTAGTAGATTCGGTAATTCGTGCGTCAGGCGGCCAGCGCCGCAAGCAGCTGCGCCGAAGTCGCCGACCAGCCGACGATGGCACCCTGTGCTGTCATCATCGCCAGGGTGGCGGCCTTGAATTCGGGGAAGTAGCTCTCGGTCGCGTCTTCGATGACCAGGCAGTCATAGCCCCGGTCATTCGCTTCGCGCATCGATGTCTGCACGCAGACCTCGGTGGTCACGCCGGTGAAGATCAGGTGGGTGATGCCCTTTTGCTGCAGTACGTCATGCAAGCCCGTCGCCCAGAACATGCCTTTGCCCGGCTTATCGATCACCAGTTCGCCCTCCATCGGAGCCAGCGCCGGCAGGATCTGGTTACCGGGTTCGCCGCTGACCAGCAGCCGCCCCATGGGTCCGACGTCGCCGATCTTGAGCGACGGGTTACCACGCAGGCGCTTGGCCGGCGGGCAGTCGGACAGGTCGGGCCGGTGCGCTTCGCGCGTATGCAGCACCAGTCCTCCCGCACTGCGCCATGCATCGAGCAGCGCCTTGACTGTCGGTACGATGGCCTCGAGACGCGTCACGTCATTGCCGAGCGCCTCGCCGAAGCCGCCGCGCTCGATGAAGTCGCGCTGCATGTCGATCACGACGAAGGCCGTGTGCTTCACGTCGAAGCGATAAGGGAAAGGATGGGCAGCGACATCGATCACGCAGAAATCTCCTGACTGGGGTGGGCATGGCCGCCCATGTAATGGCCAAGCACAAGCCTGTCGGCCGCCGTGGCCGGGGTCTCGTGCACGATGCGGCCCTCGCTCATCACGACGATGCGGTCGGCCATCATCAGCAATTCATCGAGGTCTTCGCTGACTAACAGTACCGCAGCGCCACGGTTGCGCGCCGCCATCAGGCGTGCATGCACTTCGGCGACGGCAGCGAAGTCGAGGCCGAATACGGGATTGCTGACCAGCAGCAGTTCGGCATCGCCGGACAACTCGCGTGCCAGCACGCTGCGTTGCACATTGCCACCGGAAAGCGTGCCGATCGCAGCCTGCTCGCCTCGGGTCTTGACGCGATACTCGGCGATCCATGCACGCGCGCGTGCTCGCAAGCGCGTCCAGCGGATCAGGCCGCCGCTTGCGAATGGCGCTTCATCGAACTGGCGCAGCCCCATATTGTCGGCGACGGACAACTCGGGCACGCAGGCATTCTGCAGAGGTTCTTCGGGCAGGCTGCGCACTTTCAGCCGCCGGTTCTGTTCGCGCCGGGCGCGATAGTCTTCGCCACCAACGCGCACCTCGCCACCGACGCGCGGTCGCTGCCCGGTCAGGGCCTGCATCAGTTCGCGCTGGCCGTTGCCGGACACGCCGGCGACACCGACGATCTCGCCGGCTCGCACGTCGAGGTTCAGCCCTCGCACCGCCTGCTCGCCGCGATCGCCCATCACCTGAAGGCCGTCGATGCGCAAGCGGATATTGCCCGTCTCCCCGTGGCGGGCCAGCGCCGGATCGACGATATCCTTGTCGCCGACCATCGCCTCGGCCAGCGACTGGCCATCGGTGTCGGCCACGCGCGCACTGAGCACCAGCCGCCCGCGTCGCAGTACGCTGACGTCATCGGCGTGGCCAGTCACTTCGCGGAATTTATGGGTAATGAGGATGACCGAGCACGCGCCCTGGTGCGCGCGTTCGCGCAAGGCACCCAGAACTTCGTCGGCTTCCTGCGGCGTCAGCACCGAGGTCGGCTCGTCGAGGATCAGCAATCGCGGCTTGAGTAGCAATTGCTTGAGGATCTCCAGCTTCTGCTTCTCCCCGGCCGACAGGTCCATCGGGGTCGCGTCGAGGTCGAGCCGGAAAGGCGCGCTGGCCATGAAGGCCTCGAGCTCGGCGCGCGCCGCCTTCCAATCGATCACGGCCGGCAATGCGCCGCGCGCCAGCAACAAGTTCTCGGCCACGGTCATACCCGGCACGACCGTGAAATGCTGGTACACCATGCCGATGCCGAGCTTGCGCGCGACTACCGGAGAATGGATGTCCTGCTCGCGCTGGTCCAGCACCACCGATCCGTCGTCCGGACGGTAATAGCCGACGATGCACTTGACCAGCGTGCTCTTGCCTGCGCCGTTCTCGCCCAGCAGCGCATGCATAGTGCCCGGACGCACGGCCAGCGACACCGCATCGAGCGCAGTGAAGTCGCCGAAACGCTTGGTCAGCGACAGAGTCTCGAGCCGCGCGGCATGCATGGTCAGAACGTCCCGATCACGTCGATCACGGCCTGAGCATCGGACACCGCGCCAAACACGCCGCCCTGCATCTCGATCATCTTCAGCGCGGCAAGGTAGTTGCCGTAATCGGTGGCGCCGGTGCAGTCCTTGAGCACCACGCATTCGAAGCCGCGGTCATTGGCTTCGCGCATCGTGGTGTGCACGCACACGTCGGTGGTGATGCCGGTCAGGATCAGGTTGCGGATGCCGCGCGTGTGCAGGATCAGTTCGAGGTCGGTCGCGCAGAATGAGCCTTTGCCCGGCTTGTCGATCACGATCTCACCGGCCAGCGGCGCGAGTTCCGGAATGATGTCCCAACCGGGTTCACCGCGCACCAGGATGCGACCGCAGGGACCGGGGTCGCCGATGCCGGCGCCGATCTGCTGCGAGCGCCAGCGCTTGTTGGCCGGCAGGTCCGACAGGTCCGGCCGGTGGCCTTCGCGGGTATGGATGATGTGCAGGCCTGCCTGCCTGGCCGCGGCCAGTACGCGCCTGATCGGCTCGATCGGCGCGCGCGTCAACGACAGGTCATAGCCCATCTTGTCGACATAACCGCCGATGCCGCAGAAGTCGGTCTGCATGTCGATGATGACCAGCGCCGTGTTGTGCGCCCGGAAGTCGCCGTCATAAGGCCATGCGTAGGGGGTGGAAACTATCGTGCTCATCGATTCCTCTTGTTGAATTCATCAACGTGGCGTCTTTCGTTCATCTCAAGTTCCTTGGTTGCTGTTTCCCATCAGCTCTGCAGAGCGCTGCCGTCATTGCGACACCTTCAGCTCGACCGGCGCTCCGCGAATGCGGCGCGTCGGCGAGCATGTGACGATCAGGATCAGCAGTGTCAGCACGTACGGCAGCGCATTGAACAGGTAGTAGCCCTGGCTGATGCCGACCGACTGCAATGCCGGGCCGATCGCCCCGGCACCACCGAACAGCAGCGCCGCCCACAGGCAGTTCACCGGGCTCCAGCGTGCAAAAATCACCAGCGCCACGGCGATCAGGCCCTGGCCGCTCGACAGGCCCTCGTTCCAGCTGCCCGGGTAGTACAGCGACAGCGACGCCCCGCCCAGCCCGGCGATGAAGCCCCCCAAGGTGGTCGCTGCAATGCGCACGCCCGCCACCGAGGTGCCCAGCGCCCGTGCCGCGTCCGACGAATCGCCGACCATGCGGACCGTGAGTCCCCAGCGCGTGTTGCGGAAAGCCCAAGCCATCAGCAGCGCGATCGCCACGCCGATCGGGAACAGCGCATTGATACGCAGCGCCGCCTGTACCGCCGGCACGTTGCTGAAAGAGCCGAGTTCGATCGACGGGATCTGCGGCGCCTGCGGCTGGATCAGCGGCTTGCCGAGGTAGAAGGCCAGTCCGGCGCCGAACAGCATCACGGCGATGCCCATCGCAATGTCGTTCACGCGCGCCAGCGAACAGGTCACGCCGTGCAGCAGCGCCAGCAGCGCGCCGGAGCAGGCAGCAGCCAGCACGCCCACCCATGCCGAATCGCTGAGGAAGGCACCGCCGAAGCCCGCCATTGCCGAGAACACCAGCACACCTTCGAGGCCGAGGTTCACGCGGCCCGACTTCTCGGTCAGGCATTCGCCCAGGCTCACGAACAGGAAAGGCGTACCGATACGCACCGCGCCGCCAAGCACGGCCATCAGCACCGAGAAAATCGCGTCATTGCTCATCGCGCCGCCTTTGTCGGATTGAACAGCCGCCCGCGCAGCGATTCGGCGGCGAGGATGATGACGAAGGCCATACCGAGCAATACCTGCACCGACGCGTCATTCAGGCCGACCCGCCGTTGAAGCATGCTGCCGGCGGCACCAAAGCCGCCAAATAAAATCGCCACCGGAATGATGGCCAGCGGCTGGTGACGCGCCACGAAGCTGACCAGGATGCCCGCATAACCGAGGCCGGCGATCAGCGACGCATTGGCAGCCGTATGTACTGCGGCGACCTCGATGCCGCCGGCCAGCCCTGAGGCTGCGCCACCGAGCAGGCAGGCGGTGATAGCCAGCCGGTGCACGGGCAGGCCAACCAGGCGCGCGGCGCGCGGATTGCCGCCGACGACGCGCGTCGCAAAGCCGTGCGTGCTCAAGGCCAGCCACAGTGCGGCCAGTACGCACAGCGCCACGCCCCAGGCCAGTCCCCAGTGCACGTCGAAATCGAGGATGCTGCCGATGCGCAGCGACTCTGCCAGCGGCAGTGTGGAAGGTTTGTTGAGGCTCGCCGGATCGCGCATCGGGCCTTCGACGAAGTGCTTGAACAACGCGATGGCGATATAGCCCAACAGCAGACTGCTGATGGTTTCGTTGACACCGCGGTACTGGCGCAGCCAGCCGGCCAGTCCTATCCATGCGGCGCCGGCGATGGCGGCTGCACACAGCAGCATCAGCGATCCGGCCCAGCCGGCGGGCGGCACAATGAGGTAAGGCAGTGCGGCGCAGGCCAGTCCGCCGAGCACCAGCGCGCCTTCGCCGCCGATGACGGTCAGGCCCGCCTGCGCCGGCAGTGCGACGGTAAGCGCAGTCAGCATCAGCGGCGCTGCGCGCTGCAGGGAGTTTTGCCAGGAGAAGGCATCGCCGAAGGCGCCGACAAACAGGATGCGCCAGACCTCGACCGGATCATGGCCGCCGGCGGCAACGAACCCGCCGAACAGCAGCAAAGCGCCGGCCAGCGACATCAATGACAGCGCAATGGCTTTGGCAGCGGACCGGAAGGCATGAAGGGACATGGGAGGCAATGCGTCTGCGTTGACGATAACTTTGCCGGCCGCGCGTGCAGGTCACGCATTATTGCGACGCGCGCGTCCGGGCTGTGAAGCAGTCGGTATGACGGCGAGGCGAGCGCAGGTACTGGCTATGCAGCGGGCCAGCACCTGCGGCGCGCGATCAGATCTTGCCGATCACGCCTTCGACCAGCCAGTTCATGCCTTCCAGTTCGATCGCAGTCTGCTCGAACGCCTTGCCCTTCGGGATCACGACCTTGCCGGTGTTGTCCTTGAGCTCGCCGACGAAGATGTCGAACTTGCCCTTCATCATCTTGGCCTTGATATCGTCCGCATGATTCTTCGCCTTCGCGCTGACCGACGGGCCATACGCCGAGGTCTTGACGAACCCATCCTTGAGGCCACCACGCACGAAGTTCGGGTGCGGCTTGCCACTCTTGGCGGCATCGATGATGGCCTTGTACGGCGTGATCCAGTTCCACTCGGCGCCGGTCAGGTAAGCCTTGGGCGCCAGCTTGGCCTGCGAAGCGTGATAGCCGCAGACGAACTTGCCGCGCTTGGCGGCCGTCTCGACGATCACCTTCGGACCGTCGACGTGCATCGTGATCACGTCGATGCCCTGGTCAGCGAGGCTGTTGGTGGCCTCGGCTTCCTTGACCGGCATCGACCAGTCGCCGGTGAAGATCACGGTGACCGTAATGGTCGGGTCAACCGAGCGTGCACCCATCGTAAACGCGTTGATATTACGCAGTACCTGGGGGATGGGCTTGGCGGCAATGAAGCCCAGCTTCTTGCTCTTGGTGGTGTGGCCGGCGACGACGCCATTCAGGTACTGGCCTTCGTCGATGTAGCCGAAGAAGCTGCCCACATTGGTGGGATGCTTACCTTCGGTCCAGAGGCCGCCGCAATGCGCGAAGCGCACATCGGTGTTCTTGCCGGCCTGCGCCAGCGTGTGCGGATCAAAGTAACCGAACGAAGTCGGGAAGATCAGCTTGGCGCCGTCCTGCGAGATCATGCCCTGCATCGACTTTTGCACCGCTTGGGTCTCGGGCACGTTTTCTTCTTCCAGTACCTTCACACCCGGCATCTTCTTGACCATCGCCGCGGCTTCGGCATGCGACTGGTTGTATCCGAAATCGTCGTGCGGGCCCACATAGAGGAAGCCCACGGTCAGATCAGCGGCCATCGCAGGACGCATCAGGCCGCCGGTAGCCATACTCACGCCCATGGCGCCCATGCCCATGATCCAGTCACGTCGATTCCAGAGTTTCTTTTCCATTGCTTGCCCTTCCATCTTGTTATCAAGTTGAGGTGAGTTCGACTGCCTTGCATCGCCACCCGACGGCAGTGCCGCGGGTACGGCCGGCGCCACTGGCGGATGACTCCAATGCAAGAAAAAGGCCAAGCAAGAAATGCGGGGTACTTGCGCAAATTTCGGGCGCTCGCGCACGTCGCTGTGAACTGAAGAAAGGCGTGCGACTGTTTTGGTGCATGCACGCGACTGCTGGTGCGTGATTACGGTGCGCAGGCCTCAACGCACGGCCGGCTTCACCTGCTTCAGTTGCCCCGCGCAGGGGCTGGCTGCGGGTTCGCCCGGACTGATCAGCGCAATCAAGCCTGCCACCGGCGCCGCCAGTGCGCCAATCACGGTGGCGGCACCGGCCTTCAAGGCGACGGCACGCCGATCCAGCCCGATTTCGGGCTTCTCGAAGCTTCCTC
>JACCDH011745317.1_pt1 | contig 28033 bp, 27 predicted proteins | sample 7442481 | NCBI WGS metagenome assembly JACCDH01 (sample SAMN15323433, study PRJNA562643) | freshwater metagenome | isolation source: river surface water | place: USA:Blue River Watershed | collected 2017-08-15 | reverse complement strand
GCTGTTCCCTCTCATAGGTTGTGCTTATAGCGGCATTCCGGTCGGAATGCAGACAATCTACCGCCCAAATGTTTCGGGAATGTTAAGCCTTGCGTTTTGGCGGTCTTACCTTCATCGGGTCGATTCCTTTTGGAATAGGAAGCGCTGACGAGTTGGCAAGAGCGTCCAGACGGTTAGCCACGGCGCTGACCTCTGCTCGAGTTAGAGACTTCTTTAGTTTATAAACGGTCTTCAGTAGTTCATAGAGGCGAATGCCTCCGTCAGTTGACACCTTCAGCTTATGAATCGTTACGCCTGGAGCGCTTCTAGCGATGCGGCGAGACTCGTCCTCAAGCATCTGCTGCACCCTTACCGATGCGCCCTCGCCAATCAAAACAACTCCGGCCGGACCAATCATGCGGTAAACAGCCTCGCGGCTCTTGGCGTTAACGGCTATCGGCATGGATGATGCTCGCCAACTCCTACGAATCTGGGAATCAAGTACAGCGCCAACCGCGCCCGCCTGTCCTTCAATTTGGATGTACGCGTTTCTCTCAGCGCGGCGCGACATCACGATCATGAAGGTCAGCACAGACGAAAGGGTTCCAGTGATGATCCAAAGCCAGAAGCCCAAAGTGCCCAATCCGTTGAGCAGGAAACCAATCAGGAAGCTTGCACCAAAGACCAGCAAGAACCCGAGAATCGCTAGCCATAGCGCCGACGGATCGTTCTTCGCCGTGATCTTGTAGACACGGATTAGCTGGCGCATTCTGCCAGGGGATTTAGGGTTCTTCTTAGCCACGTCAGTAGTTTAGTCAGGCAATCGCGCTCGCTTGCGCGAACTCGAGCTTGTCGGCCAAATGTTGCAGGTCGGCAGGAATGGTGCGACCTTTAGCGAGCATGCTCTTTGCCCACAATCTTCCGGCACGGTAGCTCGATCTAACCAGCGGTCCAGAGAGAACGCCAAGGAATCCAATTTCCTCGGCCTCTTTAGCCATCTCAATGAATTCCTCTGGCTTTACCCAGCGTTCAACCGGGTGATGTCTTGGCGATGGGCGCAGGTATTGCGTGATTGTGATGATGTCGGTGCCAGCATCGTGAAGATCCCTCAAGGCCTGTGAAATCTCTGATCGCTCTTCGCCCATACCGAGAATCAGGTTGCTCTTTGTAACCATTCCAGCATTGCGACCCTGAGTAATGACATCAAGCGAACGCTCGTAGTTGAAGGCTGGCCTAATTCGCTTGAAGATTCGTGGCACGGTTTCAACGTTGTGAGCAAAGACCTCTGGCCTCGCATCAAAAACCTGCTGCAGCAGTTCTGGACGTCCAGAGAAGTCTGGAATAAGGATCTCCACGCCGGTGCCGGGGGATTGCTGGTGGATCTGGCGAATAGTCTCGGCATAGAGCCAAGCTCCCTCGTCTTCAAGGTCGTCTCTTGCTACTCCAGTAACGGTTGCGTAGCGCAAATTCATGGTTTTTACTGATTCACCAACACGCCTTGGCTCGTCGGCGTCAAAGTCCGCTGGCTTACCGGTATCGATCTGGCAGAAGTCACATCGTCTGGTGCACTGCGAGCCTCCGATGAGGAACGTCGCTTCGCGATCCTCCCAGCATTCAAAAATGTTTGGGCAGCCAGCCTCCTGGCAAACTGTATGGAGACCTTGGTCTTTGACGAGGGAGTGAAGTTGCTGATACTCCGGACCCATCTTGGCTGTGGTTTTGATCCAGGAAGGCTTTCGCTCGATAGGGGTTTCGCTATTGCGCACCTCTAGGCGAAGCAGCTTGCGCTCTGGCTTAGATTCTGGCAATTGGTATTTCTCCCATCAGTTCCCTTACAAGGTTAGCGGCTTCGATGGGCGTTATGTCGCGACTTAATATCTTGCTGAGAGTGGTGGTCTTGGCATCGGAAATGCCGCAGGCAATGATGTGTTCGTAGGGTTCAAGTGAGTTGTTGCAGTTGAGAGCGAAGCCATGCATAGTGACCTTCTCTGATACTCGAATGCCGATTGCTGCAACCTTCTCGAAGCCCGTTGCGCCTTCAACCCACACTCCGGTTCGGCCTTCAACGCGTTGCCCTTTGACGCCAAGCCGCTCTAGCACCTCAATCAGAACCTGCTCCATCCAGCGAACGTAGTTCACTACATCGATTGGTTGGGGGAGTCGCATGATTGCATACCCGACCAGTTGCCCCGGTCCATGCCAGGTGATCTTGCCGCCACGATTGGTCTCGACGAACTCGCTGCCATCCATCGGTAGCTCTTCAGCCTCCGTGCGCTTTCCGGCCGTGTATACCGAGCTGTGCTCAAGTAAAAGGACGGTGTTGGGGCGTCTACCGCTTACTACGTCGGCATGTATCTCGAGTTGCTTTTCGTAGGCATCCGCATAGCTAATGTAGTTTGGAGCAAATGCCAGATCAATGAACTCGGGCACTCAGTACTCCTCGCGAAAAATCAGCTGGCGCAAGCTAATCTCGGTTTCATCCCCGAGACATTTATAGCTAGATGCCTAGGTTAGCTTCGAATGCACCGGCTTCGAGACGGGCCTTCACGTCGGTTAGGTAGCGAGATGCATCCGCTCCATCGATGTGACGGTGGTCGTAGCTCAATGCAAGGTAAACCATCGAACGGATAGCGATTGATTCGTTACCGTCAGCATCGGTCACTACCACTGGACGCTTAGTGACAACACCTGTTCCAAGGATGGCACTCTGCGGTAGGAAAACCACAGGGGTGTCAAACAACGCACCACGCGAACCGGTATTGGTGAGGGTGAATGTGCCACCACTTAGCTCGTCTGGAGTTAGCTTGTTGTTGCGAGTTCGATCAGCTAGTTCCGCAATTTGCTGAGCTGTTTGCGCAATGTTCAAGCTGGCAGCGTTGCGGATAACTGGGGTTAGTAGGCCACGCTCAGTATCAACGGCAAAACTGATGTTCTCGGTGCCGTGGTAGATGATGTTCTCGCCATCGACCGAACTGTTGATCTTCGGGTGAGCCTGAAGAGCTTCTGCTGCGGCCAGTGTGAAGAAAGGCATGAAGTTGAGCTTTACACCGGTCTTTGCAACAAAATTCGTCTGAACGCTCTTACGAAGGTTTGCGATCCTGGTCACATCAACCTCGACAACCGTGGTCAGCTGAGCGCTGGATTGCATCGAAGCAACAGCGCGTTCTGCCAAGACCTTGCGAAGGCGAGACATTGGCTCGGTAGTGCCTCGAAGTGGTGAAGCTAATACAGGTGCAGATGGTGTTGGAGCAGCTGCTGCTGGTGCAGCGGAGGTTCCAAACGCTAGGACGTCTTCCTTACGGATTCGGCCGCCAACACCAGTGCCACGGACTTTGGTCAAGTCCACTCCCATGTCGTGGGCAAGCTTGCGCACAATTGGAGTGATGTAGTTCGGGTCTGACTCAGAGTCTGCAACTGGCGCTGCCACTGCAGCAACAACCGGAGCCGTAACCGCAGGGACTGGCGCTGGAATAACTGGAGCTTGAGGCGCTGCAACAGGAGCCGCTGGGGCAGCAACTGGAGCGGCAACAGGAGCGGGAATCTCAACGGCTGGTTCTGGAGTCGCTGGAGCCTCTGCTGCCGCAGGGGCTGGAGCGGCCGGGGCAGCGGCTGCGCCATCGCCGATTACGGCAAGAACTGCACCGACTGCAACAGTCTCGTCCTCCTGGACCAGAATCTGCTGAACAACACCGGCAACAGGGGATGGGATCTCGGTGTCTACCTTGTCGGTGGAAACCTCAACCAGTGGCTCATCCACGGCTACGGTGTCGCCAACCTTCTTGAGCCATCTGGTGATGGTTCCTTCGGTTACTGATTCTCCAAGCGCTGGAAGAACAACTTCGCTCATGACTTAGTCCCTTTACTCTTAGGCGTGTGCGTGTAGTGGCTTGCCGGCTAGCGCTAGGTGCGCCTCGCCGATGGCTTCGTTCATTGTTGGATGGGCGTGAATGTGGGGCGCAACATCCTCTGGGTAGGCTTCCCAGTTCACGATTAGCTGGGCCTCCCCGACCTGCTCGCCGGCCCTTGAGCCGATCATGTGGAATCCAACAACCGGCCCATTGTTTTTGCGAACCAGCTTTACGATTCCGGCAGTACCGAGAATGTTGCTCTTGCCATTACCTGCCAGGTTGTACTCGTAGGTCGAGACATTGTCCGTGCCGAACTTTTCCCGAGCCTGGGCCTCGGTAAGACCAACCGATGCGATCTCAGGCTCGCAGTAGGTAACGCGCGGGATACCCCACTCATCGACCTTGACTGGCTTGAGACCTGCAATCTCCTCGGCCACAAAGATGCCCTGCATGAAGCCGCGGTGAGCAAGTTGCAGGCCTGGAACGATGTCGCCGACTGCGTACACGCCTGGAAGGTTGGTCTGCAATCGGTCATTGGTTGGAACAAAGCCGCGATCCATCGCGACGCCCTGCTCTTCAAAACCAAAACCAGTGGCGTTAGGCCCGCGGCCGACAGCTACCAGCAAGAGTTCCGCGGAAATCTGTTCGCCGTTTTCTAGCTCTACGGTCACTCCGTTGGCGTCCTGAGAGACGGCCTTGAAGCGGTTGCCAAGCTTGAATTCAATGCCACGCTTCTTGTAGGCGCGCTCTAAAACCTTGCTCATGGCAGGGTCTTCGTTTGGAACCAAGCGGTCTAGACCTTCGATGATGACAACCTCAGCGCCGAATGACCGCCAGATTGAAGCAAACTCGACACCGATAACGCCACCGCCCAAGATGGCGACTTTGTTTGGAACAAAGTCCATCTGGAGGGCCTGGTCGCTGGTAATTACTCGACCAGTGATTTCGATACCCAACGTGCGGGTGTTTGAGCCGGTTGCCAAGACAACGTTCTTTCCGGTGTAGGTTTCGCCGTTGACCGTCATGGTCTTTGGCCCGGTCATTCGGCCCTCGCCGGTGACAAAGGTGATGTTCTTGCTAGAAACCAGACCGGTTAGCCCCTTGTAGAGCTTCTCGATAATCGAGTCACGGTACTTGTTGACGGCGGTCATGTCGATTGACTGGAAGGTTGCGTTTACGCCGTACGCACCGGCTTCACGCGTGACGTCAGCGACCTCCGCGGAGTGGAGCAAGGCTTTGGTTGGAATACATCCTCGGTGCAAGCAGGTGCCGCCGAGCTTATCGCGTTCAATAAGCGCAACACTCATGCCGAGCTGTGCCCCTCTCAGCGCTGCAGCGTAACCGCCGCTTCCGCTGCCCAGGATTACCAAGTCAAAGTTGTGATCGGCCATTTTTATTGCTCCAAATTCTCGCCAAACAGACCAATCCTAATGCCTAAGGGCTCTAGGAGTGCTTTGTCATTTCAATCAGGGTTCGGATCATGACACCGGTTGCTCCACTTGGGTATACGGAGTATGGAGCAGAGTCGTTGTTTCCGCTGGATGCGATGTCAAGGTGTGCCCAGCTGGCATCCTTTTGCACAAACTCTGAGAGGAAGATTCCGCCGATGAGCATTCCGCCGGCACGGTTTCCGATCTTCACGTTCGTCATATCTGCGAGTTCTGAGTTCAGCAGTTCGCGCAACTCACTAGGCAAAGGCATGTGCCACAGCAGCTCGGAGGTTGCGGCCGCCGCCTTTTTCGCTATCTCAACAGCTTCTCCGATGCCCATTAGTCCTGCATAGCGATGTCCAAGTGCAATGCTCGCGGCTCCAGTCAAAGTTGCGATGTCAATAATGTGGTCGGGGGAGAGCTCGCTGGCCAAGGAAAGTCCATCACCAAGGACTAGGCGACCTTCGGCGTCAGTGTTTAGAACCTCTACCGTCTTGCCGTTGCGCAGGGTAAGCACATCGCCAGGTCGAGTTGCCTCGCCGCTTGGCATGTTCTCAGCAAGGCACATGAATCCCGTGATGTCTGCCTTGACTCCGAGCTGGGCTGCTCCAACGACCGCGCCAAGCACTGAGGCTGCACCAGCCATGTCGTACTTCATGCCGACCATAGATTCGGCTGGCTTGAGAGACAGACCTCCGGTGTCGAAGGTGATTCCCTTACCGACCAGTGCAAAGTGCTTTCCACCGCCGCGGTAGGTGAGTTTTACCAGTCGTGGAGGGCGAACTGAACCCTTTCCAACGCCAAGAATTCCACCGCAACGCTCCTTTTCTAGCTTCTTCTCGTCCCAAATTTCAACGTCAATTGGGAGTCCCTTCGCGAGTGCTTTCGCCTCCTGGGCAAGTTTGTCTGGCCAGAGCTCATTGGCAGGAAGGTTGATCAACTCGCGAATGGCGACAATGGTTTGTGCGACCTTTATCTCGAGCGAAACATCAACGCTTTGCTGGCAAACGATAACAACATCAAGGTTGTTAGCAGCCTCGTTCTTGAACCTGGTTGGAGTCTTCTGACCGAGCACCGCTCCCTCAGCGAAGGCTTTTGCCTCGGCCGCGTCACTGGCCGATAGCACCAATTGCGCCTTATCACTTGCCCCGCGTACTGCTGCCGCTGCGAAGTCACGCGGCTGGTAATTGGCCCCAATGCCCACGACCAGTGCAACATTTTGCCCATTCAGAATTCTGGCGACTGCTCCAGGCTTCTTATCAGCCTTGTGCAGGTCGAGCACCTGCTGAGTCAAGCTTGGTTGAGAGGACAAGAGTCCAGAGTCTGCAAGGGGAATAGCCAGTTGGTGCGGCGTGGTTGGAAATGAGGTGGCGACAGTGACTTTAATCATGGTTCAAGCTTAGGTGAGTTAGTATCGGGCTATGGCAGAGCTGTATCGAGTTTACGATTCCGAGACCTCAATCTTGGGGCTTCCCATGCTTGCCATGCTCTCTGGATTTACCGACTCAGGACAAACTATTTCACAGTTGTCCGAACATCTTTTTGCTCATCTAGACAATGAACTAGTGGTGCGGTTTAGCAACGACGAGTTGCTTGACTACCGCTCCAGAAGACCGTTGCTTTACTTCGAGAAAGATCACATCGATTCGTACGAGCCTCCGGTTCTCGGTTTGTATTTGGTTTATGACGAGGCTGGCAGCCCGTTTTTGCTGCTTGAGGGCTTTGAACCAGATTTCAAGTGGGATGCGTTTTCGGAAGCGGTGGCCGACTTAGTGGAGCGCTTCGAGGTCTCTTCAATGACCTGGGTGCACTCGATTCCCTTCCCAATCCCACATACTCGACCGGTCGGAATAACCGTGTCTGGCAATCGCTCAGACTTAGTTGAGCGCTTCTCAGAATGGAAGCCACAGACTCAGGTGCCAGGCAATGTAATTCATCTACTCGAGTACAAGCTCGGCAAAACTGGCCTAACAACAACTGGCTTTGTCTTGTTGGTCCCTCACTATTTGGCCGACAACGAGGTACCGGCTGCCGCTCTGACGGGCTTGGAACTAATTACTGCGGCTACTGGATTAGTTTTCCCAACCGATGAGATCAGAGAGCGCTCGGTGAAGTTTGAGGCGAAGGTAAATGCCCAGCTAGAGGAAAACCCCGAGCTTGCAAAGCTCGTCACCACCCTGGAGCAAAGCTACAGCTCAGGAACTGGACCCTCTCGATCGCCAATTGGGAAGCCTCAAGCCGCTCCGCCAAACGCTGACCAAATTGCCGAAGAGCTGGAAAAGTATCTCGCCAACATGTCTAAGGACGACCCTGCTTCGGAATAATCTCAGACTTTTCTGCGTTATTTAGGCAACATCTCCACTTTTAGTGGCATAATTAGCAGTCAAACCCTTTCAGGTCTTTCGACTTGACAAGGGTTTAAAGTCTGCCCAAAAAAGAGGTTCATTATCGCTACCGTATCCAAGGCCAAAGCTAAAGCAACCAAGCCTGCTGGAAAAGCCAGTAAGGCCAAAGCTGCTATTGCCGAAGATGAAGAAGAAGATCTCGACGAGGAAATCGAACTTGAGTCGGTAGAACAGATCGTAGCCGAGGTCCAGGAAGTCGCCGAGATTGCAGTCGAGGACCACAAAGACGAGGACGCAGAGCCTGCCGTTGACCTGACAGCCCTTCCTTCGGATGTTTTAGTTCTAAGCGACGACGATGATGACATCCCGGCGCAAAACCTGACCATCTCCGGCGCAACTGCCGACCCCGTCAAGGATTACCTAAAGCAAATCGGTAAGGTCGCGCTGCTAAACGCTGAACTTGAGGTTGAGCTTGCAAAGCGAATTGAGGCAGGACTTTTCGCTGAAGAGAAGTTGGCTACTGCAAAGAATCTTGCACCTGCCGAAAGACGCGACCTGACTTGGGTCGTAAAGGACGGAGCTCGCGCCAAGAGCCACCTGCTGGAGGCTAATCTTCGACTAGTTGTTTCGCTGGCCAAGCGTTACACCGGCCGAGGCATGCAGTTTTTGGACCTCATCCAAGAGGGAAACCTCGGCTTGATTCGAGCCGTTGAAAAGTTTGACTACACCAAGGGATACAAGTTCTCCACCTATGCCACCTGGTGGATTCGTCAGGCAATCACCCGAGCCATGGCCGATCAGGCGAGAACCATCCGTATTCCGGTTCACATGGTTGAGGTAATTAACAAGCTTGCCCGTGTTCAGCGCCAGTTGCTTCAGGACCTCGGTCGCGAACCAACCCCCGAAGAGCTTGCAGCCGAGTTGGACATGACTCCAGAGAAAGTTGTCGAGGTTCAGAAATACGGCCGCGAGCCAATCTCGCTGTCAACTCCACTGGGAGAAGATGGCGACAGCGAGTTTGGTGACCTAATTGAGGACACCGAAGCGGTCGTGCCAGCCGATGCCGTTGGGTTCACAATGCTGCAGCAGGAGCTTGAGCGAGTGCTGGATTCGCTCCACCCACGCGAGGCTGGAGTAATCCGTTCGCGATTTGGGCTTGGTGACGGCGTTCAGATGACTCTGGATCAAATCGGCGAGAAGTTCGGAGTTACTCGAGAGCGCATTCGACAGATTGAGTCAAAGACCATGTCCAAGTTGCGCCATCCATCCCGCTCTCAGCTTTTGCGCGACTACCTAGATAGCTAATGCGCACCTTCCTAGCGATGGCGCTTGGGAAAACAGCCCGTTTTCTGCTGCGTCTAGTTAGACGCGGTGGTGGTTCTGCTTTACCGGGGACTATAGCCGCTGCAATTCAGCCAAAACTGCTTGAGCGAGCTATCCAGTCCGCGCCGCTCGGCTTGGTTGTGGTTAGCGGCACTGCTGGCAAGTCCAGCACCACAAGTTTGATTGTTGCGCTGCTGAGAGCACACGGGCTTAGAGTTTTCACCAATCCATCAACCGCAAACATTAAGCAGGGCTACTACGCCTCAATCCTCCAGTTTGGCGATCTTTCAGGCCGCATCGACGCGGATATCGTCGTGCTGGAGTGGGATGAGGGCCATGGGGCCGCCATGGCGAAGAATCTAAAGCCTAGGTTGAGCGTGATTACGAATGTGCTTTCCGATCAGCTGGATCGCTTCGTCGATCCGGTTTACGTCCAAGAAAAGCTTGCTGAGATCATTCAGGTCTCGCAGACAGTTGTCGCCAACCGTGATGACATAAATGTTGCGCAAATTTCAGCAAGCCACCCAGAGTGCTTCGGATATGGCCTTGCGGCAGATCTACTTGAGACTGGCCCAATCTATGCAATCAACTTTGGCGAAAAACCCGAACTCTCCGCTTCAGCACTAATCAAGGCGGCTACTGCCGAGCGCCTTCTGGTTATGCTCAAGGGCACCGACCTAGAAATTGCTGGCAACTATGAAAACCTCACCCAGGCGATGAACGTTTCCGCCGCAATTCTTGCGGCCGACAATCTGATCGAAGTCGATCGCAACCTAGTGGTTTCCACTATCGAAGCACTTCCTCCGGTGTTTGCTCGCGACGAACTCGCCACCATTCGCGATCGTTCAGTTCGCTTGATGCTGGTTCAGAACCCGACTAGTTTTCAGCTAAACCTTGACAAGCTCAAGACCACCCCACATCCGCTAATGCTTATGGCTGGAAGAGACATACATGACCCCAGTTGGTTGTGGACGGTTGACTTTAGCAACCTGGATTATGTCGATGTAGTTTCCGGATTCAACGCTCATGAACTAGCACTGCGCCTTCACTACGCGGGTGTGGAAGTCAGATTGGTTGAACCGAAGATTGATTCGGCGAACGAACACTTCGCTTCGCTGATTGGCGCAGAACCAACAATCATCTTTTCCGCGGACGCGATGCGTCGAACCAGGCGTTACCTAGGACTTGCAAAATGATCACTATTGCCAGCTTCAAGCCGGAATACTTCGACAACAATGGAGACCAGGGCAACATAACAGCCCTCATTGCTCAACTGAATTCAGTCGCAGCACCGTTTGAGCGAACCGATGTTTGCGTCGGGGCGGATTTCCTGATGGTGGGAGACAGCTCCATTGCTGCGCACGAACACTTTGAGAAAGATCTGCTCGAGCTATTGCCGGAGTTGAAGCTTCGCTTGAAGGCGGGAAAGCCTACGCTGTTGGTGGGCAGGAGTTGGGAATTTTTTGCACCTCTGCTTGGAATTCGAGTTACTAATGAAGAGCGTATTTCGAAGTTCTTTGAACTGCGTGTCGCTGAACACGAGGTAATCGGCTATCACAACTCAACTCTGCTCGAACCAAAGTTCTTCATCTCGGGAGCATTTATTGGCACCACCCTGTTTGGGCCGCTGCTGGCAAAGAACCCGAGTGTGCTGAAACTAATTGGCACTTCACTGGGCGTCGATTTCGACGGAGAGTTCTTCCGCGAGAGCGAAAGGTTGGCCAGGCAAGTGCGCGAGGCGATTACCTTTTAGAGAGATCCTCTGACTGGTCGTGCCATGAGATGGTGATCGGTTCTAGCTTGCTCTTGTTCGCGTTTCCGTGGTGAGCACAGAACAGCAGCTCGCCGGTTTCGAGTCCTACGCGAATGTAGGCCTGGGCGCCACAAACGTCACAACGATCGGCTGCCACTAGGCGGGAGGTTTCTTTTAGATCTTCCATTTGGTTACATTCAACCACCTACCACCGACAAAACACTCCCAGTTACTCCTAGTTTCGCTAACTGCGAAGTGGCAAGTCGTAAATGAAGGTGCCAAAGGTTAGATTTCCCAAGTGGAAACCTACTCAGCTAGACACCTCTCCGTCCTTGAGGGGCTAGAGGCAGTTCGCAAGCGCCCTGGAATGTACATCGGTTCGACCGATGCACGCGGACTGATGCACTGTCTATGGGAGATCATCGACAACTCAGTTGACGAGGCACTGGCTGGTCATGGTGACCTCATCGAAGTTGAGATCTTCCAAGATGGCTCAATCGAGGTGCGGGATCAAGGTCGCGGAGTTCCGGTTGACATCGAGCCCCGGACTGGACTGAGCGGCGTCGAGGTGGTTTACACAAAGCTTCACGCCGGTGGAAAGTTTGGCGGTGGCTCTTATGCCGCCTCCGGTGGTCTACACGGTGTCGGCGCTTCGGTTGTGAATGCGCTGTCCGCAAGGCTTGATGTTCAGGTGGACCGAAACGGCACCACCTACGCCATGTCATTCAAGCGTGGTGAGCCCGGGCGCTTCGCAGGGGAGGGTCCCGATGCAGCATTTGAGCCTTTTATTGACGGCAGTGAACTGAGAACCATCGGCAAAGTTGCCAAGGGCGTGACTGGAACTAGAGTGCGCTACTGGCCCGATCGACAGATTTTTGAATCCTCGGCCGCTTTCTCGCTGGATGATTTGGCAAATAGGCTTCGCCAAACCGCCTTCCTCGTGCCTGGTTTGCGTTTGAAGGCATACGAGCATGCGACTGAAGCGAAGTTGGATTATCGCTTTGAGGGTGGTATTGCCGAATATGCCGAGCACCTTGCCAAGGACATTGCGGTCGTAGCCACCAAGCGAATCCAATTCCAGTCCAACTTTGTTGAGACCGTACCTGTTCTGGATGAGGACAACGGCGCGATGGTTTCAAAGGAAGTAGAGCGAGAGTGTTCGGTTGACATCGCACTTCGCTGGGGGAATGGCTTCGACACTGAACTTAGAAGCTTTGTAAACATTATTTCGACGCCTAAGGGAGGAAGCCATCAAAGCGGTTTTGAGCAAGCGCTTCTCAAATCCTTCAGGTCAATAATTGATTCCAATGCCAGAAAACTCAAAGCAACTGGACTAAAGATCGAGCGCGAAGACCTGATGGCTGGTCTGACAGCGGTGGTCACCGTGAGCTTGCCAGAACCGCAGTTCGAAGGGCAGACCAAAGAGACACTCGGAACACCGGCGGTGAAGGCCATCGTTGCGAACGGTTTAGGAGCGTGGCTTGACAACTATCTCTCTGGGACAGTTCGCGGGACCAAGCAGGAGGTAGACAACCTACTCGAGAAGGTTGTAAACGAAGCCAAGGCTCGGATCAGCGCCAGAACCCTAAAGGATACACAGCGCAGGAAGAATGCACTGGAGTCGTCTTCGCTGCCAACCAAGCTTGTTGATTGCCGAGCAGACGCCACTGCAGGTTCTGAGCTTTTTATTGTCGAGGGTGACAGCGCGTTGGGGACCGCGAAACTTGCCAGGGATTCCAAGTTCCAGGCACTTTTACCCATCCGTGGAAAGATCCTGAATGTTCAGAAAGCATCCATCGCAGACATGCTTTCGAACACCGAATGCGCATCGATCATTCAGGTCATTGGTGGCGGCTCTGGCAGAACCTTTGATTTGGACTCAGTGCGCTACGAGAAGATCATCCTGATGAGCGATGCCGATGTCGATGGTGCTCACATTCGGACACTGCTGCTAACACTGTTCTTCCGCTATATGAGGCCTTTGGTCGAAGCTGGACGCGTCTACGCAGCTGTGCCACCACTGCACCGTGTGATGGTGCAGGCTGGACGAAGCAAGGAACCGATTTACACCTACAGCCAGCAGGAACTCCACGACCTGCTAGCAAAGCTTGAGAAATCCGGCAAGACCTATCAGAATCCGATTCAGCGCTACAAGGGTCTTGGCGAAATGGATGCCGATCAGCTCGCAGAGACCACCATGAATCCACAGAATCGAATGCTTCGCCGCATCACAGCCAAGGACGCCCAGGCGGCCGATGAGATATTTGAACTGCTGATGGGCAATGAAGTTGCTCCACGTCGTGACTTCATTGTTGATTCGGCAGACAGTTTTGACCGCGAGCGAATTGACGCTTAGAAGGCACTTCCCACATAGTCGCTGATGGCAGAACCTGAACCATCGCGACGTGTATCAACAGTTGGCGATGCAATCGGATTGTCATCTAGGTCAAACAGTGTGGGCGTGGCACTTGCGATGCTGGCGAAGTAAAGCTGATCTTCACCCTTTAGGAATTTGTGGCAGCGAACTCCCATCGCACCCCTGCCTTTGCGAGGGTATGCCGACAACAGAGTGAGCTTTGCAGATCCGGCATCAGTGCCGCCAAGTGCCATTGAGGAGTTCGAAACTGTTGCGACAACGCCTTCCGCGGATGGAACACCGAAGAAAATCGCCTTGCCGCTTGGGATGTTAATCCCAGCCATGCCCGAGGCTGGAAGCCCCTGCGGTCTGACGCTGCTGGCTGGGAAAACAAGCAGGTTTGCTTCGCTAGTGATGAAGGCCAGCTCCGCATCTTCAGGAGCTTCCGAGACGCCGACAACGGCATCTAGCTCCTTGAGGGCGATTAGCGAAACCTCAATTTTGTCCGGCAAGGGGCCGCTAAACCGCTTTACTGTCCCCTGGGAAGTGCCAAGTGCAAAGGTTGCTTCTGATCTCCAGTTGATTACTCCAACAACCCTTTGTGACGAGACCCCGATGATTGATTCCGGATCCGGCAGCTGGGATGTCAGTCCCGGGGTGGCCACGGGTAAATCAGAAACATGGACGGCGTGAGCAACGCCATCGCTAGTCACAAGGCCAATATCGGAACGAGTCGTGGTTGGTAGCACCTTGAGCTTTGCTTGCTGGGCATCTAACGGGGGAGTGGCGGTTCTGTAGAGCTTGCCGCTGGGCGTGACGCAGACAAATGTCGGCTCGTCCTCTAGCTCAGTAACAATCGGTGCCTTCTTCACAACTACCATGCCTGAAGCATCGATTAGTTGGGTCCTGCGGGCATCGCCATATTTCTCTGAAACTTCTTCGAGTTCGCGCCTGATCTGCTGCCTTATTCGAGCCTCAGAGCTCAGTAGCGTTTGAAGTGCTTCAATCTCCTTGCGCAGCTGGTCAGCTTCGGTCTCGAGTTCGATGACACTGAATCGGGTTAGCCTGCGAAGTCTTAGTTCCAGAATGTGTTCGGCTTGCAGTTCGCTAAGGTCAAAGACTTGCATCAGCCTTGACCTAGCTGCCTCGGAAGTGTCACTGGTTCGAATAACTTCAATGACCTCGTCGATGTTGAGCACCGCGACTTGAAGACCTTCGAGCAAGTGCAGTCGGGCATTGCGGCGATCAAGACGATTGGTGGAACGTCGGCGCACCACTTCCATTCGGTGTCCAAGGTAGACATTTAGAAGCTCGAGCAATCCAAGTTGCTGCGGTCGACCGGCAACCAAGGCAATGTTGTTGATACCGAAGGTCTCCTCAAGTGGAGTGAAGCGATAGAGAGCCTCGAGAACTGATTCGGGGTCGAAGCCGGTCTTTAGCTCGATAACCAGTCGCAGACCATTCTCGCGGTCCGTGAGGTCCACAACGTTGTGAATCCCCTCTAGTTTCTTTGAATTGACAGCATCTCTTATCTTGTCAACAACTCGCTCAGGCCCGACAAGGTATGGGAGCTCGGTAACCACAAGCCCGGTGCGCCTTGGGCCAACCGTCTCGACCGAAACCTTGGCACGAGTCTTTATCGTGCCCTTGCCTTGCGAGTAAGCCTCAAGCAACCCTTCGGCCACAAGTGCAACTCCACCGGTTGGGAAATCTGGTCCCGGTAGAACTTGCATCACTTCTTCAAGAGAGACGTCCGAGTTGTCAATGAGAAGAATCAGAGCGGCAATGACCTCGCGGAGATTGTGCGGCGCCATGTTGGTTGCCATGCCGACCGCAATTCCGGCCGCGCCATTGACTAGGAGATTGGGGAATGCAGCGGGCAAGACTTCTGGTTCGCTTAGCTGCGCGTCGTAATTTGGCTGGAAGTCAACAACGTCCTCATCCAGCGATTCATTAAGCAGTAGCGCAGCCGGAGCAAGTCGGGCCTCGGTGTACCGTGCCGCTGCTGGACCGTCATCCAAGGATCCAAAGTTGCCGTGTCCATCAATAAGAGGGATTCGCAGGCTGAATGGTTGCGCCATGCGGACCAAAGCGTCGTAAATCGCTCCATCACCGTGCGGATGCAGCTTTCCCATGACCTCGCCGGTTACTCGGGCCGACTTCACGTGACCTTTGTCGGGCCTGAGCCCCATCTCGCCCATTTGATAGACGATGCGGCGTTGAACTGGCTTTAGGCCATCTCTGGCATCAGGCAAGGCTCTTGAATAGATGACCGAGTAGGAATACTCCAAGAAGCTTTCGCGCATTTCTTTCGCGACATCAATGTCAACAATGCGTTCTTCTGGATTGGTCATGGTCCCTGATGTGTCAAACTTGAGTGTGCCCTCGACTCTACCCGTTGTTCCTAAAGCCCTAGGGAAGTTGCGGCACGTGTTTTCTTCCAGCTTGCTGGCGGTTCAAAGAAAACCAAACCCACTCAACCTCAAAAGCGCCAAGCGAATCGTTTGTGTTCTGGTCGATGGTCTTGGGGCTCAGAATGTGCTTGAACGCGCCGGTCATGCCCCATGGCTCACATCGCAACTGAATTCGGGAGCCATTACTCACGCTGGTTTCCCCTCCACTACCTGCGCGAACATAGCTTCTTTCGCTACTGGGTTGACTCCCGGCGAGCACGGCCTGATTGGGCATCGAGTATTTGACCGGTTCTTTGATGAGAAAATCAACCTTCTCACTGGCTGGTACGAAGGCGCAGATCCGGAGGTCTGGCAACCAAACCAGACCATCAGTGAGCGGGCGGCCCAGGCTGGAATTCCCTGCTATGTGATCGGACACGAGGAGTACCGACACTCGGGGTATACCCGTGCGACCATGCGAGAAGCTGAGTATTTGGAAGCGGAGTCGCTTGCCGAGCGATTTCAGGTGGCAAAGCAGGTCCTGAACTCAAGTAGTGAGTCCATCACTTACCTCTACATCCCTGAGCTTGACAAGTACGGCCATAGATTTGGTTGGCAATCCCAAGGTTGGGCAAACCTACTTGAGGAATTGGATGCCCTGTTGTCCAACTTCGCTGCAAGCCTGCCCAAGGACTGCGGCCTAATCGTCACAGCAGACCATGGAATGATCGACTCACAACCCGAGCAACGTCTGGTAATCGACGACTATGTCGATCGGGGAGGACTACTCGAGTGGTTCGGTGGTGACACCAGGGTTGTTTACCTATATCTAAAGGACCCCGGGGCAACTACTAGCTTTCAGCGAGAACTTGAACCTGCCAACGCTTTGTTCCAAGTTGTGGCGACTAAAGATGCAATCGACGCAAACTGGTTCGGTCCTGTGGGGGAGTTGGCAATGCAACGAATGCCTGAGCTGATGCTACTGGCGCGATCCAACTTCACACTTTTCCACAGTGTTTTTTCAAAGAAGAGAAGCATAGAGATGACCGCTCACCACGGTGGTTTGTCAGCGAATGAGCTAAGAATCCCGCTAATCCGAGTCGGCGTCTAGCGAGCCAGTACCCAGCACGATTTCGTCCCAGCTCGGCAGCGCGGCTCTACCCTTTGCTGAGTGTGGCTTTAGTTCCTGAGTGTTTTGCTCGCGGCGTGATCGCAACTCCTGAACCAAATCGTGAACGGAGGCGCCTGCTGGCTCTTGTTCCTGCGGCTCTTCAACTTGCTCTGGCACCACAGGAGCTGTGAAGATCGAGTCGCGAATGTTGTTTGCCTTGCCTATTTTTCGAGCAGATTCACTGTTTGGTTCAATCACTCTGGTGCGAGCATCAAAGAGCCAGGAGTAAGTTCCGTTGCCCTTGGCAATAATCTCCCAGCCCTGTTCACTCTTTATTGCCTTGAATGTCGCAGCTGGATCAGAAGCTAGAACCATATCCTCAAAGCGCTTCATGGTTGGACCATCCGGCAGGGTTGTGTTTAGTGCGGCGTCGAGGACAAACCGAATCTCATCGAGAATCGGCAGGGCGAACGGCTCAACTGCAGACTCCGGAACACCGAGATTGGCGGCTACCTCTGCTAGGGACAGGCCGGACCTGATCTGCTGCTGAACTTCGCGAGGAGTAAAACTGGGGCTTTCGGAGTGCTGAACCTTTCGGATGGAGTCTCGGATTTGGTCATCTATCAATGCGCGCGCTCGGATTCCATCCGAGGTCTCAAAAACCAGGTAGTCACCTTCACGTGAGACGAACTTTAGCTCCATGATTTACGCTCCTTGTCAAAGAGTTTGGCAAATTGGACCCGAGAAGTCAGTAATTGCCTCGGTGAGTTGGTTAACTCTTTGACCTATCGGCGAGCCTTATTTGCAAAACTGGCAGTTCTACGGCATGCTTCACGCCGAAGTATTAGTGGAGAGGTGAGGGTAATGGCGACCGATTACGACGCTCAGCGAAAAAACGATGATGACACCGAGTCCATCGAAGCTATCAAGGAGCGAATCCCTTCAAAGCCCTCAATCTCTGAAGATGATGTAGATAACGTCGATTCCTTCACAATCCCAGATGTAGTGAATGAGGAGCTAGAGGTAGTCATCCTGCCTCAGCAGGAAAACGAATTCACCTGCATGAACTGCTTTTTGGTGAAGGCGCAGTCTCAGATGGCTTCAAAGACCAAACTAGGCCCGATTTGCTCGGAGTGCGCTTACTAACTCTGCTGGCCTTCTGGTGCTAACCACCAGGTAGGGAGTGGGGTCATTCGGGTCTACAATCTCAATCTTTACTGAGGTTTTCAAATCGCCTCGAATCATCAGTTGCGCCCTGGCATCAAGCCCTGGACCCAACTCCGTTCTTAGATCCTCGGCTGGGATAACACTCACATTTCCTACAGCGGACAGCGGGATAGACATTCTGCCGGCCAGCAAACGCTCGCCATCAATCACAATCAGTGGGCTTAGCACCGAGGCCAAAACCAACACTGCGAGCAAAGTTACCGTTCCAAGCGCTATGGCAAGGGTCCATCCAAATGGGGCAGCGGCTAGCAAGACCATTGGGGAGAGAAGCGAGAAAGCCAGATACATTCCGACCGACGGGTATAGGCGTTCTTCAAATTGCAGCGTTTGCACATCAATAGATTACGCTCTAGGGGTGAGTTTCGAAGTACTGCTAATTGCCGAACCTGGGTTCGAGCCTTTCTACGCAAAACCTGGCGATGCTGGATGCGACTTGCGATCCACGACTGAGCTGATATTGCCCGCCGGTGAGCGCGCCCTGGTGAAGACCGGAGTTCGAATCGCCATGCCAGATGGCTACGTCGGTTTAGTTCATCCACGAAGCGGGTTGGCGGCGAAGCACGGCATCACCGTGTTGAACACTCCTGGCACGGTTGATGCTGGATATCGTGGGGAAATTATGGTTACCCTGCTAAACACCTCTAAAGAAGACTTCTCAATCGCTGTAGGCGATCGAATCGCTCAGTTGGTGTTCCAGAAGGTCGAACACGCTACCTTCATCGCGGTAACTGAACTTCCCGAGAGCACTCGAGGCGAGACTGGCTTTGGATCAAGCGGGAGAAGCTAGTGCCGAAAATCGCTCCACTAGATCGGGAAGCAAATGGCCCCTTTGATGTCTCAGAAATTGGCCTACTGACTCCTTATCTCGATTTTGAGTCAATTCGGATTGCACCAAAACCTGGACTAATAGTGCGAGCCGACATCGACGAGGTAAACAACCGAGTGGTGGCAATCACACTGGAAGAGGAAGGCCATCGACTTCAGCTTCAGGCCTTTGCCGCCAGCAAAATGGATGGCATGTGGGAGCCAACTCTGATCGCAATTGAGCAGGCGATTACAGAGCAGGGTGGTTCTGCTCAGCGAATTAATGGTGCCCTGGGGCCGGAAATCAAGGCCGGCGTTCCGGTAGTTGAGAATGGCCAACGGCTTCTCAAGGAAAGCAGGTTTATCGGTGTCGACGGGCCACGCTGGTTCCTGCGTGGAGTTCTCACTGGTCCTGATTTGGCGCACCCTCCCAGGTATCAGTCACTGATAGAGCTATTCCGTTCGGTCGGAGTAAGCAGGGGAGAGACACCCCTTCCGCCAGGTGACCTATTGCCACTAACCATCCCGGTGCAGCAGTGAGCGATTCGGATCGGCTAGCAAAAAAGCTCGGTGTCGCAAACACCGAGAATGGCCCGGCTCTCTCCAAGGAAACCCTGCTTGATGCTGTTGGCGGCAAGCTGGGCCTTGCCGAATCCATCATTCCCGCCTTTGCTTTCTCTGTAGCGTTTGCCATATCCAAGTCCGCACTGGTGAGTGTGTCAGTGGCAAGTGGGCTTGCATTGCTTTTCATAGCAATTCGGCTAGTTAAAAAACAGCCGGTTACCCAGGCAATTGCCGGCGCACTGGCTATTGGGCTGGCTGCATTTCTTGCGTTGAGGGATGGCGGTAACGCCGAAGACTTCTTCATACCGGGATTCATCACCAACGCCGCATATGGCTCGGTGCTATTGCTCTCCGTGTTGATCCGTTACCCCGTCATGGGTTTTGTCGCGCAGCTGCTGTTCGGGATTGAAAGTTGGCGAAAGAACAAATTGGTCTACCGCAGGGCCCAGTTTGTCACGCTGATTTGGGTCGGTTTCTTCAGTCTCCGACTAATCGTTCAATTGCCGCTTTATTTCTCGGGGCAGGTCGAATTGCTAGCTGCCTCCAAGGTGGTTTTGGGCGCTCCGGCCTACGCGGGGCTTTTAGTCCTCACCTGGCTTCTGCTAAAGGGCCTCGGAAACAAGGAAAAGCACTAAATTAGTCAGGTAAAACCTCAGGAGATTCAAACTATGCCCAACAGCTTCAATTCAGCCAAATTCCTTAACGTTGGCGACAAAAGCTATAAGTACTTTTCGATGCCAGAACTGGGCGTTAGCAAGCTTCCATACAGCTTGAAGATTCTGCTTGAGAACATGCTTCGCACCGAAGACGGCGCCAACGTGACCAAGGACCATGTCAACGCCCTGGTTAGCTGGGATCCACAGGCTGAACCCGACATCGAGATTCAGTTCTCTCCGGCTCGCGTAATCATGCAGGACTTCACCGGAGTACCTTGCGTAGTAGACCTTGCAACCATGCGTGAGGCAGTACTGGCCCTGGGTGGCGATCCACAGAAGATTAACCCTTTGGCTCCCGCTGAAATGGTTATTGACCACTCGGTAGTAATCGATGTTGCAGGTAGCCCAGACGCTGCTGAGCGAAACGTTGAATTTGAATACCAGCGCAACGCGGAGCGCTACCAGTTCCTGCGCTGGGGTCAGACCGCTTTTGACAACTTCAAGGTGGTACCACCCGGTACTGGAATCGTCCACCAGGTAAACATCGAGTACCTGGCAAGAACCGTTATGACCCGCGAAGTCAATGGCGAACTAGTTGCCTATCCTGATTCCTGCGTTGGAACCGACTCTCACACCACGATGGTGAACGGTCTAGGCGTACTTGGCTGGGGAGTGGGCGGTATCGAGGCCGAGGCTGCGATGTTGGGTCAGCCAGTTTCAATGCTGATCCCCAAGGTTGTCGGATTCAAGCTCACCGGTCAAATTCCAACCGGTGCAACCGCTACCGACGTAGTACTAACCATCACCGAGATGCTTCGCAAGCATGGCGTGGTTGGCAAGTTTGTTGAGTTCTATGGCTCTGGCGTCTCTAAGGTGCCACTAGCAAACCGAGCCACCATCGGAAACATGTCCCCGGAGTTCGGTTCCACCGTAGCTATCTTCCCAATCGATGAAGTCACACTGGACTACCTAAGAATCACCGGTCGCACTGAGCACGAGATTGCCTTGGTTGAGGCTTATACCAAGGCGCAGGGACTGTGGCACGACCCAAGCACTGAGCCGGTCTACAGCGAATATCTTGAGCTGGATCTATCGACTGTGGTTCCGAGCATCGCGGGGCCAAAGCGTCCTCAGGACCGCATTGAGCTAAGCAAGTCCAAGAGCGCCTTCGACTCAGCAATCAAGACTTACTCGGACGCAAAGTCGAAGCCAACCAGCGTCAAGGGTAAGGACTTCAAGATTGACAATGGTGCAGTCACCATCGCGTCTATCACCTCCTGCACCAACACCTCGAACCCATCCGTGATGTTGGCGGCTGGATTGGTCGCTCGAAATGCAGTGGCCAAGGGCCTAAAGGCGAAGCCTTGGGTGAAGACCTCCCTAGCGCCTGGATCCAAGGTTGTAACCGAGTACTACGAGAAGGCCGGCTTGACCGATGACCTAGAAGCTCTCGGTTTCCACCTGGTTGGTTATGGCTGCACCACCTGCATCGGAAACTCCGGCCCATTGGCCGAGGAGATTTCCGAGGCGATTAACCAAAACGACCTAGCGGTTACTGCCGTCTTGTCTGGAAACCGAAACTTCGAAGGTCGCATCAACCCAGATGTGAAGATGAACTACCTGGCCTCACCGCCACTTGTAATTGCATACGCACTGGCTGGGACCATGGACTTCGATTTTGAGACCGAGGCTCTTGGACAAGATCAGTCCGGTAAAGATGTTTACCTGCGTGACATCTGGCCAACTCCAGACGAGGTTCAGCACACCATCGACACTTCAATCAATTCGGAGATGTTTACCACGCAGTACGCATCTGTGTTTGAAGGTGACGAGCACTGGCGTTCACTACCGACTCCGAAGGGCGCAATCTTCGAGTGGGATGAAAAGTCCACTTACGTCAAGAAGGCACCATACTTCGATGACATGCAGCTCAAGCCATCGCCTGTTACCGACGTTGTGGGTGCTCGAGTGTTGGTGAAGTTGGGTGACTCGGTGACTACCGACCACATCTCTCCTGCCGGCTCAATCAAGGCAGATTCGCCGGCTGGTCGCTATTTGACCGAACACGGCGTATCACGCGTTGATTTCAACAGCTACGGCTCGCGCCGCGGTAATCACGAGGTGATGATTCGAGGCACTTTTGCGAACATCCGCCTACGCAATCAATTGCTCAACGACGTTGAGGGTAGCTACACCCGCGACTTTACTCAGAGCGACGGCCCACAGGCGTTCATCTTTGACGCAGCCGAAAACTATAAGGCAATTGGCACCCCACTTGTCGCACTTGCCGGCAAAGAGTACGGCTCAGGATCTTCTCGAGACTGGGCAGCTAAGGGCACCAGTCTCCTGGGAATTCGCGTGGTGATAGCCGAGAGCTTCGAGCGCATTCACCGTAGCAACTTGATTGGCATGGGAGTTTTGCCACTTCAGTTCCCGAAGGGCGAGACCGCTGATTCGCTGGGCCTAGATGGCACCGAGGAGTTTAGCTTTGAGGGCATTGAGATTCTGAACCAGGGATCGACTCCAAAAACAGTCAAGGTGACAGCAAGGCCATCCGCTCACTCGCCAGCTGGCAAGCAGGTCGTTGAGTTTGATGCGGTGGTCCGCATCGACACTCCTGGAGAAGCCGACTACTACCGCAACGGTGGAATTCTGCAGTATGTGCTGCGAAGTCTGGTCGACTAGGAAGGCTTTAGCCGCGTAGCTGGTTAAAAATCAAATGACGCAATTAGGGCGGATCTCGAAGCCGAGAGACCTGGATGGACTTTCTAAAGAAGAACTTCAGGAGCTTTGCGGTGAGATTCGCAGCTACCTGGTTGAGTCAGTTTCCAAGACCGGAGGCCATCTCGGCCCCAATCTTGGGGTCGTCGAGACAACTGTCGCGATCCATCGGGTCTTTGATTCTCCAAGCGACGCGATTGTCTTCGACACCGGACATCAGTCCTATGTCCACAAGCTACTGACTGGCCGGCGTGACCTATCAAGCCTGAGGCAAAAAGACGGCATTGCTGGATACCCTCAACGCTCTGAGTCCGAACACGACATCGTGGAGTCCTCCCATGCCTCAAGTTCGCTTTCATGGGCTGATGGAATATCACGGGCATTCAAGGCAACTGGAAATAAGGACAGGCATGTCGTAGCGGTGATTGGAGACGGAGCCCTCACCGGGGGCATGGCTTGGGAAGCCTTGAACAACATCACAGATGACAACGATCGCAACCTGGTGATCGTCGTCAACGACAATGGCCGTTCCTATGCCCCTACCATCGGTGGCTTGGCCAAGACTCTAAACGCGATTCGAACCGAACCCTGGTACAAGAAGAGCTACTCGCTCTCTAAGCGCATCTTCTACAAGATGGGCACCCTGGGAAAGGTGGTCTTTGATAGCGTTCACGCGGCTGGCCAGAGAGTAGTGGTGGGTAACACCGCAACCGGAATCTTCCCAAATCTAGACATCAAGTACATCGGTCCCATCGATGGGCACAACTTACAGGACATGGAGACAGCGCTCAGGCAAGCCAAGGAGTATGGTGCGCCAGTTATCGTGCACGCAATTACCCAAAAGGGTAAGGGCTATGACTTAGCTATCTCAGACGCGGCTGATCAGTTCCACGCGGTTGGCAAAATCAACCCCGAGACTGGTCTACCCCTCAAGGCATCCAGCGGCACATCTTGGACCTCCGTATTCGGAGATGAAGTGACCTCGATAGCGGATCAGAATCCGCGTCTTGTGGGCATTACCGGAGCCATGTTGATTCCAGTTGGTTTGGACAAATTCGCCGAGAAGTATCCTGACAGGGTCTTCGACGTTGGTATCGCCGAGCAGCACGCAGTAACCGCTGCTGCTGGAATGGCCTTTGGCGGTTTGCACCCGGTGGTCGCCATCTACGCAACCTTCTTGAACCGAGCATTCGACCAGGTTCTTATGGATGTTGCACTGCACAAGGCCGGTGTTACCTTTGTTCTAGACCGCTCTGGCATCACTGGACCAGATGGTGCATCCCACCACGGCATGTGGGATCTTTCAATTCTCCAGGTAGTCCCAGGTATCCGACTTGCTGCTCCTAGAGACGAGAAGACCCTCAGAGAGCTTCTAAATGAAGCCTGTGCGGTCGATGACGCTCCAACCGTGGTCAGGTTCCCAAAGGGCAATGTTCCGCTTCCTGTGGCCGAAATCAGAAAGACGACCGATGGCGCCGATATTTTGGCGGAGGCCGCGGCTAAGGATGTCCTTTTAGTTAGCGTGGGAAGTTTTGCCCAAACCGCGCTTGCAGTTGCCGACCTACTGGCAGCCCAAGGGATTGGCTGCACAGTCGTTGATCCACGCTGGGCACTTCCAATCAAGGATTCTCTGGTTGAGATGGCGGCTGCTCACCGCTTGGTCGTCACGCTAGAGGACGGCGTCCGGGTTGGCGGGTTTGGATCACGGTTGCGTCAGGAGCTTAGGGCTCACGGTGTTGACACTGGACTAAATGAAGTTGGCATCCCGGCCGAGTTCCTGGAGCATGCCGAGCGTGACGAGATTTTGGAACGACTAGGGCTTACTCCAAAGGCGATTGCCATTGATATCGTGGCCCAGGTTGTTGGCTCAAAAGTGCCACACGCTAAGCCGATTGAATCTGAGCAGCAGCTAGCAAACCCTTCTGAATCACTTCAGTAACAGCTTCAATCTGCCAGTTTCTTGCTCCATAAGACCGCAGTTGTGCTGCGATGTCATCCTGAGGCTCAAAACAAACTCGCCTCAGGTAATCCGGGGTTAGCAGGTTCTCAATCGGGATGTTCAGATCACTGGCAACAGCCAGGATAAGTGGGCGCACCACCTCGAGTCGATGATGCGCTTCTGGAAACCGCCGTTCCCAACTCTTGTGGTTTGGGATGCCATTGCCCTTTTCCGAAGGCTCAAGACTTATCTCAAGTTCACTCGCTCGGGTAATCGCATCCCACCAAACCGACAGCATGGTCCTGGATGCTCGGCCTTGAAACTCCTTGTTGGCGGCTAACTCGCCGCGCGATTTCGGCGCCTGGTTGACAGCGGCCATGATGGATCTATCTGGAATTAGGCGTCCGGGTGCAACATCCTTTTCGATTGCTATAGCGTCACGAGTAGCGTGCAGGCTGGCGGCAATCTTTAGTTTGGCAAGGTCTTTGATCCTGCTAATACCCGGCAAACCGCGCCACGGTTCCTCGAGAGGTGGCTTGGGTTTGAAATCAAGTAGATGATCAAACTCTTCTTCAAGCCAGGAAGACTTTCCGGCTTCGTCTGCCAATTCGGCAAGCTTTTCCCATAGCTCGAACATCACATCAACATCTAACGCCGCATAATCCAGCATCTCCTGGGTTAGGGGACGCTGGGACCAGTCAGCGGCGGAGTGCTCTTTGGCAAGTTCGATGCCCAACAGGCTCTCGCATACTGAACCCAGCCCGACTCGTTCAAGACCGACAATGCGGGCGGTGAGCTCGGTGTCGATCAAACCGCTTGGCTTAAGTCCAAGTTCGGCAAGGCAAGGGAGGTCTTGTGTTGCGGCATGTAGCAACCATGTCTTGGAGTTCAATGCAGGCAACAATGGAGTCAGGTCTATGTCTGCTACCGGGTCAACCAGCCAGATTCCGACATCTTTGATCGCGATCTGGACCAGGTAGGCGCGCTGACTGTATCGAAAACCACTGGCCCGCTCTGCATCGATGGACACCTGTTCAATGCCGTCCAGCGCTGCGACAAGTTCCATAAGCTCAGCATCGTTTGAGACTGGATAGACCGGCAACCTTGGCTTGTCTAGCCTCAAGAAAGCCTCACAACTTTGGAGTCTTTCGGAGGCAAGCCAGATATCAACGCCAGCAATTCAACCCATCCCTCTAAATGCGGGGTCAGGTCGAAATCGAGCGGAGCCCAAGAGGCTCGGATTTCAAGCTCCGCGTGCTGTGGTTGGTTGATGAGAGCTCCATGTCCGGTAGATAAAACCGTGGTTGTGGTTCCCGCATCGAATGCGAAAGTGGCGCCCGCCTGAGACAGTGAATCTTTCAACCACTCCCATGGCAGTGAAGATAAATACTCATCCTTTGCCATATCCAGTTCAATCGGGCTCTTGGCATAACCAATGATTCTGAACTCTGAGTTCCAGCCCTCTGGCATCCCCGGGTCTCGACAGAAAACCAACCGTGATACTCCGTGATCTGTTGCGGTCTCGTGATTGACTTCGGCTGCAATGGCAATAGCCTCAGGTGCGATGCCCTGTGGGGAGGGTATTTGGCTGAGCGAGATTTCGGGTCGGGATTCAACCTGCTGGAACCGCTCCAGCATGCCGGCAAAGGCTGGGCTCAAGGGAGAGAGGTCGATTTCCACCTCGCAAATTTATCCTGAGGTGACCGACAACTTTGGTTGCCACGCCACCAAGCCGATGCAAAGGTCTTCCAAGCAGTAAATAGTGGGCGTAACGCCAAGTTTTTGGGCAAGCATGTGGACGCCCTGAAGGCTGGTTGACGATAGAAAGAGCGCGTCAAGTCGGCTTTGCGATACCAGCTCTTGGATACCTGTCAGTCCAAACTCGATGTGCACGCGCAAGTAGCCCCGGCTTATTAGGTCGCCAATTGCCCGAGAGTAACTGGAATCAAGTATCAACAAGTGCTGCCCCACTGGAACTGCAATATCAATCGAACCTCTAGTGAGCACAGCCAAATCTGCAAACTTGGGGAAGCGATATTGGTCGGCGCGGAAAGTTTCACCCGAAGTGAGCACCACCTGGGACTTCCTTCGCAGTGCAATCAGCAAAGCCAAGTCTGTTTGATTACCAATTCCTGCCGAAGAGCCTTCGCGGTTAACGGTGTTACCGTTTTCGTCACAAACCAGGGAAGCTGTGAGGTCATAGCCACTAACCAACTCTTTGAAGTAGGTCTCAACCCGAGCCGAAAATGAGCCGAAGGGGTCAGTTATTTGATGCAGCAATTTCTGCCGTCTTGCGTTTGATTCTTGCGAGCATTCCCCGCATGCCTCTAACTCGCAGTGGCGAAATCAGGCGATCTAAGCCGAGCATCGAAGGAAAGTCATCTGGCAGCTCAAGGATCTCCTGAGCAGATTGCCCATTTAGCGCAGCATTTAAAACCGAGGCGAAACCTCGGGTCGTTGGGGCTTCTTGCGGGGCAGAAAAATGCAGTTGGATTCGAACTGGATTGCCCTCCACTGCAATGAAGACAGGGGACTGGCACTCCTCAACCCGCTCTAGGAGCTCAGGGTTCTCGCCAAAACGTGGATCTAGCGCGGGAAGCTGTTCACTGAATTCCAACAGCAGTTGCAATCGATCCCGTTCTTCTAAGAAGGTGAAATCGTCGACAACTGCCGCTGCGTTTGAATTCAACGAACTAGAACTCCAGGCTCTTCACCGGTTGCAATTGGGACACCCACTAGGTTGCCCCACTCGGTCCAGGAACCGTCGTAATTGCGAACGTTTTTTACACCCAGCAAATACTTGAGGACAAACCAGGTGTGGCTGGAACGCTCCCCAATTCGGCAGTAAGCAACAAAGTCGTCAGCAGGGTCAAAGCCGGTGGCGTTGAAGTAAATGCCCTTCAGCGCATCAGCATCTTTGAAGGTCTCGTCTTCCAAGATCGCGGAAGACCAAGGGATTGATGCCGCAGTTGGAATGTGGCCACCGCGAGACGCTCCCTCGTTTGGATAGTCCGGCATGTGAAGGCGCTCACCGGTGTACTCCGGCTTTGAACGAACATCAACCAATGGCTTGCCTAGGTGAGCGAGCACGTCATCGCGGAAGGCGCGAATGGTTCTGTCGTCGCGTTGGACCACGGGGTAATTGGCCAAAGCCACGGCTGGGACCTCTTTGGTCAGCTCTCGGCCTTCAGCAATCCACTTTGCTCTTCCACCATTGAGAATTCGAACATCATGGTGACCAAATAGCTTGAAAACCCAGAATGCATAGGTCGCCCACCAGTTAGAGCGGTCGCCGTAGAGCACGATGGTGTCGTTGCGGTCAATACCCTTAGCCTTCATTAGGTCGGCGAACTGAGCACCATCCAAGTAGTCGCGCTTAGCCTGGTCGTTAAGTTCGGTGTGCCAGTCGAGCTTCACCGCTCCCGGAATGTGGCCAACTTCGTATAGCAATACATCCTCATCGCACTCCACGATTCTCACCTTGGAGGAATTCTCTGCTAACCACTCGGTTGTTACTAGAACATCTGGGTTGGCGTAGCCGGAGATTCTTGCGGTTTCTGACATGACAGTCCTTCTCTATTGTC
>JACCDH010357431.1_pt1 | contig 28055 bp, 25 predicted proteins | sample 7442481 | NCBI WGS metagenome assembly JACCDH01 (sample SAMN15323433, study PRJNA562643) | freshwater metagenome | isolation source: river surface water | place: USA:Blue River Watershed | collected 2017-08-15 | reverse complement strand
TGGGAAGGTCATGAGCTTTCAGAATGGGACAAAGTTCATGCGGCAGCAGCAGGGGCTTTGCAGCAGGATTGGGCCTACGGCTCAAGTCTTAAATTGTTGGGCGTTCCCGTCTTGAGGGCACGTGTTGTTGACCAAGGTGATCAAATAGCGCAAGCCCAATTTATTGTCAGAAAATGGGGGCGCTTGGGTGCCGTCGCGTTGTGTACTCGGGGGCCAATTTGGTCTAAAGATTTATCACCCGACGCTCAAGCCATTGTTTACAAAGCCATGAAGAAAAGCCTGCCTTTGACAGGTATTCGATTTATGGCTGTGACCCCCGAAGTACCCGAAGGCCAAGCGCATGGTTTACATCCTATGCGACGAATCATGTCGGGCATGTCTACTGTCATGCTAGACATTAGCGTGCCCATGTCAGATTTAAGGATGCAGCTCGAAGGGCGTTGGCGTTCTAGTTTGGTCAGTGCCGAAGCCAGCGCATTGTCGGTGCAGCGTGTGGGGACCAATGTGGGTCAATACAGATGGTTGCTTGAGAACGAGATGCAGCAGCGTGTTGACAAACACCTCGAAGGATTGCCCTTGCCATTTTTTGACCACTATGTGCAATCACGTAAGCAGCCGGCCAAAAATATTTTGACACTTAGAGCCGATGTGGGCCGTGACCGGGTTGCTGCCATGCTGTTCTTGCTTCACGGTGAGGCAGCAACTTATCAAATTGGATGGACCACCGAGCAAGGTCGTGATTTAAATGCACACCATGTAATTTTATGGCGGGCCATCGAGGAGTTACAAACCAGAGGCATTCGTGTCTTGGATTTGGGCGGTGTCAATACCGTTCGCAGTGCGGGTGTTGCCAGGTTCAAAATGCGCACAGGCGGTAAGGTTTTAACCTTGGCCGGTACTTACATTTAAAGGCCAACCAAGCGCTGTCAAAATGTCTATGTACCTGCCAAAGCAATTTAATTTTCCTGAGCATGCTCGAACCATCATTCGAGAGCACCCCTTTGCCAGCCTCATTTCGAATGACGACAGCGGCTTTCCTTTTGTCAGTCACATCCCCATTAAATTGGTTTCGCATCCAACAGATACCAAGCAAGACTTGTTGTTAGGCCATGTTGCCAAAGGCAACCCCCATGCTGCTTTTTTGAACCAACGGCCCAATGTCTTGTTAACTTTCATGGGCCCGCAAGCGTACATGTCGCCTGCCGTTTATCCCGATCTGATTCGGGTTCCAACATGGAGTTATTTGGCTGTTCATGTCAAAGCGCAAGTTAGGATGTTGGAAGGTGAAGAAGCCAAAGATGCCATTTTGAAGCAATTGATTTCAGACCATGAACCGCCTTATGCGCAGCAATGGCGTGAACTCCCAGAAACTTACACCCATGCCATGCTGAACGGAATTGTGGCGTTTGAAATGCAAATGCTGGACATTCAAACCAAAGTCAAACTCAACCAACATCGACCTGAGTCGCATGCGGCAATGCATGCGGCTTATGAGGCCGGTGGAGAATCTGAAAAAGCATTGGCACTGTGGATGAGACGCCTCGGGATGGTGTCATGACTGAAGATTCAAAGTGGATGGCTTATGCCCTTGAATTGGCCAATGAAGCAGGTCAAAGCGGCGAGGTGCCTGTTGGTGCCGTGGTGGTTCGCAATGGTGTGGTGGTGGGAAGAGGGCGCAATGGCCCAGTCGGTCGTTCAGACCCCACCGCGCATGCCGAACTTTTGGCGCTTCGTGATGCAGCACACAACATTGGCAATTACCGATTAGAAGATTGCATTCTGTATGTCACCCTCGAGCCGTGCACCATGTGCGCGGGTGCTATTCTCAATTCTCGAATTTCTCGATTGGTGTTTGGTGCATCTGAGCCCAAAACTGGTGCTGCTGGCTCTGTTCATAATGTGTTTCTCCATACCACCATTAACCATCAAACATCGGTGATGGGTGGGGTCATGGCCGAAGAATCAAAACAACTTTTGCAACAGTTCTTTAAACCCAAGCGTATGAATTTAAATCCCTTGCGCGAAGATGCTCTCAGACCACAAGATGAATGGTTTGAAGGTTTGCCAGATTATCCTTGGCCTGCCAACTACCTGTCAGACTTACCCGAGCTCAATGGCCTCAGGATGCATTACTTGGATGAGGCAAACAATGCAGAAAAAAATGATCAGCTGACCTATTTGTGTTTGCACGGCAATCCAGCGTGGAGTTATCTCTACAGAAAGATGATTCCAACTTTTGTTGCTGCAGGACACCGTGTAGTTGCACCCGATCTCATTGGTTTTGGAAAAAGCGACAAGTTTAAAAAAGCGAATCAGCACAGCTTTGAATTTCACCGCAATGTTTTGTTGTCGTTTATCGAAAAACTGAACTTAGAAAAAGTTGTCTTGGTGGTGCAAGATTGGGGCGGTATTTTAGGATTGACTTTGCCAATGGCCATGCCCAATCGCTTCGTAGGTTTGTTGGTGATGAACACCACCATAACCACAGGCGAAATGCCTTTGTCAGATGGCTTTATCAGTTGGCGCGCCTGGTGCAAAGACAATCCTGACTTTGATGTTGGCAAACTATTTGCGCGTGGCAACAAACACATGTCACCTGAAGAAACGCATGCCTACAACCGTCCCTTTACAGACAAAGGTCATCGTGCTGCATTGCATGCCTTCCCACCCATGGTGCCAGAGCACCTTAGCAGCCCTGGTGCTGACATTTCGCGGCAAGCTGCCGATTTTTGGCGCAACGATTGGCAAGGGCAATCGATGATGGCCATTGGTTTGCAAGACCCAGTTTTGGGTGAGCCTATCATGCGCAATTTGCAAAGAAATATTCGCAACTGTCCCGAGCCAATGCTGTTACCGCAAGCTGGGCATTTCGTTCAAGAACATGGACAATCCATCGCTGAAGCGGCTGTTCAGCTATTTAAAGTACCCCATTCATGAGTCACATTTACATTTTTTCACCGTCCAGTGCTGTTCGCGACAAGACGGCTTTTAAGCGGGGTGTCAAACGCCTTGAAGCACTTGGCGATCAAGTTTAAATTGATGCTGATGCACTGACTAGCAGCATGCGATTTGCTGGCAGCGATGAAACGCGTTTGGCTGCCATTTCGCGTGCGTCTGCCAGTGGCGCAGACATTGCCATGATTTCCAGAGGTGGTTATGGCCTGACTCGCTTATTGACGCAACTGCCCTACAAGGCCATCGCCAAGGCCATCGACAAAGGCACGCAATTTGTTGGCTTAAGTGACTTCACCGCTTTCCAGTTGGCGGTCTATGCCAAAACTCAACGCATCACATGGCAGGGGCCTGCGCTTGGTGAAGATTTTGGACCAGAGGGAGAGCCCGACGACATCATGAGCGCCTGCTTTGAAGACTTGTGCTTAGAGCAAGGGGAGGGTACAGGTTGGCGTCTGTCAAAGGACGATATTAGCAAGTCCGTCAAAGTGAATAACGCTGTTTTGTGGGGCGGTAATTTGGCTGTTCTTACATCAATGTTGGGTACGCCCTATTTTCCGAACATCAAAGGCGGCGTTTTATTTTTAGAGGATGTAGGCGAGCATCCTTACAAAGTTGAGCGCATGCTGACACAACTTTTCAATGCGGGTGTTTTGTCGCGGCAAAAAGCCATTGTTTTTGGACAGTTCACCAATTACAAGTTGGTGCCGCACGACAAAGGCTTCAAAATGAAAACAGTCATCGACAGATTGCGAACTCAACTCAAGATACCGGTTCTCACGGGGTTACCTTTTGGTCATGTACCAACAAAAGTTTTGTTGCCGGTTGGCGCTAAAGTCGATTTGGCCGTCGATGATCGTGACGCATTTTTAGTGTGGGGGCACATCTAATGGCACTTCCAAAGACGCGTCAATCTACACGCTGGAGCCAATGGTTTCTTCGAGCAGTTTTAGCACTGGTGGTGCTGGCTTTGTCTGCCTTTGGCGTTTTCCAAATTTATCTTTTGCGCTCCATGGCGCCTTTGTCGGGTGATGCCCCATTGAGCGGCTTGTCTGCAGGCGTTGAGATCAAACGCGATGCATCTGATGTCACGCATATTCATGCCAAAACACCAATGGATGCATGGCGTTCAATTGGTTATGTTCATGCGCAGGAGCGTGGATGGCAGTTGGCTTTCAATCGACAAGTGATGCATGGTGAGTTGTCTGAATGGTTGGGGGCGCCCACATTGGAAACCGACAAGTTGATGCGTACTTTGGGCATCATGAAAGCGGCACAGGCACAGTTTGATAAGTTGCCGTCTAACACCCAAAAAGCTTTGGAAGCTTATGCAGAAGGTGTACAAGCGGGCTTTGCCAGCGCGCAATGGCGTGCACCAGAATTCGTACTCTTAGGAATCAATCCGTCAACGGCCATGAAGCCTTGGACTGCCGTAGACAGCGTCGGTTGGGCTCTCATGATGGCTTTAGATTTAGGTGGCAACTGGGGCAATGAATTTGCGCGCCTTATGGTCTCTCAATCGTTGAGCACCGACGAGTTGTGGAAGTTGTTGCCACCTTACCCTGGTGAGTCACGCGGTACCCAAGTTGATATTGCAGCGCTTTATCAAAAATTGGATGTGTATGCCAAAAATGCAGCACCTCAATCCAAAGCAATGGCAACTCAGCAATTGCTGGCCTCCACCACGCTAGACATAGGTGTGCTCGAAGGCAAGGGCAGTAACAATTGGGTGTTGCCTGGCGCCAATACAAAATCGGGTTCACCTTTGTTGGCCAACGATCCTCACTTGGGTTTAAGTGCGCCTGCGGTTTGGTATTTTGCTGGTTTGCATGCACCCGCAGGTCAATTTCCGGATGGCAAAGCGCATGGTGCCTTGGATGTGGTGGGTGCAACTTTGCCTGGTTTGCCTTTTGTGGTTTTAGGCCGTACTAGCAAAGCGGCTTGGGGCTTTACCAACACTGGACCTGATGTGCAAGATTTGTATTTGGAAGCCTTAGAGGGCCAAGACAACTACCGCACACCCACTGGCCAGCAAGCATTTGAAACTCGCTCTGAAGTGATCAAAGTGAAGGGGCAGGGCGATGTCACCATCAAGGTTCGAAGCACTCGCCATGGCCCAGTCATATCTGATGTACAGCCAGCTTATGCGCAGTTTTTAAACACAGACAAATACGCCATAGCACTTCGCTGGACTGCTTTGGATGTTGACAACCAAACCATCGTTGCAGGCATGGAGGCTAATTTTGCAAGCTCGGTGGCTGAATTGCGGAAGGCTTTTTCACACAACCATTCACCCATGCAGAGCGTGGTGATGGCAGACACGGCGGGTCAGGTCTTGTTCAAGGCGGCAGGCAAAGTACCTGTTCGTTCGGCAAGCCATGACCTCAAGGGCATGGTGCCCGCACCAGGTTGGTTGCCCCAATACGATTGGCAGTCTTGGATTCCTTATGAGCAAACGCCCGAAGTTTCTCAAGCTGATATTGAAAAACGAGGATGGCACGCTACTGCCAATGAAAAGATATTGCCACCTGGCTATGCACAGTTTTTGACAAACGATTGGACCGGACCCGAGCGATTTGACCGCATCTCTCAATTGCTTTCTGCAGGCAACAAGTTAGATGCCGACCGCATGAAAACAATTCAAGCGGATGTTCATTCCTTGGCTGCAGAGCGCCTCTTGCCTTATTTGCAAACATTGACTTCGCAACATGCCAAAGCCAGTGAAGCATTGCCATTACTTAAGTCATTCAAAGGTGAAATGACTCGCGACTCGTCAGCTGCATTGATTTATGCAGTCTGGATTGATGAAGTCACGCGCGCAATCTTAATTCCCAAGTTAGGTGAAGTACGCTTTAAAGCCTTGTATGGAAAGCGGGCCTTTAGACCTGCCATTGAGGGGGTTTTGGCCTCACAAGACAAATCATGGTGTGGTGATGCAGGTTGTCAGGTTTTGATGAACAAGGCCCTCGACACGGCTTTGGACAAAATTGTGGCAATGCAAGGCGATAAAGTTGCCGATTGGAACTGGGGTCGTGCCCATCCCGCACTGAGTTCTCACAAGCCTTTTGGCAACGTCAAAACTCTTGCACCATATTTCGATGTCAGTGGACCAAGTGGAGGCGACTCGTTTACGGTCAATGTTGGTCAATACTGGACCAGCAGTAGCACTTTGCCTTTTGCAACGCGCCATGCAGCATCCATGCGTGCAGTTTATGACTTGGCCAATTTGGACGAGTCCGGATTCATTTACCAAACCGGTCAAAGTGGTCATCCGTTTTCACCGCGTTATCGCGACATGAAGGATGAGTGGGGTCAGGTGAAGTACCGCCCATTGCGCATGTCCACCACAGGACCTACACAAGTCTTAAAGTTGAACCCTTGATAAAGAGTTGGCCCTGAAAAGGGCCAATTTGATTTGGATATTTGTTGTACTATTATTTACTTAACATAATATACATCGTATCAATTTAATAAGATGGGAAAAGTCGTCATTGGGTCTTAGCAAGTTGAGTTATCGCTTTGTGGCTGCTTCTGCTTGGGCCAAAGCTGTTTCGACCAGTTTGATGGCATCAGGGCGACCACCATCTTTCGCAAAGTTAAGAGCAGTTAAACCCTGTTGGTTTTTCACTTGAATGTCAGCACCTTCATCGATCAGCAATTTAACGGCCTCTGTGGTGCCGTATCTGGCAGCCATCATGAGTGGCGTTGTGCCATTGGGCGATTCAGCGTCTATGTACGCACTTTCATCAAGCAACAATTTAATAATTTTGGCGTTGCCACTGGTGGCTGCGTAATGTAATGGCGTCCAACCTGGATGGTTGATGTCTGCCTGTCGTTCTACAAGTAACTGGGCTAGTTTTAGATTGCCTTTGAGGCAAACCAGCATCAACAAGCTCTCGCCGTGATTGTTTTTGACATTCAGTTGCGTCTTGGGATGCCTGATGAGGGACTCAAGAACATTGAACGCTTCATTTTTCCAGGCGTCAAAAATAGCGGGTTCTGCGTTTAAATTGACGGTGTTTGGATCAAAGCCACGACCTAGCAAGTTAGAAACTACTTTAACTTGATCCCTTTTTGTAGCCTCAAAAAAATCCTCGTATGAGCCTGCCCAAGATAAATTTATCGATAAAAATACATATAAAACAACATACTTTATGTATTTATTAAAGTAATAAATTAACTTAAAATAGGGTGTCATTTTCAAGCCACGGCTTTTGGAAACAAGGTGTTGAAGTTATGGCTGGTTAACTCAGCCATTTCCTCAGGCTTCATGCCACGTAACTCGGCCAACAATTTGGCCACATAAGGCACATAGGCTGGATTATTGGTTTTGCCACGATACGGTACGGGCGCTAAGTAGGGGCTGTCGGTTTCGATCAGCAGACGGTCCAAGGGCACCCAAGCGGCTACATCGCGCAAATCTTGGGCAGATTTGAAAGTCAAAATGCCTGAAAAAGAGATGTAGAAACCTAAATCCAGTGCCGCCTCAGCCACTGCTTGTGTTTCAGTAAAACAATGAAAAACGCCCCCTGCACTGCCAACATCCCCCGACTCGCCCTCTTCTTTCAAAATGCTAAGCGTGTCGTCTGAGGCAGAGCGTGTGTGTATCACCATCGGTAGCTGCAAATGTCGAGCGGCTCGAATGTGCGTTCTAAACCGTTCTCTTTGCCATTCCATGTCGGCGATGGTTCTGCCGCCTTTGCGTTCAGACATTTGGTAGTAATCCAAGCCAGTTTCGCCAATGGCCACCACACGCGCCAATGACCCACGATCAATTAAATCTTGGACGGTAGGCTCGTAAATGTCTTCGTTGTCCGGATGGACACCGACCGTGCTCCAAAAGTTGTCGTAGGTTTTGGCCAAGTCATGAACTTGTTCAAATTCTTCGATGGTGGTGCAGATGCACAAAGCCCGGCTGACTTGTGCGCTTGCCATTTGAGCGCGGATGTCTGCAAGATTTGTTTTCAGCTCTGGAAATGAAAGATGGCAATGAGAATCAGTGTACATATTAGGGAGCGTTCATCACTTCACGCGCTTCAGAACACAAAGCCTCAAGCATGAGTCCTGCGTTGAAAGGATGCTCTGAAGACCTTGCAGCTTGAGACAGCCGTTTAAACCATGCGGTCAATGAAGCGCCATTTGTTTTGATGGTTGGCAAGTCAGTGTCATTGAAATAACGGAGCGAAGCGGCAGCTTGACGCATCATCAAATCGTGGCAAAGTTTTTGAAGAGCATCGATCACTTCGCTGGGCGGTAAATTGCTGCAATGCGAAGCATCGCCAGCGTGCATGGCGCGTGGAAACTGGGCCCACCATGACATGGTCTGGCCCAACTCTTTTTGCCGAAATACTTCCTCCGGTCGACCGCCTGCTGTCTTGAGGGCAAAGGAGGCCTCATCAGTTGAAAACCCTTGATCGATTAACCATTGCTGCGCCTCTTGGGTCTCGGGCCAAGCCATGGTGTGAATCAAACAACGGCTTCGAATGGTGGGCAGCAACTGATGTGCAGCCTCGGAGGCCAAGATAAATTTCACATCGCCGGGCGGCTCTTCTAGTGTTTTGAGCAGGGCATTGGCAGTGATATGGTTCATGCGCTCTGCTGGGTAAACCAAAACGGCCTTACCGCGCCCTCTTGCATTGGTTCTTTGAGAAAACTCAATGGCATCGCGCATGGCCTCAATGCGAATTTCTTTGCTGGGTTTTCGCGTTTTGTTGTCGATTTCTGCCTGAGCTTTTTCGCTCAGAGGCCAGCCCAAGTCCAATAAAACTGTTTCTGGCATTAGAACAAACAGATCGGCATGGGTGTGCACACTTAAGGCGTGGCAACTGCCGCATTGGCCACAAGCACCCTTTGTTGATGCGTGCTCGGACTCGCACAACCATGCACTGGTCAAGGCAGTGCCTAAAGCATATTGCCCCAAACCAGAAGGCCCTTGAAGCAACCAAGCATGCCCCTGCTGTGCCAGCAAATCTAGACTTTGACGATGAATCCAGGGCGCCATACGTGTCATGCGTGGTATGTTTTTTCGATGGCTTTGACCACATCCTGCCAAACTGCTTCGCGCGTTTGATCGGCAGAAATTTGAGCAAAACGTGATGGCATTTCATTCATGCGCTGTGCATAACCTGCTCGCACTTGTTGAAAAAATGAAATGGGTTGAGATTCAAACTTATCGGGGACGCGAGCAGTCGACAGACGTTCAGCAGCAACCTCAGGCGACAGGTCAAACCAAATGGTGAGATCGGGCTGTCGAAGTGGCGTGGCCTTAACATTTTGAACCATGGCCTCGAGCGATTGAAGCACCTTCCAATCGAAGCCCCTGCCCCCGCCTTGGTAGGCAAATGTTGCGTCTGTAAAACGATCGCAAAGGACCACCTCACCGAGTGACAACGCTGGCTCAATGACATTGATCAAGTGCTCACGACGCGCCGCAAACATCAGCAAAGCTTCAGTCAACGGGTCCATGCTTTCATGCAAGGCAAGAGTTCTGAATTTTTCGGCAAGCGGTGTGCCACCAGGTTCACGCGTGAGTGTGACCGCATGTCCTCGTGCTTTGAACCAGTTTGCCAGACCATCAATGTGCGTCGATTTACCAGCACCATCAATGCCTTCAAAAGAGATAAACCAAGGACGATTCATGGTTTTATTTTCCCTGTGCAGCCATGCCGCGTTGATATTTGTTGACAGCTTGATTGTGCTCATTCAGCGACTGGCTGAAATGACTGGTGCCATCGCCTCTTGCCACAAAATACAGGGCATTTGAGTTTGCTGGTTCTATAGAAGCCAGCATTGCCGCCTTGCCAGGCATGGCAATGGGCGTGGGCGGTAAGCCCGCGCGGGTGTATGTGTTGTAAGGTGTATCGGTTTTTAAATCGGCCTTTCGCAGATTGCCATCAAAGGCGCTGCCCATGCCATAGATGACGGTCGGATCGGTTTGCAGTCGCATGCCAATTTTTAAACGGTTGTGAAAGACGGCCGAAATCAAAGGACGGTCACTGGCTCGGCCAGTTTCTTTTTCAACAATGCTGGCCAAAATGAGCAACTCGTCTGGACTTTTGATGGTCGTGCGATTTTTTTGCTGTGACCAAATTTGATTCAGATGTTGATCCATCGATTTGAGCGCCCGCTTCATGACAGACAAGTCTGTGGCGCCCTTGGCATAGGTGTACGTGTCAGGATAAAAACGCCCTTCGGGGTGCTGGTCTGGCCTGCCCAATTGCGCCATGATGTCCTGATCGCTGAGATTTTGCGTGGTCAATTTGAGGTTGTCCGCTTTGGCCAATGCTTGTCGAAACTGTTTGAAGGTCCAGCCTTCCACCAAGGTGATGTTCTTTAATGTCTCTTCGCCCCGCACCAGCATGGTCAGTACCGATTTAGGGCTCATTTCTGTGGTGATTTCATAGCTGCCAGCTCTGATGCCGCGCGCTTGCCCTGACACACGAAACCAGAGCCACAACAAGGAAGGCGACACATCCGAACCTGCATCGGCAATGGCCTGAGCGACGCCCCTTGGTGTTGTTCCGGGTTCAATGGTGAGGTCTAAAACTTCCAGGTTAGGGGCTGATGTGCTTGAGGGGATGCCGGTTTTGAAGCCCATGGGCATTTGAAGCCAGGAAATGCTGGCGATTAGTGAGGCCAGCACCAAAAGGGTCGAAATGACCCAAAAACCGCGCCAGGAAGTTTTTTTCCGTGAAGCAGCAGCTCTTTTGGTGGTTTTTTTGGGGCGACTCAAGCCTAAATTCCTTTGGGTTTTTCAGAGGAGATCATAATTCACGGATGCACACAAATGAACAACTTCCAAATTTCAATCCCTCTGGCATGGTGTCTAGCCTTCCTTTGGGGGTGATCCAAGCTGAAGGCGTCGATGCAGCCAGTTTTTTGCAGGGTCAGCTCACGCACGATGTTTTGCTGTTGCCCGTAGGTCAAGCTCGATTGGCGGGTTATTGTTCTGCCAAAGGGCGACTGATGGCCAGTTTTTGGGTCTTGAAACTCAGCCCCGAGAAATTCATCTTGGTTTGTCACGCCAGTTTGATTGCCGGCATCCTAAAACGCCTGTCGATGTTTGTCATGCGTGCCAAAGTCAAGCTGGTCGATGCAAGCGATACATACCGTTTGACGGGCCTGTTGGGCGATGGTTTGTTGAAAGCATTTCCAGCAGCTGTAAACCAAGCACCTTGGAAGGTCCTGCATTTGAGTGAGTCAGATGACTACTTGATTCAACTCTACCCTGCCATCACAGATCAAGGTGCGGTACCGCGCGCATTGATGATTGCGAAAAATTCTGAGAGCATGTCTGTGGATCTGGCGCAGGCTAGCTTAAAAGAGCTGAGTCAAGAAACCTGGCAATTGTCTGAGGTTCTTTCGGGCATCAGTATGGTTCAAGATCTGACTTCGGAAGCCTTTGTGCCTCAAATGCTGAATTACGAGTCTGTCGATGGCGTGAGCTTCAAAAAAGGCTGCTATCCAGGCCAAGAAGTAGTAGCCCGAAGCCAGTTTAGAGGCACTTTAAAACGACGTGCATACGTGGTTTCGAGTCAGGCTGCACTGAGCGTTGGCCAAGAAATTTTCTCATCAGATGACGAAACCCAAGCTTGTGGCACAGTGGCCAATGCGGCAAGTTTTTCTTCGGATGCTTCTTCTATCCCAACATCATATTGGGGCATTGTGTCGATGCAAACATCAGCTGCTGCGCAGTCGCTTCACATTGGCAGTGGACAAGGTCCTGAACTGAATGTTCATGCCCTGCCCTACGCTCTTCTCGAAGATATTTAAACCAAAGAAATTTGCATCTCGATGTGGTCAATCCCTGCATCTTGAAAAATTTCACCGTGTGCACTGAATCCGAGTCGGCGGTAAAAACCTTCGGCGCTGCATTGCGCATGCAAAACAAGTTGACGGTCACCGCGCTGCTTGGCTTTTTCCATCAAGGTCGATACCACCAACCTTCCTAAGCTTCCACCGCGCAAGGATTTGCTCACGGCCATTCTGCCAATTTGAGCCACGTGCGGTTGCGGTTGTAACAAACGTCCAGTGGCTACCGGTTGCCCCAGTTTGTTCACAACTACAGCATGAAGTGCTGATTCATCTAAGGTGTCCCATTCCAACTCGGGATCAATTTCTTGCTCGGTCACAAACACGTCATAGCGAAGCGGTGAGGCCAAGGATTTCAGTTCAGACCAGCTGCCTGTTTTGACATCCACCACAGACTCACCGGCTTCGTAAATTAACAAAATGTGGCGTAAGACATCGGGTATGGGCTTGGAAGTTTGCGATTTTGGATCGGCAAAAACATAGATGAGTTCACCGCTGATGAGCAATTTGTCGCCTCTGAAAATTCCCGCTTCAAACACCATCGATGACTTGCCCATCTTGCTGCACTTCATGCCGATGCTTAAATCGTCATCCATCAAAGCTGAAGCGTGATATTCCAGCGTGGCCTTTTTGACATACAACTCGCCACCCAGTAAGTGAAATGAACTTTCGTACGGTAAAGCGACTCTGGACCAATAAGCCGTTACTGCCGTATCAAGGTAGGTTAGGTAATGGCCATTGAACACGATTTTTTGCATGTCAATTTCGGCCCAACGAACACGAAGGCGATGGATGAATCGAAAGTCACTGCGTTTCATTTTCGGGGTCCCTTTGTCGATCATCGTGGGATGATTAAGTTGAGTCTTCGGTTGAGATGTTCAGGCATGTTGACTGAATGCGCGTTTGAGTGCAAGTCCCGCATCGGCGTGGGCACGCTTGGCCTCTGGAATGACACGGCCCATGTTGACAAAGCCATGGACCACGCCATGATAGATTTCTAGTTCCACAGGAACGCCAGCCATGCGCAATAAATCGCCGTAGGCAACACCTTCGTCTACCAGGGGGTCGCATTCGGCCAAGCAAATCCACGCGGGCGCCAAGCCATCGTGGTGGTCTGCAAGCATGGGGGCAAAGCGCCAGTCGTCACGGTCCTTGGAGTCAATGTAATGATCGAAAAACCAATCGACAGTGGCCTTGTCCAACATGAAGCCATGCTCAAATTGGTGGTGCGATTCAGTTTCTTGTCTGGCCGCGCAACCAGGATAGATCAACAACTGCAAGGCCAGCTTTAAGCCAGCATCTCGCGCCATGATGGCACTGACCGCTGCTAGCGTCCCACCCGCACTGTCACCGCCAACGGCCAATGCACCTGGCAAGAGGCCTAAAGACTTGCCATTTTGCGAGACCCAACTGAGGGCGTCCCATGCATCGTTTGTAGCAATGGGAAATCGATATTCTGGGGCTAAGCGGTAGTCGACAGAGACAACCGCGCAATGCCCTAATCTGGCCAACTCGCGGCAAAGCACTTGGTGTGTTTGAATGCTGCCAATGGTGAACCCACCGCCATGAAAATAGACCAAGCAAGGCAATGGTGCGGATGCTGATTGCAAGCTAGGCGCAAACAAGCGCGCTTTGAGACTGTGCCCGTCACGGACTGGAATTTTTAAATCATCAACTCGCGCTAATGGCGCTAATTGGGCTTCAGGCAAATCCAAAATGCTGGCGGACATCTCATAAAACATTCGAGCTTGCTGCGCAGTGAGCAGGTGCATAGGAGGACGACCTGCTCTAGACATATTGCGCAGAACCAAGCGCATGGACTCTGTTAAACGACTTTGCGGATTGGGGTGCTGACTCATATCAATGGTTCAGATATCTTGAATGACTGACACATCTGGTTCTTCAAGCCATTGGGCAAATTCATCTGTCAGTTGTTGGCTAGCAAGTGTGGCAGCTTGCCAGACCTTGACCCTTGCATTCAAATCTTGCCCATAGGTGACGAAGTCTTGACGATCAGGTAGTTTGCCATTGGGCAAAGATTGAACCCACTCGGGACGAGGTGCCAACACAATGGTGCTGTCCAAAAAAGTGGTGGCCTTGTGACGCCACTTCAAGCCTTTGTCCAACCAACCCGGAATGACGGCTTTTTGAAAATGCGGATACAGCACCAGCCTTTGCTTTGAGTTTTCTTGCGTCTGTTGAAGCCAATTTAAATGCAAGTGGTAGTCTGTGATGCCACCGTCCCAATAGGCGCCGCTAGGTGCGCCGTCAATGTTGTGAATGGCTTTTAAAACGAAAGGGATGGCGCAACTGGCTTGCAGCACGTCCATGAAGTTAGAGGCCGTTAAGGGTAAATGTCTGGTGGCGTAATCTTTGGTTTCAAAAGGCAACGCTCCCCGCGATGAAAACACCACCCGCTCCAAGGAAGATCCCATGGCTTTGCGACTGATGACATTGCGCAAAAAAGCCACGCCATAACCCAGGGGACTTAACAATTTGTGTTCGCGATGCAACAAGCCTTTGCCGCGAGAAGTGACGACATGCAATCGATATCGAGGGTGAGACAACAAGGTTTCAACCAAGCCGCCATAGAACAAATCTAAACTCTTACGGAATGAGTCGCTAACTTGTTGTGCACCAGGAAATTTTTCACCCGGCTGAAGTTCGTAATGTTGGTGGATGTAGTCATGTTCGAGCCTGCGCAAACCTGCCAGGCTATCAGGCAGACACGCCGTGGCCATTCGCCATGCGCCAATAGAGGCACCAACCAAATCAATGGGCTGTTGGCTGTTAGGCAACCATTCATTGAACATGAAGCGGTCGAGGGGGCCCAAAATTAAGCCTTTAGGACCACCTGCAGCCGCTGGAATGACACCTACATCAGAGGCACTGAGCCCATGCAAAGCCAAGTGCTGCTTTGCTTTTGGACCGGCATAAATGGCAAGTGCTTTCATTGCATCAATCAGCCTTTGTTTTGCAACTTGGCGAAGGCAGAAGCCATGGCGCTTTGGCCTAAGTTGCCAGATTGGGCGGGTCCCTGTGAGCGCTGAGGCTGGTTCGAATGTCGATGCCCCGCTTCAAATTTATTTTCACGACTGCGTTGCGCATTGTTGGTGCTGGCGTCACTGAGTTTCATGGTCAGTCCAATGCGCTTGCGGGCCACGTCTACCTCAGTCACTTTGACTTTGACGATGTCGCCCGTCTTCACCACTTCTCGTGCATCGGTAATGAATTTGTTGCTCAGTTGACTCACGTGAACCAAGCCATCTTGGTGAACGCCCAAATCGATGAAGGCGCCAAACGCAGCCACGTTGCTGACGGTCCCTTCCAAAATCATGCCTTCTTTTAAATCACGAATGTCATCGACGCCGTCATTGAATCTGGCCACCTTGAAATCGGGTCGAGGATCGCGTCCTGGTTTCTCCAATTCCAGCAAAATGTCCTTGACGGTAATGACACCAAATTTCTCATTGGCAAACAATTCGGGACGCAATGTTTTGAGCATGTCTGCACGCCCCATGACGTTCTCAACAGGCTGTGCCACCTTGGCCATGATGGCCTCAACCACCGGATATGTTTCAGGGTGAACGCCGGTCATGTCCAGAGGGTTGTCGCCACCGCGAATTCGCAAGAAGCCCGCACTTTGCTCAAATGTTTTGGCGCCAAGGCCCGTGACCTTCAAAAGGTCTTGACGGTTCTTGAATGCGCCATTGGCTTCGCGCCACCGAACAACTGATTTGGCAACGCCACCAGACAAGCCAGAAACGCGTGACAGCAAAGGCACACTGGCTGTGTTCAGGTCTACACCCACTGCATTCACGCAGTCTTCAACCACCGCTTCCAATGTGCGCGCCAATTCTGTTTGATTGACGTCGTGTTGATACTGGCCCACACCAATCGATTTAGGATCGATCTTGACCAATTCGGCCAAAGGATCTTGCAAGCGCCGAGCAATACTGGCGGCGCCTCGCAAGCTCACATCGACATCTGGCATTTCTTGGCTGGCAAATTCGCTGGCTGAATAAACCGATGCGCCCGCCTCGCTCACCACCACCTTTTGAATTTCAGGGCTGTCCGGCGTTTTAAGTTGCTTGATGAGGTCTGCCGCTAGCTTGTCTGTTTCGCGGCTGGCTGTACCGTTGCCAATGGCAATCAAATTGACGCCATGCTTTGAACACAGTTTGTTCAATGTATGCAAAGAGCCATCCCAGTCACGTCGTGGTTCATGCGGGTATACCGTTGCTGTTTCAATCAGCTTGCCTGTGGCATCAACCACCGCCACTTTAACGCCTGTGCGAATACCTGGATCCAAGCCCAATACCACTCGCGGCCCTGCGGGTGCGGCCAATAACAAATCACGCAGGTTGTCGGCAAAGACTTTGATTGCCACTTTTTCAGCTTCTTCGCGTAAGCGTGCAAACAAGTCACGCTCGAGCGACAAACTCAATTTGACACGCCAGGTCCATAGGATGGTTTTGCGAAGGAGATCGTCAGAAGCTCTGGCCTTGTGTGACCAGCCTAAATGCAATGCGATACGACCTTCAGCCAATGCATTTGAGGCTTGTGCAGCCGCTGTTGCCGTCAAACTTGCAGCCGAATCTCCCATGGCCTCTGGCTCAGGCAAAGACAGTTTGGCATCCAAAAACTCCAAAGCTCGCCCACGAAATACAGCCAATGCGCGGTGCGATGGCACCCGACCCATGGGTTCGCTGTAATCAAAATAGTCTCGGAACTTGGCCACTTCAGCTTGATTTTCGTCTTTGCCAGATGCCAATCGACTGGTCAACAAGCCTTCTTTCCACAGCCACTCACGCAAGGCTTGAATCAGAGAAGCATCTTCTGCCCAACGCTCAGACAAGATATCGCGGACGCCATCCAATACGGCACCCACAGTTGAGAAATCAGCGCCTTCAATAGCGTCTGCAGGTTTTAAATATGCCTGTGCCTCGTCTTCTGGATTCAGGGCGGGGTTGGCCCATAAGGCATCTGCCAGGGGTTCAATGCCAGCCTCTTTGGCCATCATGCCTTTGGTTCTGCGCTTGGGCTTGAAGGGCAAGTACAAATCTTCTAAGTCTTGCTTGGTCGCCGCTTGTTCAATCGCCAATTGCAATTCAGGGCTGAGTTTTCCTTGATCTGAAATACTTTTGAGGATGGTGGCGCGACGTTCTTCCATCTCACGCAAATAGCCCAGACGATATTCAAGTTCACGCAATTGAATGTCGTCTAAACCGCCTGTTACTTCTTTTCTGTAACGGGCAATGAAAGGCACAGTTGCGCCGCCATCTAACAAACTCACAGCCGTCTGAACTTGATCAGGACGAATTTTGATTTCAGTGGCCAGTTGGCCGATTATTTTCTGCATCTCGAGGGCTAATTTCTACAATTTTTGTCACAAAGCCAACGAGTTTGCCACATCCTGAGGGGCCTTCAATCGCTTCTGAGTTCTGCCTTTAATTTTTCACCAATATCGGGGCGCGCCGCAAAGGGATTGGGCGGATTGTGTTGCTGCACGATGGCCTCCATTCGCGTTTGCACATTGCCCAATGCGTGCGGATGGCTGTAAATGTAAAACTGGTCTTGGGCAATGGCATCAAACACCATGCGGGCAATATCCGCTGCCGAAACCTTACCGCTGCTAACCGCCTTGTCGCTCATGGCCTGCCCTATCTTTTGGCTTTTGGTCGCCTTTTGATGAGGGAGCTCGGCGGGTCGATTTCGATGGCTTTGGCTGATGCCAGTGGGTACAAAATAGGGACACAAGACACTGGCGCTGACCTGATCGGTGACCAGTTTGAGGTCTTGATAGAGGGTTTCTGTTAAGGCCACAACAGCATGTTTGCTGACGTTGTACACCCCCATATTGGGAGCTGTCAGAAGGCCTGCCATGCTGGCCGTATTGACAATATGGCCTTGGTAACCGGGGTCTTTTTTGGCGGCTGCCAGCATCATGGGGGTGAACAAGCGCACACCGTGCACCACGCCCCACACATTGACACCCATGACCCAGGTCCAATCGGCCACGGTATTTTCCCAAATGAGGCCACCCGAGCCCACACCCGCATTGTTAAAGACAAAATGAGGCGCACCAAATTGCGCTTCCACATCTTTGGCAAGTGCTTCCATTTCGGCGGCATTGGAGACGTCTACTTTTTTGGCCAGAACCTTGACGCCCATGGCGCTTATTTCTGCATGGGCTTTGTCTAGTGCATCTTGTTGAACATCGACCAACACCACATTCATTTTGTAGCCGGCTGCGATTCGGGCACATTCCAAACCAAATCCAGAGGCACCGCCCGTTAAAACGGCGGTTTTATTTTCAAAGTTTTGAATCATGGCGCGGCCTTTTTAAGAATAAATCCGTTGCGTGGAAAATGAACATGGACTGTACCTGTGCGTTCGTCTTCACGGCGAAGTGTGAGCCTGGTTTTGCTGGCTGCAACCAAGACACCATGCGTAGGTTCTAGACCAAAATTGTCGGCAGTTACCACCACCTCGTTGCCCAAGGCAATGTCATGGTCATTGACAAATTGCAGTGAACTGACATCGGCAGGGTTTGCGTGCTTGGCAATTTCAATGGCCTCACCAGACTTCATTTTGCTGAAGTTGTGATGCCCGATTGACTTCATTCGAGCCATCCAGTCTTTCAGCAAGGGTGTTGCTTCCAAAATGCTTGCCAAGCTAGGTGTTCTTTCCAAGGTAAACCACAGCGGATGGTAGACAGAAAAATCGGCAATGCTAGGCACATCGCCCATGAGATAGGGATGTTCGGTCAGCATGTCGGAGATTCGTCTCAGATAGCTTTTATAGGTACTCCTAGCCTCGCCCAAGGCCATTCTGGGTGCACCACCGCGCATGGCTGCGCGATCGGCTACAAAAGCTTTGACAGCCTCTTCGGGTGCACCAGAAAAAATATCGGCAACGCCAGCAGGCTGAAAGTTATAGGCCATAGCGGCCTGAAAAACTGAAGAGTCGGCCCATTGCGCCACAATTCTTGATGCACCATTGACTGGCGATGGATAGAGGCTGGGCGTTGGTTGGATTTTTTCTAGAACATCGGCAATGAGGCTGGTGTCGCAATAAATGTCTGCACCAATTTGCAGAATGGGTGTCCTACGATGACCGCCAGTGAGGCAAGTCAAATCTGGTTTGGGCATGATCATCGGAATGATGACACTGTGCCAATCCAATTTTTTATAGCCCAAAATTAAGCGAATTTTTTCCGCAAAAGGCGATGTGGGATAATGGTGCAGGATGATCTGTGACATGAAAAAATTTCCAATCAGTGTGAATTTGGTTTAGACCAACTTGACCAATTGCTTGCCAAAATTGCGACCTTTTAAAAGACCCATGAAAGCTTCAGGTGCGGAAGCCAATCCTTGCGCAATGGTTTCACGAGGTTTGAGTTTTCCTGAAGCGACCAACTCACCTAGTTCTGCCAACGCTGGAGGCCACACTTCCATGTGCTCGCTCACAATGAAGCCTTCAATGGCCATGCGACTTTTCAAGATCAGCGTGGGATTGGTCATGGGCAAAGGCTCACCGTTGTAGCCTGCAATCATTCCGCAAACTGCAATGCGGCAAAAGTCATTGGCCCTTAACATGACTGCGTCCAGCACCATGCCTCCCACATTTTCAAAATGGCCATCAATGCCATCAGGACAGGCTTCTTTGAGTGCTTTTGACAAAGAAATGTAATCGGTGTGTTCTTTGTAATCGACACAGGCATCAAATCCCAATTCTTGAACTACGTAGTCGCATTTGGCTTTGCCGCCCGCAATGCCCACCACTCTGCAACCCCGTGCTTTGGCTAAAGCGCCATATGCACTGCCTACGGCACCGCTGGCTGCGCTGACCGTTACAGTTTTGCCAGCCTTGGCTTGGATGATGTTGTTCAAGCCATACCAAGCGGTGACGCCTGGCATGCCCACTGCACCCAAGTAATGGCTGATGGCAATTTTTTCAGTATTGACATGCTTCAAAGCACCAGGAAGGCTTGCATTGATGACACTGTATTCTTGCCAACCGCCCATACATTGCACAGTTTGACCGACACTGAATTTGGGGTGTTTGCTTTCAACCACCTCACCCACGGTGCCGCCAATCATGACTTCATTCAGGGGTTGGGGCTGTGCATAGTTTTTGCCCGCATTCATGCGTCCGCGCATGTACGGGTCCAAGCTCAAATAATGATGCTTGACCAAAACCTGACCTTCGTTCAGGGATGGTGTTTCAGCAGTCACCAATTTGAAGTTGGAGGGGGTTGGTTCGCCATCAGGACGATTGTCTAAAACGATGATGTGATTGGTTGGCATGTTGTCTCTCTTGATTGTTGTAGGGATGGCGTCGATTCAACCGGTTGAAATTTTTGACTGACCTGCTGGACGACGTTCTGCATATTTGAACGTGCCCGTTGAGTGGGCGCACAATTCACCTTGTGCGTCAAAAACTTTGGCCTCTGCAAAAGCCATTTTTTTGGTTCTGTGGATGAGTTCGCCTTTGGCGACCAAGTGCTCCCCCGAATGGGTTTTGGCAGCTTTCATGAAGCTTGTTTTCATCTCGATGGTAAAGACCCCCAACTCGGGGTCTACACTGCGCGCGGCAGTGGCCATGGCAACGTCTAGCAATGTCATAAGCGCGCCACCGTGCGTGATGTCAAACGAATTGAGATGCTCAGGCAATGGTGCGTAATGCATTTCAGAATGGCCGTTTTCAAACCTTTCTAGCGTGAAGCCCATGTGGTGAACAAATGGGATGCCGGGGCCAAATGAAAGACTCATAATGACATTAACCGCCAATGACTGAACTGACTCCGCCATCCACGGCCAACCATTGACCCGTGATGTGCTTGCCAGCATCACTTGCATACAAAACGGTTAAACCTTTAAGGTCTTCGCTGTCACCCAATCGTCTGAGTGGTGCATGGCTTGCCATTCGTTCTTCGCCCATTTTTTCGATCAAACCCATTGACATTTTGCTAGGGAAAAATCCTGGACAAATGGCGTTGACTGTGATGCCGTATTGTCCCCATTCGCCTGCCAATGCTTTTGTAAAATTAATGACCGCACCCTTGGAGGTGTTGTAGGCAATGGTTTGCATTTCAATGGGGTTGCCCGCTAAACCAGCGATGGAAGCAATGTTTAAAATACGACCTTTGCGGTTTGGGATCATGGACAACTTGGCAACTTCTTGCGACAGGATGAAGTAGCCACGAACATTCAAATTCATGACTTTGTCCCATGCTGGCACGGGGTGGTCTTCTGCGGGTGCACCCCAAGTTGCACCGGCGTTGTTGATCAAAATATCAATACGACCCATGCGCTTCATGGTTTCACTGGCCAAACGCCTAATGTCCTCTTCCTTGCCGCAGTCGGCGGCGATGTAGTCGGCATCAATGCCAGCTGCCTTGAGTTCTGCGACAGCCACTTCCAGGTCATCGGCTTTGCGCGAACTGAGCACCAAGCGCGCGCCGGCTTCACCCAATGCATGCGCCATCTGAAGACCCAATCCGCGTGATCCACCAGTGATCAAGGCGGTTTGTCCAGTGAGATCAAACAATTGTTGAATGCGACGTGTCATTTTTTTCCTTTCAAAATTCAAACCCAAAAATCCATGCAATGTCTTTGTTCAACGACTGCTTTCATGAATGGTTTGATGGCGAGGTGGTCGGGGTGGTTTTGATAAGTTTTCAAAGCCGCTTCATCTTTGAAAACTGAATTGAGGATCAGGTCGCTGGTGCAGTCCTGCCCTTCTGTTTTGATGCCTACTTCAAACAAAAGAATATCGGGTGTGAGATTGGCAAATTGGAGCAAGATGTCTCTGGCTTTCAACATGTTTTCATGTCGACTATGACCTTCAGCATGTTCTTTCAGATTCCACATCACGATGTGACGTAAACCGGAAACCTGTTTTGGGGTGTTGGTATTTGAATTCATTAGAAGGCCTCTTCAGGTAAGTTGGCGCAGGTCATATTGCGTGAGCTGACCACTTGCAGCCATGCATCAATTTTGGGAAGTTCGTACTGGAAAAAGAATTCAGCAGCTGCACGGCGACCCACATCGGCCGTTGTTTGATGGCTTTGGGTAGAGGCAACCACATCCAACCAAGTCCAAGCCAACACCAGATGTCCGAAGGCTTGAAGGTAAGGGACTGCATTGGCCAAAGCCTCTTGCGGCTGTCCAGTCGACCAAGCTTGTTGCGTTGCCGCAGCCACTTTGCCCAAGGCAACCTTAAGCGATTGGGCATTGGGGGTCAATTCTGGGGAGTGCATGGCTTTGTCGCAAGTAGCCAAAATTTTGGTTGCCAATAACTTGAGACCTGCGCCCTCTTCCATCAAAACTTTACGACCTAACAAGTCCATGGCCTGAATGCCATGTGTGCCTTCATGAATCATGTTCAATCGGTTGTCGCGCCAATACTGCTCCACCGGAAAATCCCGTGTGTAGCCATAGCCACCATGAATTTGTATGGCCAAACTGTTGGCTTCCAAACACCACTCACTGGGCCAACTTTTTGCAATGGGGGTTAGAACCTCTAGCAACAATCTGGCTTCGTTGACAGATTCAGGTGATCCGGTGTGTTGCTCGTCCACTAGCTTGGCGCAATAAAGTTCAAGGGCCAACGCACCTTCACAGTATGATTTTTGTGCCAACAGCATTCGCTTGATGTCAGCGTGTTCAATGATCCGGACCTGACCTTGTGCAGCGTCTTTGATTACCTTTTGTGAACCGCCAGAGACGGGACGTCCTTGCGGGCGATTTTTGGCATAGGCCAAACTCGCTTCATAGCCAGCCATGCCCAGCATGGTTGCTGCCAAGCCAACACCAATTCGCGCCTCGTTCATCATATGGAACATATAGCCCAAGCCCTTGCCCGGTTCTCCTACCAAATAACCTATGGCACCGCTGCCATCGCTCTCGGTGTTGTCGGTTTGCACGGGATACTTGCCCTCACCAAAATTGAGTAAGGTATTGGTGGTGCCACGCCATCCACATTTGTGGTTTAAGCCCGCCAACGCCACGTCATTCCGTTCGCCAGTTAATTCGGCTTGGGCATTGACCAATTTCTTGGGAACGATGAACAAGGAGATGCCTTTGACACCAGGTATCAATTTGCCATTTGCATCGGGTATTTTGGCCAAAACCAAATGGACGATGTTTTCTGTGAGTTCATGTTCTCCCGCAGAAATCCACATTTTGTTGCCTTTGAGGCGATAACGGTGACCCAAGGGGTCTGACTCGAACGATTGACCATCGGGGACGGCGCGCGTCATCACATCACTCAATGAGGAGCCCGCTTGCGGTTCGGACAAGCACATGGTGCCTGACCACCTGCCAGAGAACTCATTCAATGCAAACACTTTCTTTTGAGTTTCAGTACCGTGCGCCATTAGCAAGTTGGCATTGCCCACAGTAAGCATGCCTGTACCCATACTGACAGACGCCATGGCAAAGAAAGTGTTGGCAGCAGCCTCCACGGTATAAGGCAGTTGCATGCCGCCGATGTCGTAGTCTTGCGCCGCACTCAACATGCCCGACTCGGCATAAGCTTTTTGTGCATCATGCGTGGCTTGGGGAAGGATGACTTTCTCGCCATCAAAACGAGGCTCCTCTATATCGACCAAGCGATTGAAGGGCGCATACTTTTCGCGTGCAATGCGCTCGCATGTGTCCAACACCGCATCAAAGGTCTCACGACTGTGATCAGAGAAGCGCGCACGTTGCTGCAAACTTCCAACGTCGAGCCAGTCGTATAGTAAAAAATCCAATGTGGTTCGAAGACTCATGGCATTCAATGTTCAACAGAAAATAAAAACGGGCGACCTGCATGGTTAGCGGGACGCCCGTGAGAGGTTTGGGGCGAATTACAAGACTTCGAAAATACCGCAAGCGCCCATGCCGCCGCCAATGCACATGGTGACTGCCACACGCTTGGCACCACGACGTTTGCCTTCTATCAGGGCGTGACCTGTTAAGCGCTGACCGCTAACACCATAAGGGTGGCCAACAGCAATGGCGCCGCCATTCACGTTCAAACGCTCGGGTGGAATGCCCAAGGTGTCACGGCAATACAAAACTTGGACGGCAAAGGCTTCGTTCAGTTCCCACAAATCGATGTCGGAGACTTTCAAACCCAAGCGTGCCAAAGCTTTGGGAACTGCATAAACAGGGCCAATACCCATTTCATCGGGCTCGCAACCTGCAACCGCAAAACCTAAGAAACGGCCGAGAGGTTTCAAGCCACGCTTTTCGGCCAAGCTTTCGTCCATCACAACGCAGGCACCCGCACCGTCAGAAAACTGAGAGGCGTTACCAGCTGAAATGAGGCCGCCAGGCATGGCCGAGCGCAAACCCGAAATTGCTTCAACCGTAGTGCCTTCACGCAAGCCTTCATCCTTGCTGACCGTAATTTGCTTGGTCATCATGCCCATGACCTTGTCAATCACGCCGGCAGACACAGTGATAGGTGCAATTTCTGCATCGAACAAACCTGCAGCTTGTGCAGCACATGCCTTTTGTTGGCTGGCAGCGCCGTACTCATCCATGCGTTCACGACTGATCTTGTAGCGCTTGGCCACTTGCTCAGCTGTTTGCAACATGCTCCAGTAAATCTCTGGCTTCATTTTTTGAAGCGCCAAGTCAAAGAACATGTGGTGATTCATTTCTTGCTGAACGCAGGAAATACTCTCTACACCACCTGCCACATAAACTTGGCCTTCGCCCGCAATGATGCGCTGTGCAGCCAGCGCAATGGTTTGCAGTCCAGAAGAGCAAAAGCGGTTAACAGTTAAGCCAGATACAGAAATGGGCATTCCCGCTTTGAGCGCAATTTGGCGTGCAATGTTGGCACCAGTTGCACCCTCAGGATTGGCACAACCCATGATGACGTCTTCAACTTCTGCAGCTTCAATGCCAGCCCTCTGAACTGCATGCTGAACGGCATGACCGCCAAGCGTAGCGCCGTGGGTCATGTTGAATCCGCCCTTCCAACTTTTGGCCAAGGGCGTACGAGCAGTTGAAACAATGACAGCGTTAGTCATATTGATACCTCAATTCAGTTGAAAGTTTTGCCGTCAGCCACCAAACGGGCCAAGAGCGGAGCGGGTTGCCAGAACGCGGCATCGTCGTGTGGGTTTTTGGCAAATTTCTTCATGGCTTCGACCACGTTGAACAAGCCAAATTGATCTGCGTACAACATTGGGCCACCGCGGAACAGCGGGAAGCCATAGCCTGTGAGGTAAACCATGTCGATGTCACTGGCTTTGCTGGCAATGCCCTCTTCCAAAATATGAGCTGCTTCATTGACCAGTGAGAAAACCAAACGCTGAACAATTTCTTCATCAGAAATTTTGCGCGGTGTGATGTTGAGAGAAGCGCGGTGTTTTTCGATCATTTCAACGACAACAGCACTTGGAATGGCGTCGCGTTTGCCTGGCAAATAATCGTACCAACCGGCACCTGTTTTTTGACCGTATCGGCCCATTTCACAAAGCAAGTCGCCCGTTTTGCTGTAGAGCATGCCAGGACTCTCAATGTTGCGACGTTTGCGAATGGCCCAGCCGATGTCGTTGCCCGCCAAATCACCCATGCGGAATGGACCCATGGCAAAACCAAATTTTTCAGCAGCCTTGTCGACTTGTGCGGGTGTACAACCTTCCTCAATCAGGAAGCCTGCTTGTCTGCTGTATTGTTCAATCATTCGATTGCCGATGAAGCCATCGCAAACACCAGACACAACCGCTGTTTTCTTAATTTTCTTGCTTAGAGCCATGACCGTGGCCATGACGTCTTTGCCGGTTTGAGCACCGCGCACAACTTCTAACAATTTCATGACGTTGGCAGGGCTGAAGAAGTGCATGCCCACCACATCTTGAGGACGCTTGGTGAAGGAAGCAATTTTGTTGACGTCCAATGTTGAAGTGTTGGAGGCCAAAATGGCGCCAGGTTTCATCACAGCATCAAGCTGTTTGAACACTGCTTCTTTCACGCCCATCTCTTCGAAAACAGCCTCAATGACCAAATCGGCTTGACCGATGTCATCGTAGCTCAGCGTTGTGCTGAGCAGTGCCATCCTTTGGTCGAATTTGTCTTGTTTGAGCTTGCCTTTTTTGACCTGAGCTTCGTAGTTTTTGCGGATGGTGGCAATGCCCCGGTCAAGTGCATCTTGCTTCATTTCCAAGATTTTGACTGGGATACCAGCATTCAAAAAGTTCATTGAAATACCGCCGCCCATGGTGCCAGCGCCAATGACGGCGACTGATGCAATGCTTCTTTGCGGCGTGTCTTCAGGAACATCGGCAATTTTGGTAGTGGCTCTTCCAGCTGTGAAAACATGGCGAAGCGCTCTGCATTCAGGCGTGAGCATCAAATTCATGAAGATCTCACGCTCGAAGGTCATGCCATCTTCAAACTTTTTCTGTGTTGCAGCTTCAACGGCGTCAACACACTTGGGTGGCGCTGGGAAATTCTTCGCCATGCCCTTGACCATATTGCGTGCAAACTGGAAATAAGCATCACCTTGCGGATGTTTGCAAGGCAGGTTTCGAACCAATGGAAGCGGCGCGCCTTCTGCATGTTGTGCTGCCAACTCTTTGGCATAGGCCATGGCTTCGGCTGCCAGTGCTTCAACAGAAGATGCCATGCGGTCGAACAATTTTTGGCCAGGCAACATGGCCAGCATTTCGCTGTTAATGGGTTCGCCGCTGACAATCATGTTGAGTGCGGGTTCAACGCCTAATGCACGTGGCAGACGTTGCGTGCCGCCTGCACCAGGGATGAGGCCCAACTTGACTTCGGGCAAAGCTACTTTGCATCCTGGCGCTGCAATTCTGTAATGGCAACCTAAGGCCAATTCCAAACCACCACCCATGGCAACGGAATGGACAGCGGCCAAAACTGGCTTGTCTGAGTTTTCGCATGCGCGGATGACACTCAATAAATTGGGTTCTTGAACGGCTTTGGGTGTTCCAAATTCACGAATATCGGCACCACCTGAAAATGCTTTGCCTGCACCAGTGATGATGATTGATTTAACGGCAGGGTCGGCATTGGCTTTGCCCAATCCATCGGTGATGCCAACGCGGGTCGACAAACCCAAGCCGTTAACCGGTGGGTTACTCATGGTGATGATGGCCACATCGCCAATTACTTTGTACTCAGCTGTCATGCTGTTTTCCTCTTAGGGTGGAATGATCGCAAAATAGAACGGGCGTTCTATTTTTCAGATTCTAGGGGGTTTATCAAGGTCTGTGAAGAGAATTTGTCACTGATGAGACGGGAAATTAATCGCACCAGGTGGCTTAAACCTCAAGCCATTCCTTGCGGATGTAGGTGTTCTCATTGAGTTCGGCAGGCGTCCCAGAAAAAACAATGCTGCCATGACCCATGACCAGTGCGCGATCAGAAATTTTCATGGCGATGGTCAGTTTTTGCTCAATGAGCAAAACAGAAACACCCTTGTCTTTCAATTTCTTAAGGTACTGGCCAACCAATTCAACAATTTTGGGGGCCAAACCTTCGGTTGGCTCGTCAATGATGATGAGGTCGGGGTCGCCCATCAGGGTTCTGCAAAGCGTCAACATTTGCTGTTCACCGCCAGACAATACCCCTGCCTCAGTGTGTTGCCTTTCAAGCAATCGTGGGAACATTTGGTACATGTCATCGAAGCTCCAACGACTGCCAGTTCCTTTGCCTTTTTGGCCGAGCATAAGATTTTGGTGCACGGTCAGCTTGGGGAAGATGTCGCGGTTTTCAGGCACATAACCGATGCCCAAGTGGGCAATCTCAAATGCCTTTTTGCCAACAATGGCCTTACCGTTCCAATCGATTTGGCCTTGACTGTCTACCAATCCCATGATGGCTTTGGCGGTGGTAGAGCGACCCGAGCCGTTGCGACCTAACAAGGCCACAATTTCGCCGGGTTGGACATCAAAACTGACGCCATGCAAGACATGGCTTTTGCCGTAAAACGCATGCAGGTTGTCAATGTGAAGCATTTCAGTGCCCCCCTACTTGAGCGTCGGCCACGTGAGAGCCTAGATAGGCTTCTTGGACGCGAGGGTTAGAACGAACGGCTTCAGGTGTATCAAAGGCAATGACCTCACCATAAACGACCACCGCAATTTTGTCGGCCAAACCAAAAACAACCCCCATGTCGTGTTCCACGGTCAGCAATGTTTTCCCTACGGTCACCTCTTTGATCAAGTTGATAAACCGACTGGTTTCACTTTTGCTCATGCCTGCAGTAGGTTCGTCCAACAAAATAACTTCTGCGCCACCCGCAATGGTGATGCCAAT
>JACCDH011475043.1_pt1 | contig 28084 bp, 32 predicted proteins | sample 7442481 | NCBI WGS metagenome assembly JACCDH01 (sample SAMN15323433, study PRJNA562643) | freshwater metagenome | isolation source: river surface water | place: USA:Blue River Watershed | collected 2017-08-15 | reverse complement strand
TTCGAATCCTATAGGCGGCACCATCCCATTGTTTTTACTATGTTTTACTATTTTATAAAAATCCATATTACCTATGGATTGAGCCGCGTTTCGGGCTTTTTGGTTATTACATTCTTTTCATAAGCCGATACGTTTTTGCTTTTTATTGCGTCAAAAGTGCGTCACAGATTGCGTCATGGCGACGATAAGGAAAAGAGTATCTGGCAAGCGGGTGACTTGGTACGTCGAGGTACGCAGGCGCGGCTTACGCAAATCGGGCACGTTTGATACCAAGCCGCAGGCTATGATGTGGGCGCTATCCACAGAGCAGGAGCTTAGCGGAGGGGTTGTCAGCGGCAAGACGTTTGGCGAGGCGCTTGAGCGCTATTCTAAAGAAATATCGCCATCAAAGAAGAGCGCGCGCACCGAATCATTCAGGATTAAGAAGATAGGGCGCGACAAGATGGCGCATGTCCTGCTTGCCAACCTAACATCCGATAGGCTGCAACAGTGGATTGATGAGCAGGGCAAACTGTTAAAATCCTCCAGCGTTAACCGCGACTTCAACATCATAAGGACGGTTTTGAGAACCGCGCGGGTAAAGTGGAAATGGATGTCTACGGAGCCTGCGAGGGATGTGAAAAGGCCTAAAGACCCGCCGCCACGCGATCGGCTTATAAGCACCGATGAGATTAAGCGCATCTTGACGGCGTTGGAATATGTGGAGGGGGCGCCCATTATAACCATGCGGCAACAGATAGCCGTGGCGTTCCTGCTGGCACTCGAAACAGCGATGCGGCAGGGTGAGATATGGGGCTTGGAGTGGCGCAGAGTCCACTTAAAAGAGCGCTATGTAACGCTGGAAGAAACAAAGAATGGCACACGTCGGGACGTGCCATTGAGCAAGCGCGCCGTTGAATTGCTGGAAAAGCTAGACCGCGCCGATGCGCGCACCTTCACCGCTTGCACTCAGGCCGTCTTGGAGGTGACGTTTAGGCGGGCAGTGAAGCTGGCAGGAATTGAGAACATGCACTTCCATGACGCCCGCCACACGGCAATCACGAACCTAGCCCGCAAGGTTGACGTGCTTGATTTGGCGAGAATGGTTGGCCACCGCGACCTCCGCAGTCTGCAAATTTACTACAACCCGACGGCCAGCGATATTGCCAAGCGGCTGGATTAGCTACTGCGCAGCATCGCATGCATCTAGTTCGCTTCGGTAGGTTTCTGACAGGGCGGCATAGTCGCGGAGCCAGTCAGTGCTAATTCCATGCACTCCTGCATGTTCATCCCCCGCGGGGTGTAACTTGCCGCCCCCTTGGAGATTGTAGCACTCGTTGGGGTGCAGGCGCTTATACTTGGCAGCATCAGCAGCAATGCGGTTGCGGTTTTTAATGAGGGCATCGTTCAACTCCTTGGTTTTGGCTTGTTCTTTCGTGCAGGCGACGGCATCTGCGGCCTTTTGCGCTTCAATCAGCGCGGGAATGCGCAGGGATTTCTCATGCCAGCCGAGCAAGAAAGCGCCGCCCATGAGGGCAATGATAACGATGGCCTGCACAGCATATTGCGCCACTGCGGCCTTGGCCTTGGCGATATATTTGGCAAAAAATAGCATCTATTCCTCGTTCTGTGATAATGCGGCGGTGGAGGCGATGATTGGCAAATCCATGTGCTGCGGTAGCGGCTCATTCAGCGGCCAGCGATAGCCCAGCACGCGCCCGCGATAAAACGGGGCAACGGTAACAGCATCACCCTGATTGCCGCCTATGACGAGCAAGTTATCCCGCGCATCGCGCCCGACGACAAACCCGACATGCCCGCTCCACCCGTCCGGCTTGCCGCGCCAGAACACCACCACGCAGCCAGCGATGGGAAATTTTAAGGCCTGCCCCCACTTTAAGTATGAGCGCGCTGACGCACTGCGGCTCGAACGAATACCGCACTCCTCTAGCACCCCGCCAACGAAGGCGGCACACCACGGGCTCTCATCGTCTGTAAATGGCGCGCGAATCTTCGCCCACCATTTCAGAATCAGCGGGTTATGACGGGAGCCTTTTATTTCAGACTGTCCGATATATTTTTTTGCCACCTCGAGCCAGAGCATTATTGCATATCCTCAAAAACGTGAATTGATTCGTATGCAACCCATAGAGTGGCGGCGGTGATCGCAGATAACATGCCAAAGGTGAGCCAGCCGATGTCGCCCGTGCCCGTCCACAACCGCGTACCAATAAAAGCCGCGCCGCCCATGGCGGCGAACGCAATCAAGTGCAGGTGAGCAAGAACAACTAAAGGGTGCGCGTGATAACAACGTTCAATGTGTTGATACTTCAGCTCTATAATTGAAGTGACGAGAATAAGTGTGGCGATGAAATCCATTCTATTGCCCCCCAAAGCGTGACTTGATGATTCCAGCCCAATCCGTTTTCTGGCGAATCTCTTCTAACGTTGAACATATTGCGAGCCCGAAAAGTCCGATGAAAATGGCTACAAACCCAAGCGAATTGGGCTTTCCAATCAAACTTGTAAAAAACACTGCGCAGGTATATGAGATGAAACCACTGGCGAACCAGTTTGCCACCCATAGCCATGTGGGAATGTTTGGGCGAATCATGCGCGATATAACTGCCCCGATAAAGGCAAATGCCGCGGCATTTAGGTCGGGGTTTTCAGTAAAATTAGCCATTATTCATCTCCAAAAAACGTTAAAGCGCAAACAGTGGGGTGGATTTTTCAGCAACAACCTACCGCCGCCGCGCGTGGCACGGCTGGGGGAAAAGTGGTTTAGGTAGGGTGAGGGTTTATTTTCTAGATTGAGGCATGGCGTAATCATCTACCTTCACGCCGAACGCGGGGTTGATTCGCATGACTTTGATGGCGCCTAGTTGGTTTGCGCGTTCGTATTCTGCATTAGCGGCGGCAAAATCTGAAAAGACCGTCACATCGCCAGTTTCGCTGATATACTGATATTTTGTTACCTCGCTGGCCGTTGCCGTTAGGGCAGTTACATCCGCAGCGCTGACTTGCAGCGTGAAGCCGCGCCGCAGTGCTTCGGCCTGCCTGTCCGTAAGCATTACCTCGATAGTGTCGCCCGCGCGGGCATTTGCGTAATTAGGCATTTTCTCCCCCTGTAATTACCTCTGGTTCGTTCCCTGCCTGCACCCATTCGGCGTATTCCTGATAGCGCGGATCTTCGTAAGGGCATTCTAAAACGAAGCCGTCGGGGAAGATGATTGCGCCAGTTTCTGCGTTCAACTTATACATGCTAGAAATCCTTCTCAAGGTAATCACTGCAAATATCTAACCCAACTGCGAGCGCAGTAGCATTATTCGTGCGATACGCCCACAATCCTGTAAGCATCGTTGCTGGGCTTGGCATTACGACACCATTGCTAACTGGGAATGCACCAGCTGCTACGTGTCCTGTGTTTAAACGGGTAACGCGATATTTTACTATGCCTGTTTGGTTTGCAGGGCTGTACAATGCCAGCTCATACATATCAGCGCTTAGCGTATTCGCTGGGAAGTTTGCACCAAGGTCTATAGGTGCCTGCGCGACAGCACCACCATAAAACATTTTCAGGTTTGTATCTGCTGCACCGTGACCTACGCCGAAACTGTTTAGCAGCGTGCTCGGCTCTACGTTTGTTGGTGCACCAGTATTCGCACCCATGCCGCAGAATTGACGAGCGCCCGCAACGGTTGCTGCGTCTGAACAACCAAAGCGCATAACTTTAAAAAACCCACCATAGCCCGTACCATCACCAATGCTATATTGAGCGAGAGGGGCACGCACACTCGCCAAACCACCAACAGTTGCTACAGAAACATAACCTAGCCGCTGCATACGGGTGAACAAGTTTGCTTGAGTGATTGCCCTCACTGTTGCTGTACCTGCAACCGAAACAGTAGGATAGCCCATATAACTGAATGCGTTGCTTCCACCTAGCGCTTGCATTACCGCCACCCGATTCATACCAATAAATGGCTGGAACGGTGTGTCAAAGCCGCTTGGTGAAATCCACTTCGGCATTATACGACCAGCAATGTCTTTACTATAAATCGTGACAGCATTAGTTGGTGCAACGGGGTCGGTGGTGGCAGTTAAATCCAGCCCACTCACAGCGCCGCTGAGCGAGCCGTAAGGCAGCGTGCTCCACGGCGTTACACCATCCCCGATTTTGTATTTTGTCGTGTCGGTTTCTAGGCAAATCTCGCCCTCACGCGGCGTTGGGTTTAGCGCCGCCCACGTAGCGGAATCTGCTCGTGCTAATTGAAATCTATCTGCCATGGTTTCCTACCAATCTGCGGGACTGCCGCCGTCAAAAGTTATCTGGTCGCCCACCGACCATGTGGATGGGCTTCCACCATCGAAGTTTCCACCACCAGCGGTAGCGATTTCGCCCTGCACCCATTCCGTTGTTGCGATATTCGTAGAGTTATCACTTGCTGGTGGGGTGACTGCGGTTGCGTAATCGCCGCTAAAGTCTATTGCCAAATCACCAATCGCATTTTTTAGCTGCCTCTTATCCCAGTTCAATGATTCCACATCGTTAGGGTCGCGCGCTATTCTGGCGTCTACTGCAAGGCTGACGACTTCCGCCTTATCAATCAGCGTGCTATCGGGCGCAGATATAAAAGGCGTTTGCGTATCAGGGTAAACGATGGCGTTCACCCATAGCCCTCGCACTATTTTACCAAACATCCCAATGCTGATGTCGTTGTCATTTTTAGGGATAATATCGACAGGTACAGACGTGGGGTTGGTTAGGTTTGAAAGGTTTTTTAACGCTCTATCGTCCAGCGCGAGTATAACCCCTGCAACAGTGTTGGTCAGGCCTGTGATTTGTGCTTGCAGCTTGCCGAGCGCCACCAGCACAGAATCCGTCGCGGTAACGGTAAGGGCACTGGCAAGCGAAAACCCCGTTAAAACCGTTTCGCGCACCGTCGCGGCAAAATCGGATATGGTGAGAGCAAGCTGCGTACCCGTGTGGTTTGCGCGCTGAATTGCCGCCGCTTGAACTGCCGCATTGGCGGCCGCCTGTGCGTTGCTTACTGGCTTATTCGCATCGCTGGTATTATCTACGTTGCCAAGGCCGACTTCGCCCTTGCTGTGTGTATGGCCTAATTGCGAATAGCGCGCATCGCCGCGGGTCGTGTTCAGATATTGAGGGTGGTCGTCATTCTCAAGGCCAGATAGTTCGCCGTGGATTGAAGTGCCAGAGGCACCCTTTAGCGATTCAAGCCACGCGGCTTCACTTCCAACAAAGCCATTGGCGATTGCGATTTGGTAGGCACTCAGCCCGTCCTCTCCATCCTGCCCATTCAGAGATGCGAGCCACTGGCCGATACTTCCTACAAAGCCGTTTGCCACGGCAACTTGGTAGGCATTCGCACCCGCCGCGCCCGCCGCGCCAAAATCTATTTCAATAGACTCTTGGGCTTCTGATGTAACTTGGATTGGCGCTTCTGTGCTTGCTATGGTGATGGAACTTTCTGTGTCATCCCCAATAGTAACAGAGCTTGTAGTGCTGAATATAGTTAGCTCTGATGTCATGGAGTCACCTCGGCATAAACTTTAACCACACCCTTAATCAGGCAGGTTGGCTTCGTGTTGTCCGCTGGGATTACATCCACGTCGAAAACGAATTCTTTGAAGGGAATATCGGTGACTTTTTTCTGCTTGAGCGGCACCGGAAAGAGAGCGGTTTGATCTGGGCGGAAAACCATCGAAAATTTACCCAGCGCAGCATCGGTAATTACAAATCCACCATCCGCTGATGAAAGCTCGGTGATAAATTGTGTGGATTCATAGCTCTCTTTGAACTGCGCCTTGAATGTATAGCCAGCGATAGGCTTTCCAGCGCCGTTTTCTGCCCAAGCCATCGGGATGCTATGATAGGAACCTTTTACAATTTTCAGGGGGTTGCTAATTGGCAATATGTGCAGCATATGCGTCCTAATTCGGTTGGTTAATGATGCCAAAGAAAAGAGCCCCAGCCGAAGCTGGGGCCAAGTCGCTCGGCAAGCAACTTAGTGCTGGTTGGCAGTTGCCAGCAGCAATACAATTCTGGTTACAGGTTGGGCGTTGATAGCCCCCAAAGCATCAGGCCTGCGGCAGCCATGAGGCATTCGGCGGCTACTACTCCATCCGCGCCGGTGCGCTTCTGAATTTTTCCAGCCAGATAATGAACGAACGATAGCGGCACAAGCCATAGCAGCGCCCACAGTTTGCCGTTTACCGCCCACTCCATGCCGTTACCAAAATACCATGCAAGTGCGCACACCGGCAGAAGCGCGCAGAGGCGAACAAATGCCAGCAGCCAGATACGGAATGTGTGTGCGCCCGCAAATGCCGCCTCAAGGCTTGAGAACATCCACTTTGGCGTTGGGCGGGTGAAGGCGAACCATGCCGCCGAAAACAATGGCATGGCAGCCGCCGTATCGGTGAGCACGGAAAGCACCCACCCGACGATGATTGCACCGATGCCGTGCTGCCAATGGCCGCCGATGAGTCCCCACTCCGCAAAAAGCCCCCCTTTACCACGGTAGGCAGCGCCTATAAGGCAGCAGGTGAGTATGATAAGTGCGGGTTCCATTATCCGTTCCACCCTGTGATAGGCGCGGAGAAAGTGCCTCCAATTATATCGTTGATTGCGTAGGTAACTGGAACCAATTGAGATAGACCAGCAGCAAATACATATGTGCTATTTGCGGCTTGAGCTGTATAATTCATTGTGTTGTTGGTATTATTTAGAACTACGCCAATAGGAGCGCTAGCGGCGGAAGCGTCTGCAAAATAAACTTGACCAAATACCCCTGCTGGTGAAGTTTTTGAACCATCGAAAGTGAGGCCGCTTGGTATTGAAACATACCACCCAGTGAATGCCGCAGGCGTTCCCGTAAAAGAATGGTTTGTTCGCACTTCGATGGAATCCCCAACGCGCCGCCAAAACCCAGAGTGGGTTACGTTTGTAACCCCACCAGTGGAATGAGTTACAGTTGGGTTATAAGCAGTCCATACGCTAGGTATATAGCGTGCGATAACAAACCATACACCAGCCAATGCCTGTAGCGTAACGACCTCTCCAGCAGTGTGCAGCGTTGTCACTCCAGTAATAGTTACGCTGTTAAATGTAGTATCACCGCCATTCTTGCGTACCCGCACGGTCTTTCCAGCGTAACTAGAAGCATCTAATGGTGTGACGGTTTTTGCCCCACCAGTCGCATCTACATCAATTACATCGTCGGCGGGTTGCATTACATAGGTTGCCGCGGATGTTAATACTATGTTGATGTTTTTAGCAGCCGCCGCTGTGGCATCTGCATAAGATTTTGTCGCTTTCTGCGTTGGAATGAGGTTGTCGCTATTTGCTGCAAACGAAACGTCTGTACTAAACCCAATACCACTGTCTTCAATTGATTTTCCAGTAGTCGCCGAAAATTTTGGGATATTACCGATAGCGGCACTGGCGGGTCCAACAACTGCGCCATCAATATTGGACTGGGTAATTACCCAGTTTGCCCCCACGGCGGCATGGTTCCCCGCAGCGCTCGAATCCACAAAACAGGATACCAAATCACCAGCCTCCACAGCTGGACCCGATGCGCCGCCTATCTTTCCAGCAACGGAAATGCGATAGGAGTGCCCCGCATCGGCGGCGGGATAGTTTGGGTTCGCGGCACAGTTTAGTGCTCCCTTGAATAATAGCGCGTCGTTCAGCGCTAGGAGGTTGTCTGCGTAGTCTTTTGTGACAACATCGCTGGCATTTGTTGGGGTTGGCATGCCCGTAATGCTCCCGCCAGTGATAGTGACGTTATTTGCTGCCTGCGCCGCCAGCGTGCCCAAGTTCAAAGAAGTGGCTAGCCATGCAATCGTGCGGCGCACAAAATTGCCAGATGAAATATCATAGGCAATCACGTCTTTATCGTTCGCAGTGCCGCTTAGATTGAACCCGCTGATTGCTGCCACAGCAGATTCTGCTTGTTCGGCGGCATCTGTCGCGGTGGCAGCAGCGGTGGTCGCTGATGCATGTAGCGTAACCACGGCCTCCCAGCAGCGCACAATGTTCCACCATAAACGCATGAAGCGTGATTGGGCTGGGTAGCTATTACCAACATCCGCGGGCAATTGCTCCACATGCCCCATGTTTTCGAACTGCGCTTCGGTAAACGTCTGGCCTTGAAAAATTGGATCTGGCATTTTTTCCTCTAAATTACTTCACGAATGTTGAGCGGGATTGCGCCTTTTGCGTAGGCTGAGAAACGGAAAAGACCCGGCTCCTCCAGCTGCGCAAGGTAGCTATCGCGCACTTGGTTTCTGGTATCGGCTGGGTCTAAAATCCAAAGAAACGGTATGGTGGTTCCAAGCTGGCGCCACATCTCGTAGGCGCGCTCTTTCACTTCCTGCATGTTCATGTAATCGACGGTGCCACGAAATAGGCGCGCCTTTGGGCGCTCATCGACATATTTGCTGCCGCCGCTGGTTTTGGTGATGAGGTCGTTCATCTCAAAACCAAATTCTGCACCTTCTGATGGGTTGACGCTAAGCTGCCATCCTTCAGCGATTGAGAAGTAGCCAAGGTCAATAAATCCCGCCGTGTTGGTATCTACCAAATCCACTTCGATTGCCGTCACATAATAGCGCTGCGGCAACCAGATAGAGCTGGTAGGGTATTGCCCGCGGATCTCATTCGGCGTGTACTGTCCAAACCAGAAGTTCGGCGTGTAGAAATCGCGCTCCTCATAGCCGTAGACCACCGGCCAGATATACTGGTAGCCAGAATCATAGACGAGCTGTGTCTTCGCCGCATCGCGGTACATGCGCACGCGGTATTGCCCCGCGCGGCTCATATTATGGGCACAGAAACCCAGCATTTGAATCGGGCGAAGCTGCTCCAGTTCTGCCGTAAAGTTTGCCGTAAGCGCGTTGCTTCGGGCAACGCGCGGTAGCTCATAGCCGCCGAGGTTGGTTACGGGGTATTGTGCATGCCATCCTGCGCCCGTGAACGTTACTTCACGCGACCATTCTGGAAACCCGATGACTGCGCGCGCCATAAATTAACCCCATACCGTGATTTTTGCGAACTGAATCCGCGCATTAATATCCATTTGCGTAATGACAAAGCGTGCGCCGGCGGTGAGGCCGTATCGATTACTGACAACCTCTACTGTCGCCCCAAGCTTTAGCTTTGAAGCCAGCTCTGGTGTATATTTTGCCTCAATCTCGAACATTCGCCGCTCGGTTCCGAATAGCGCGGCGCGGCGCGCCAGTTCGGCGGACGCTTCGCTTTGTTCTGTAAGCAGCGTAGAAAAGGATATTTCTGTGGATTGCGGATATTTCGTTTGGACTGTCACATCTTCAGCAGTGACCTTAAGTTCTGCCGCGCGGTAGCGCTCAAGCGCTTCCGCCGCTACCGCACCCGCAAAGTTTGATTGCACCTTCCAGTTTCTGGCATAGCCAAGTGATACTTGCCACGATGGCACACCACGCCCCTGATCATTCGGCACCACGCGACGCAGCGATATAATATCCGCATCGTCCGTGGCAAGCTTTGAGCCCTGCCCCGCTTGGCGAAATGTGATGGATGCCGTCGCGGCGGGAGCAGTGAATGCGCCTATCTCATAGACCCCAGCACCGTTTGGCTGCACAAAAACCCCTGCGCCATTGGTTATCTGGTCGATTACCTCAAAGGTGCTGATTTCATCACGGGCGTAAAATCCGGATACATACGGCACCTCAGCATGCGTATCTGCTACCGTTGCATTATCAATCTTCGAAGAATCTACCCCAGCATCAAGTAGTAGGCGCTTGGCAAGGTGTGCAATTTTGTTGTCATTGCTGGTGGAACCTTCTGTTACATCCAGCGTCACATCGAAGGCTGGCTTGCTGCCACACTTTATCATGCTGGCGGCAAGACATGTGTTGTAATATCCAGCGGCAGGGATTGATGCCTGCAGCAACGTCACCGATGCACAATTGCTTCCAAAAGTAAGCTCAAGGCCACCATCACGCACCGCATGCACGCTGGCAGATGGGAGTGGCGCGCCTGCGCGGTCAAAATTCCAGCCATAAATCAGCTGCACATTGTTAAGCAGCACGGGTGCAATATTAAGCACCTTGCCAAACGTGCGTGGCTTTACCGTGCCACCGATGTCGCTTTCGAGGCCTTCAAGACCAGTGCCTCCAATGTTGGTACCCGCAAAACGAACCGTCTGGAAAGATTTCTTTAGCTCCTCCTGCTTATCACGAAAACGGAAGCTTATCTCCGTGGCAGTGGCGGATGGTTGCTCAACGAAACCGTCGAATATTACTTCGGCGGTGCTATATTCCATCTCTGAATCAATCGATAATAGGCGGGCTTGGCGGCCATAGCCGTGATTCAATAAATCATCGTAATAGCCATCCGCATTGCTGACAACCACCTCGCCCGCGCTTATCTCACTGCTGCCAAGCGTTCGAAGGTCGCCGCTGATAGCGCGGCTGATGTTAATTGGGTTTACAATCCTGTCTGGGTAATATGCGGGTGCGGAGGCGTCATTATATGCTTTGCCGTAGGCGAAGTAAAAGGTCTGCTCTGTCCCCGCTGCATCAATCGCAGCTATCACCTCAAACAAATAGATGCGCATGGCTAGGCCGCCAATGCGCGGCTGATTCGGTCATTCAGCAGTGCAAGCTGCTCGTTGACCTGTGTAAGCTGCGCGCTCTGGTTATTTCCGCCCGCAGCTAAGATTGCTCCGATGGCGGCGATGGCTTCTACCATATCCTGCTGCCCCTCAAGAATTTCTTGCTGAATCTCTACTTGGCGGTCACTGGTATCCTGCGCCAAGTCGATGGTGTTTAGGACGTTGTTGAAATCATCGGCATATTCTGCGCTGCTGCCAAACATGGCGCGGCTGGCTTCCAAGAACTCCTTGCTGATGCCACTTAACTCAGCCAATGCCTCGGCATCACCAAGGCGTGCACGCGCGCCAATCTCTTCAAATTGCGCTGCCAAAATGTCATATTGCTGCTGAGGGTTCAGCGTGCTGAGCGAGCCAAGTAACAAATCATCCTTGGTTTGCTGCAGCTGGTCACTGAGGCGTTGGAAGTTTTCTGCCAGCTGCGCCACCTCATTTGCCTGTTGGCTATAGATTGCCTGCAGCTGGAGTTGGTGTAGCGTTTCAATCTGCGCTGTATCTGCGCCGATTGCCTGCGCCTCTTCCATTTGCTCCTGATAGCGCTTCATCTCATCATCAATCGCCAGCCCAACAGGGTCAACGATCGAGCGGATCTGATTGAGGACTTCCGAGTTGTATCCATCACGCAATTCTTCAAGCGCCTGCGCGCGCTCGGCTTCAATAATCGCAAGCTCGGCCAATGTGAAGTTTAGGCTTTCTGCGGTTTCAACATACTGGTCAAAGGTATCGTTGAGCGCCTTCATTGCCTCTTGAGCGGCGGTGAGTGGGGCGATGTCGGGCTGCGAGAAAGAGTCAAACAGCGCGCCAAATTGAAGCGCTTCTGCCAGTTTCTGCGTATCGCTAAAGCCTACCTCATCAATAATCCGCTCAATGGTGGAGCTCAAGCCTGTGGTGCTTTCAACCACGCGCTGCATAACTGCTTCAATCAGCGCTGCGGCATTATTGCCGAAGTTCTGTTTGTTGGAGCTTACGCCGCCAGCCTGCATATCGCCAGAATGAAGCCATAAACCGTCGCGGCTGCCGATGGTAATATTGATTTTACCCGTACTATTTCCGCCCACAGACTCAAGCAATTGCACCAGCTTCGCGGCCTCACCAAGAACCGAATCACGGAAATCGGCGTTTTCTTGGCTAAATTTCTTACCCGTTTGACCACCAGTGTTAACGGTTTTGAGCGTGTCAAGGTCGAGGCCACCCCACTGCGCCTTGTTTGATGGCTTCCCGCCGCCGAATAGACCGCCCAGCGCAGAGCCCAAGAAGCTTCCTGCAATAGCCCCAATGGGACCACCGGCCATTCCAAGAATGCTACCCATGCTTGTGCCAATGGCACCGCCCGCCAGCGTGCCTAGTGAGCCGCCGATAGCGCCGCCCACGCCGCCGCCCAAACCAAGCAGGTTCGCAGCAAGGCCGCCAATAGCGCCATAGCCCATGTTTCCGAATGCCCCAGCCCCGATGCTGGCGGCGGAACCCGCAGCGGATGGTCCAATAAAGCCAAATCCATTCCCTGCCAAAAAATTACCAATGCCGGAACCGATTCCGCCAAGAGTATTGCTGTAAAGGCTACCACTGGCGAGCCAGCTGCCAATACTTCCGAGGCCGCTCAAGCCACTGGCGCCACCCGCCGCGCCAGAACTTCCCGCGGCAGCGGGCAATGAGCCCGCGCCGCCAAAAATAGAGCTGATCGTGCCACCGATACCGCCAGAGGATAAAACCGAAGGCCGAAAAATAGCCAGTGTTGCTACTTCGGCGGCGAGGCGGAAGAAAATCTTTTTAATGGCATCCGCGGCATCATCAGCACTATTCACGCTACCATCAAAAATACCTTCGAACGTGTCCGCCATGGTGCTTTGAATGTTCTCGGCAGCGTTTTCGAATGGCTTGGCAAATTGGCGCGCCATTTCTTCTGACATTTCCTCGCGCTTTTTCTGCTCATCCTGAATTTGCTTTAGGTTGGCCTCGCTCTGCGCCTCAAGCTCCTTCAGCTGAGTGAGCTCGCGCTTGCGGGATTCATATAGCTTGGTGCCTATTTTATAGCCTTGCTGGCGCAGTTCGTTTTCCACCTCTATCTGCAGCGACACAGCTTTATATGCTTCCTCAGATTCTAGGCTGGCAGCGTTTAGGCGTTTAGCTTGTTCTACGGTTATTTTCAGCTGCTCAGAATATTCGGCCTGTTTCCCACTAAGGCTTTTGATAGCTTTCTCTGCAGCGGCGGTCTGCTTACCATACATTTCATCTAGAAGCGCATTTAGGTTTTTTCCCTGCGCGAGCAATACAGCATTCAGCTCTGCTGCTTTCTGTGAAGCTGTTCCTACAGCAAGGGCACCCCATTGCCCGCCAGCACCTGCGCGTTTTGATTGCGCCTCCAATACAATGAGGGTTGCCTTGGCCTCTTCTAAGAGCGCTTTCGTTTTATTAATTGATGCAACTGTACTTTTAATAATCTCTTCGCGCTCTTCTTTCGCGGCGGTGGCGCGGGCGCGGCTAGAGTTTTCAATATCCAAATTTATTTTGGCTATCTTCTCTAAGGTAACATTATGGTTCTTCTGTATTTCTTCCAGTTCGGTTGTTCTCTGTGAAAGCAGATAAATTGCAGCTGCCGCCGCCGTCATTGCTGCTCCAACGGGTCCCCCGAGAGCGGAAACTAAGGCTCCCGCCGAAGATCGGGCAACGAGCGCCGCTGATGATAAAAGTCCAAGATTTTTGGCGGCTCCCACAGCCGCAACACCGGTGTTACCAACGACTATGGTTCCAGCAGCAATACTTCCAGCAGCAGCCTGATGTGCTCTGCCAAGAGCAGCCGCCATAACGGCATTTCCACTTGCAGCTGCAGTAGCCGCTTGCAATGCAGAAGCATTTGCCAGCGCAGCGGCGCGGGTTTCTATAAATCCTAATGTGGTTTGTGCTAGGCTTGGCAACATTTTGCCAACCATTGCCACTGAAACAAGCGTTACGCCGTCGGCGATAGTCTCGAAATTATCAGCCAGTGAATTAATAGATGCAGCAACACTACTGGTGCCACTCATCACCAAATCATTATGGCCAATATATCGCAAAAATGCATTGTCTAGACGAGTTAATGCACCACCAACAGTAGTGTCCATTTTTTGGAACTCAGCCTCAATAACTGGTCCCATCTTTTGTAACGCATCAAGAACCTTTTCCGTAGACAACTCGCCATCTTCGGCCATTTGCTTCAGTGACTTGCCAGATGACTCGAATGCATCCTTTAGCGCTTTGGCAACGCGGGGTGCAGAATCTTGCAGAGAATTTATTTCCTGTGCAGATGCCTTGAAATCACTTTGTATCGCCTGCGTGAATTGCAAAATTGCAGACTGTGCTTGTGAAGCACCCTCGCCAGTGATTGCGAGCGCTTTGCCAAAAGTTTCGGTTATGCCAAGAACATCAAATTGCGCGGCGCGGTTTTCACCTAGCGCCTGATTTAATCGCGTATAAAGAGATGTCGCTGATTCTAACGGTGCGCGCGAACGCTGCGAGATTTGGAATAGCTCTTCCTGCACATCCTTCACATCCGCCATGTCACGGCTGACAATTTTTAGGCGGCCTTCAAGCTGCCGCCATGTGTCTGCATACTCCACCACCTCCCGCGCCGCCATGCCAACGCCTAGGCCGCCCAGCAGATTGCGTGTTATCGTCAGTCGTCCATTGAGCAGATCAAACGAACGGGCGATTTTGTCCGTCGAGTTATCTACATTTTTGGCGGTGTTTCCTACGGCGGCAGCCGCCAGCTTCAGCTCGCGGCGCAACTGTTCCGTGGTGGCATCGATACGAACTAAATACCGCTCCAAGTCGTTCGTAACCGCCATCTTTATTTCCTTTTTTCTTTACGGGGGTTGAACATTGAACGGAAATCAGAAGCCGAGCTAATTGGCTCCGCTTTTGGCTTGGTTTTTCCTTTGGTGAGGCGCAGCACAAATTCGTAAAGCGTCATTCCCCAGAATACATCTGGGGTCAGCTCCATCTGGCCTAGACCTATGCGCATCCATTCTTCAATGGGCAGGCGGTCTAGGCGCTTTTCTTTCCCGCCTTCTTCTCTGCACCTGCCGACTGCTTTTTCTCGTCTTTGGTGGCCGCGGCTTGTGGCACGCGCAGCGCGCACTTGATGAAGTCGTTTAAAACGGGGTCCATGTCTTTAATGCCTTCATCGAAGGCAAGTTGTGCGCCAGTGCCAGCCGCAACGGGGTTGACGGCATTCTCCAGCAGCATGCCAATCATGCCATAGATCTCATGGATTTTCTTGCCATTGAGGCAGATGAGAAGATTCCCGTAGGCGTCTTCGAATTTTGCTAAAAGCTCAATAGTGGGGCGCACGGTATATTTCGTGCCACCCACGGTGATGGTAAATTCGCTACGGAAGTTGTTAGCTGTCATAAATGCTCCTATTGGTTACTTGCCGATTGACTTGAACAGCCGCCGAAATTGACGCTGTTTCTTAAATAAAAGTTTGCTTGCCGATTGACTTGAGGGCTGCTTATGCGGCCGCTTCTTCGATAGGACGGGTGGTAATTCCGATGCTCACTTGGCGCATCACGATATTGTCTGCTCCGCCAATCTCGCGCGAATTGCTCATCACGCGGCCTTTGAAGTAGAACGTCGTTGGGTTCGTGGTGATTTCATCATTCAGTTCTACCTTGAATGCATACTCTGCATCCGAACCAAACGCTGCAACCAGCGCAGCTTGGCCAGCATCGGTGCTATCGAAAGCCATTGGCACATCAATCGTGCCGGGGTCTTCGCTGCCCTTGAATTTTTGCACCAGACGATCACCAAGAGCAATAAAGTCGATTGCCTTGAATTCACCGCCGAAACGGCCGATGTTTTCTACGTTTTTCACTTCGGTGTAAGTAAGTGCTGCGAACTCCGATTCTGTATCAACGGTAGCTGCTGCTACCGGACCGATATAGAACTTCGTGCCCGCTGCGGTTTGTGCGCCCATAAGTCACTCCTATTGGCATGAAAAAAGCCGCCTTGCGGGCGGCTGGTTAAAGGGGGCGATTTTTCACATTGAGCCGCGCCCCATTTGCGGCATCAATTCTAGTGTTCAGCGATAATTTTCACGGTAATACTTCCCATGAATGTAAGCCCATCCGGCTCTTGGCGGTTGCGGCGGCGAATTACCGTCGCGCGCACCATCCGCCCCGTATCCAGCGCCAGCCTTTGCTGGTGGAGCGCGGTGCGTATCTGCTGCGTAAGTTGCAGAACCTCTTTGCTCCCTGCATAACGGCTCCAAACGCTGATATAGAGGTAAATTTCATCGCGGTTTTTTGCCAGCGCATCGGTGGCGGTGGCCTCCTGTCCATCAATCGTAACGTATGGATAGGCTGTTTTCTGCGGCACCCTGTCATAGACCGAAACCGTACCAAGGGCTGTATCAAGAGCGGATTTAACGGCTTTTTGCACTGCAATCGGTAAATCACTCACGGGCGGCCTCTGCTAAAGCGTTTTTGATACCTGCACGGATGTCTCTTTTCATCCCCTCGGAATTTGCATCAAACGCTCTATCTCTTATGTGCAGCGCTTGCATTGGAGGCACATTGTTCTCCGGAGAGCCTTTGGTGCCACCATCCAAGAATGCAAAGTAGAACGCGGCGCGGATGCTGGCTTTGTCAATAAGCCCAGCTTTCGCCGTCAAACCATCGCGCGAGATTGAAAAATCTATTTCGGTGGCAGCCACGCCTTCATTCACTGGTGTCAGGCCACGCATGTCCATCGTGATGTTCTGGATACCAATTTCCAGCGCTGGGCGGATGTTTTTTTCTACCTTATCACCCATATTTCTAAGCTTGCGGCGAAGTTTGCCTACAGAACTCCAGCCGCGGCGCTGGCTGGATGTGCTCTGGCGCGCCATGCTAAACCGCACCCGCTTCGCAGATTATTTCTAAATATTTACGGTGCAAGTCCACATTGGCGACGGAGATTATATTGAGAATCTTCTCTCCCCACTGCAAACGCATTGCTTCCGTCACATTATCACGGTAGCGGATGGTGACACGATAGCGCAGCGTGCTCTGAATCTGCGCCGATTCAACAGACTCCTTGCCCGTTATCGGAACAACCTTTGCCCATGTGGTAAAAACTGGCGGCCACGTTACCAGCTGGCCACCTAATTCGTCATCAGTCTTCTGTTCATGGAGTGCTATCACGCGCTCACGAAGCGCACCGGAGCTCATGCTATACCTCTACAACACAATGGCGATCGAGGAGTCCCATGTAAAATGGTGCTGGAACTACCTGAAGGCTTCCGCTGGTTGCAGCCTCTCGGGTTTCATACATTTGCCCAACGGTAAGCATAATCCACTGTTTTATGTCTTGAGGAACTGCATCGGCGTCCTCTCCATAGCCTGCTTTATAGCGTACTTTTACCGCTTCTGGGTCGCCAATCGTTTCTGGGAAACATTTCCCATGGGCGGGCATCAACAAGGCCGGCGCGCGGCGCGCGCGCAAAATATATTCGCTTGGCGCAAGCGTCTGTTCAACGCCGCTGGTATCAAGATATTTCACGCTCACAATCTCTGTTACTGTGGGCAGGCGAAGTGCCATTGCGGAAGAGAACCGAGGAAACACAGCCTCGAGCGTTGTAGTAATAATACTGCGCTGCATGCGCGCCTCTGCCTGCTCCCGCGCAGATTTAATATATAGCTCCAGCAAATCGTCATCAAGCGCATGTTCAATGCGAAGATGTGCTTTCACATCCTCCACATCAACAGGCTCTACTGCTGGGGCTTCAATCTGCGCGGGATGCGACATATATTAGAGGCTCACCACATCAGCGCAGAGCGATTTTGCATACGCGACTGCCGCTTTATGGTCATCGGCCGCACCAGCCTCAACAAGCTCTTTTGCCTTGGCGGCATCCGTGCTGATGACTTGGTTGGCCAATACTTTCACGCCATTGATTTCTTGATCAAGAAGCACACGAAGATGAACGGTGGCCTTTTTGCCAGATACCGTAGCCTTGGCGGCAATTGCAGCAATAGCTTCGGCCTTCTGTTCCTCGCTTAGCTCTTCGAAGGTTTCAACACCTGCGGCTTTGGCCGCCTCTGATTTTTGCTCATCGGTAAGTTCTGTCGTGGCGGGCGTGTTTTTTGCCGTGGATGCTTTTGCAGTGTTAGCTGCTGTGTTATTCTTTGCCATATCTGGCTCCTTCCTTGTTTTTCATAAAAAAGGCCGGTGATTTCTCACCGGCCTTTGCTTCGTTTGGTTTAAAAAAACCGCTATGCAGCAGGGTGCTGATAGAGTTTTACTGCGGCGTTATCCAACAGCGCACCGCCGTGGCGCGACCACTGGTGGAAGCCAACCTGACCCTTCTTGGCATATTGCGAATCGGTATAACGCTGCAGCAGCACGCTGCTCGTTACATCGCGGATGGTGTATGCCTTTAGGTCGCCGAATGCGATGGATTTTGCATTCGCGGCGGGCACGGGTGCATGCGAATTCAGCGTCACCGGATAGCCAAGGATGGAATCTGGCATTGCCTTCCCAAGACCGTCAAAGCCGGGGATGAAGATTGGGCGGCCGCCAGTATCCTTAAGCTTACGAACCACCTTAAAGGTAGCATCGTTCATCATAAATCCACAGTTACCACTTTCGCGGTAGGCAGGGTCAACCGAATGAACCAGATCAATCAGGTCATCAGTAGTTACCGTGGTAACTTGACCAGCTGCACCAACCTTTCCCACGACAGCAGCAACAAACAAGCCAAAAGATTGACCAGTGCCAGTACCAATGGTGAAGATTTTGTTCGTAATTGCCGCGATGCGTTTAGCTAAACGGCCATTGATGAACGACTCCAAATCAATCGAGGAATCTTGAAGCAGCTCATAGGGAGCCGTTACCACTTTAGAACTGAATTTGTAAGCTTTCAGCAATACCGTGCCAAACACAGGATCTGCATCATTTGCAGTGGTATTCTCCGCAACGATTTCACCTTCTTCTGCCGTTCCATCAGTAGTTGGGAACGAAATATCCACGCCGCTGTCGGTTTGAATCACATTGGCTACCTTGCGCAGGCCGCCAAAGTCCTTCAATTTATCAATCAGCTGCTTTGCGATTTCTTTTGGAACGGTATAGCCGCCCTCAGAATCCGTGGTGGTGCTCATGGTAGCGCGGATAGTTTGCCAATCTTCATTGCTCATGGCCTTATCGCCGCCACGAAGCCATTTATTATGAAGCTCTGCAATTTTCGCCGCCTCTTTGCCGCTGGATTTGCGGCCAGCAGAATTAATGATGACATCATTAATGCCATCATCGCTGTCCATCTGCATGATGGTTTCCATGCGGCTGATTTTTGCTTTCAGCTCATCAATTTTTGCGACGTTATTCTGATAGGTAGTCTCGTTATCAGCAGTCCACGCTTCTTTATTACCTTCAACGAGGGCTTTGGTTTCTTTGGCGAGGGCGGCAATTTGCTCCCGCACGGTTTGAATGCTCATGGTTTACTCCATCAATGGTTAAAAAAAAAGGCCGCCAAAATGGCGGCCTTTGACTGCATTCGCGCGGGAGCGCTAGGCAGTTAGGGTGTTCACCTGCAGATTGCGCAGCAGGTAATCATGCTTGGCTTGCGAAAGAGTTTCTGCCTCTAATTCGGGCGCGGATTGCTGTTCTGGAGCTTGCGGAGTCGGCTCTTTTTTCTTTGGTTCTTCTGGCTGTTCCAAGGCTTCAAGTTTTGGCGCGTTGCTATAGGCAGCAAGATTCCAGCTGGCGACTTTCTCTGAAGCTTTCTCGCCTGCCATACGGTCAGCAAAACCTTCGGCGATTGCTTCTTCGGCACTTATCCATGTTTCTTTGGCCATGAGGTCGAGCAGGTGATCTGTTTCCTTGCCCGTGCGCTTCGCATAGCTACCCGCAATCGAGAGGTCGATTTTATCGAGCAGCTCCGCTACCTGTTTCATATCGTCGGCATTTCCCATAGCGAGGGTCCATGCCTTGTGAATCATGATAAAGGCGCCCTCAGCCATTTCGATTTCGTCTGCGCCTAGGATTACAAAGCTGGCGGCCGAGGCGGCGAGCCCATCAATATGGGCAATCACTTTTGCGCTATGGTCTGCCAGCGCGGCCTGAATGGCGCGTCCTGCGAATACGTCACCACCCGGCGAATTGATGCGTAGGTGGATGGTGTCTACTTTAAGTTCGCGGATCTCTTTTGCCAGCGATTCTGCTGCCACACCACCCCACCACTCTGCAATCGCATCGGTCGAAACGATGGCATCATAGAGATAGATGGTAGCTTCTTTTCCCGCCGCAACGATTTCACAACGACGGCCAGCGGCGGCTGCCTGCTTGTTATCAATCAGCAGCTTTAGAATCTGGTTTGGCATCTTTAGACCCCTTCCTTAATTCATCGCCATCCTTTTTTGGTGGCAGGTTTTCAATACGGCGAATCTCGTTAATGGCCACAAAGGCATCTTCACCCGCACGGCCAAGGGCGATGCGGTGCGCTTCATAGCGGCTTTTAATATCGCCGCGCTCAAGGGCAGCAGTATTGAACTCGCCAAAATACTTTGAAGTGCGGAAACATTTTGCGTTTATTTCCTGCTGAATTTTAACCAAATGCCGCATCAGCGTGAACTTCACAAACCCAAGGCTCATCTGCTCAATGCCCGTGCCCCAACTGGTCGTTTTTTCAGTGAGGCCAATCATGAACGCCGGAACCCCAAATACGCGGGCGATGTCTTCTGTCTGATATTTTCGGGTCTCAAGCAGTTGTGCGTCATCCGAATTCATGGTAAGCGGCTTCACTTCCATTTCACCTTGAAGCACGGCTGGAAGATGGCGGCGGCCAGTGCCAGAATGGCGCTGGTGCCAAGATTCTCGGATGATATTCGCCTGCTCTGGTGTAACCGTATTTTTTGCAGAGATTACAAAGTCGGGGCGGGCACCATTAGCAAAGAACTCTTCGCTATAGTTTCCTGCCGCCAAGGCGATACCAGCTGGCTGTAAAAGCGCGCTGCGCAGCGTACTTAATCCACGCTCACCATTGAACCCAAGGTTGGGCACGTGAATCATGTCGTCTTGGTCAATAACCTGCGCCGTGCCATCAGTCCGATAAATGGTGTAAACAAGGCGGCGGTCTCGTGTTTTTACTTCTACGCACTCTGGGTGCAGCAGTTCGAAGGCTTCAATATCTGGACGGAAGCGACCCTTGCGTACAATGCGCGCAAAGGCATCACCATGCAGCAGCATCGAACTCAGCAGGTATTCCCAGAAAACTGCCGCAGAACAACGTGGGTTGGGGCGCTCGTTCAACAGCCACCACACATCGTGGCCATCAGACTTTTGACGCCCATCTTCTGTGCGCTCAAAAATATGAAATGGAAGGCTTGAAATTGTTCCTGAAATTAAGCCCACACACGCATAAACCGCCGCAACCTGCATGGCCGTTTTCTCGGTGACAGCAACGCCTGCGCCGCCAGTTACTCCAAAAACTTCACGCCAAACATCGTGGTTTCTGCTTGGCGCGATGTCATTTGAAACACTTACCAGAGCCGGAGCATGGTCGTGCTTATCTGCGGGTGGTTCCGTCTGGCGGCCTCCCCCAAATAAATCACGCAACGCTTTCATAGCTCTATGACTTTCAGTTCTACTGTGGTTTCTTTTCGTAGCGACAGCGCCACGGCCATAATAAGCGCCACCATTCCGTCGATTTTTTCAGCGCTGTATTTCTTATCCGGCGCGATGTTGTCATTCGCATCACGGCGCGCGATAAGATTGGATGCATTCCAAGCAAGAATAGGGTCGCCAGCATGGTCAAGCTGGCGGGATGTATAAAGCCTATCGACCTCTTTCATCGCCGCATTGAACGAAGCCATACCCTGCCTGAATTCTATCATCGGAACCCCCTCATCTTGCATTTGCGTAGCAAGATGCAGTGCGTTCCATGGGTCGTATGCAAGGCCTTGCAGGTCAAAATTCTCTGCAATCCATCGAATATCGCGCTTTATAAAGTCGTAATCTGTAACAGAGCCGGGGGTCAGCGTTATAAGCCCCTGTTGAGCCCATGTTTGATAAGGCACGTTTCCACGCTCTGTGCGCGGTATAACCGTATCTTCTGGAAGATATACCTTGCCCCATGTTTTATAGCGGCCATCAGGCATTCGCCAAACAATGCGCAAGGCATTCATATCTTCGGTTGAAGCCAAATCCAGCGCCGCCCAGCATGGTGTATCTGTCAGCGTATCAAGGTCTACTTCACCGTCACATTTCTTCCACAACTCCATGTTTACATGGCCTTTGCGGGCATTCGTCCATATGTTCAGGCGTTTTGTTTGAAACTCGCCAAACGATTCAGGGCTATTTTTTGCCTCAATTGAGTATCCTCGCAACTCTGCCAGCTGAACACTTACACCAAGCAGAGGATTTGCTTTCCCCCAGACTTCTTCATCAAATGGATCATCACCCTCATCGAGCGAAAAAATAATCCCGAAATAGTGATCTGCCTCAATCAGCCCATCAAGGATTTTAGTAACCATTGTGCGCTGTTCAAAACACACACCAAGCGTATTATATCCAGCCGTGGTAATCATCCATAGCAGTGGGTTCTTACGGGCTCCAAATGCTGAGCGGATTACATCAAAAAGTTCGCGTGTTTTATGCGCGTGAAGCTCATCAAGAACTGCGCAATGCGGGTTCCATCCATCCTGTGTTGATGCTTTCGCATTAATTGGCTGCATGAAGCCGCCAGTGGTGCCACACGTCACAGAGCGAGCCCACGCCTGCACCTCAAATGCTTCGCGCAAGTCAACTGTTTTCTCGACCATCTTTTTCGCTGGCAAGAAAACTTTATTCGCCTGATCGCCAGTGGTTGCACCAATAACTATCTGTGGTCCCACTTCATTTTCGCAGCACAAACAATAAAGCGCCACACCAGCTGTAAAAGTTGATTTGGCATTTTTTCGCGCCATTTCTATATAAGCGCGGCTGAATCTTCTTTTCCCGTCTTGCCGCCGCCACCCAAAAACGACGCAAAGAATAAATATTTGAGGTGGCTCAAGTGTTATGCTGGCGCTATCCCATTCGCCTTCAACGTGCGGCATTTTTTCAATGAAGTCGCAGACATCGTTTGCATGCCATTCATCCCATTTGTAAGGGGCGCGCACACTAGCGAATTTCTTTCTGTCGTTTAGGTGGCGCTTTGCAGCAAGCCTAACCCATTTACAGAAACGCTTATCCTTCTTGGCCGCGCCCGCCGCATCACGGGCATAGGCCTCGGCAATCGCAGCAAAGTTACGACTGTGGCCTGTTTCCGTTGGCTGAGAACTTATTGCCTGTTTGTTTGCTGCCCGACGCTGGGACTTTTTGCGAGGCCGGTGTGTCATAAAACTCCGCGGCATAGGTTCGATGCGTGTTAATCATCGTCACCGGCGGTTCGCGGCCTTGTTCGTGGTATTTGACGAGCGTTGCTTCCAGCGCACAATATTGCGCAAGCGTGTCCTCAAATCCGCTAATTTTCTGATTGCGTTGCCGATAACGTTCTACTTTTTGCGCCCATATTTTTTGAGCTTCGCCACTCATCCACTTTGGTGGTGGCATTATTTCTGGGTCGGGGCGGCTCGCATGATCAGCGAACAGAACCTCCACTTTTCTGCATTTTTGTTCCGTGCCTCTTGCCTTCTTGGTGGCAGGATTCACTCCTTTAGGACCACGCCGCGCCATATTGAAATTCCTAAATATTTAATTTGCACGTGTGAAAATTTGACCACCCGCGCGGTCTTGGAGCGAGGGGTGTGGACTTTTGATACCCCCCCGCTACGGTTAGTTAGCATTCAAGGATAATCTGTTGTTTCTATTTGGTTTTCGGCTTTGCAAATCCCTGCTCTTTGGCAGTTCGCCTATCGTGGCAGCGCTTACACAGGCTGCGTAGGTTGCTCCAGACTAGCCGCAGGTCTGGGCGTTCGCTGATGGTGATGATGTGATCCACTACAGCTGCTTCGGTGAGCAACCCCTGCTCCATGCAGAAAACACACAGGGGATTTTTTCTAAGGAACCGTTTGCGCAGCCGTTGCCATGCGGAATCATAACCGCGCGCCGCTGAACTCCCTCGTCTGTCATCGAGTAGTTTCTTTCGCTGTTTCTCCTCTGGCGCTTTCTTGCGGCCTAGAGGTTCAAAGCGTGGCGGGCGTGTTGGCATGTGGCTGCCTTTATAATTTCCTCATCCCAGTTAGGGCTGAGATGAGGAGCAGGCGTTGTCAACCTGTCGGGGAAAGTGGTCGCGGTGGCTGGGATTGAACCAGCGTCCTCCAACATGCATTTGGTGCGTAAGCCAATGCAAATGGCGCTCCTTCCTCTGAGCTACACCGCAGTAGTTTAATTCTGAAATGAGAAAGGCCAGCGCGATGGCTGGCCTTTGGATTACTCAAGACACACTTCGGGTGCCTTCACGAGAATCACTTTTAACCTTTTCGTAGAAAAGGTCAATATTTATTTTAACTGCATCGAGTGTTTCTTTTACAGATGCCGCACATGTGGATAACCACGGCAAATCCACATCGGTAATAGGCCGCGAAAATCTATCGTTATCGCCGCGCGGAAGCGTGGTGATGCGGTCTATCAAATTCAATTGGTACGGCTTCAATCCCTTCAACGCATACTGCAGCACCACGCTCGGTGCTATGTGTCTATCCTGCTTGGCGGCTGGGTCTTTAAAGTATTCCTGAAAGATGCGGTCTACTCCCAAGCTATTATTGATGACGCGGCGCAGCGTCATCACAAACACGGCAGCGCGGTGCTGTTCGTCATTAATCACCCCGCGGTCATGCAACAAATCAATTGGCGTTTTTGATGCGCTTGAACAGTATGTGCCGCCATTGCGCACCATATCTGCTTTTCCAACACGGTGAGGATACTCGACATCGAGCGGGCGCGGCAGCCACTCGCTAACGTCGATATGTTCATTCTCTTCATGCGTGGTGTTGCTCATCTTTGCTCTCTCTTGGTTGGGTGGTTACTGGGAAAATCTTTTGGTTCATGGCTGCGACAACCTGCGCAGAATGGGCTTTTGTCAGGTGGGCATAACGCTTCACCATGTTCAGCGTTTTATGGCCGAGGATTTCGGCAATCTCTGAGGCGCTTGCATTGTTCATGGCTAGATAACTGGCGGCGGTATGGCGCAGGTCGTGGAAGTGAAAATCATCCAACTCAGCACCCTTAACCGCGCGGCGGAACTCCCGCTCAATGTCCATCGGCGCGGTGCCGCCACGGTTCGAAAACACAAACTCACTGCGCGGGTGGCGGCGCGCATGCCACTGCTGAAGAAGCTCAAGCGCCAAACCCCATATAAACAGCGCGCGCTGCTCATTGTTTTTGGTGTGCTGTAGGGTGATAACCTGCCGCGAAAAATCCACATCGCGCCACTTCACGCCCAGCAGCTCGCCTTTGCGCGCACCAGTGGAGATTGCCAGCACCACAATAAGAAATAGCGGCTTACGCTGTTCCTTGCTGCAATGCTCCAGCAGCGAGGCGCGCTCGGCATCGGAAAGGAACCGCATCCGCCCGCGGCCTTCCTTTGGCTTGCGCAGCTTCGTCATTGGTGAAGCCTCAAGCCATTCCCATTCTTTCACGGCAATGCTGAATACGTGGCCAAGGGCAGCAAGGTATCTGTTCACCGTTGAGGCCTTGCGTGTTAGCGCCAGCTCATCGCGCCGAGCCGCGAGAATAGATTGGGTGACATTGCGCAGGGTAAAATCCCCAAGCCGCTCCTTCCACCAATTCAGCTGCGCGCGCTGCAGGTTAATGAAGCGGGTGCGCGTGGATTTTGTCGGCAGCACCAACTCGAGATAACGATCAATCATTTCGCCTAGCGTGTGGTGGTCGGCAGAGTCCACCAATCGGTAACGGCCTTCGCGCATTTCGGTTTCTTTTTTAGAAGCCCACTGGCGCGCCGAAGCCATCGATTCAAAGCGCCCGCTGCAACGCGGGAACCCCGCCAGACACACCTCGGCACGAAACCGAATTGCGCCCGTCTTCAATTTGATTTTGCGGAAGGTTGCCATTATAGGTTCCCTCCTTTTTTATTCTCTACGCCGTATTTACGCCGCGAGCCTTTTGCGTTGCGCTCTAAGTGTCTGTAAAATGGTGCTTGGCGCTTTGGCTTGCTTGATTCAAAGTAATCTTCCGCACGAATAATGGCTTTTCCTTTTGATAACAATCCGTTGGGCTTACTGATGGCGCTGCCCGCAATCATGCTTTCGGCAAAGCTGCGGGCAAGACTATCCATGGCCTCATTCAACTTATTCGCGGCCTCACAAAGCGCGGTTTCTTTTAGTGATTTCTGATGGTCGCTCATCGCTCATCCTCCACACGTATTTCAAGTTCAGCGGCGATGGCGAGATAGGCCGCGCCATCCACATAATTATCGCGGTGGAATGCGCCAGTGGCGATGCGTGCTAGTTTCTCGAGGTGGCGTTCTATGGCCTCCTCATGCTCAATGGAATAAGCGGTGGGTCTTCCGCCAGTGAAGCGGCGGTATACGGCCTTGAACTCCGCAGCGCAGCGCATGCCTATGCGGGCATCACCATAAATCGCGGCGCGGTCTGTGTGTGTTAATCTATCTGCTTCCTGCAGAATTTCATGTCGTGTGTTCATTCCCCCTCGCATCCTTTCCGGATGCTTGCCGATGCTGGTTGCCCTGCAGCGGTTGATCCGCTGTCAGGTTTTCGTTTTCTTATTTTCCTCTATGGCTTTCCCAATCAAAAACGAGCAGCTTTCCGCCGTTTTCTTTCATACGGTCTATCACCCGCTCGCCTGCGTACGCCTTCATCCCATCCATATCGAGATTGCTAAGCAGAAGCGTGGGCTTCATGCGTTCATAGCGGGCATCTACGATGGAGAATAAAATCATGCGCTCCGCTTCCGAACCAAAGCCAATGCCAATCTCATCGAGAATCAGTAAATCTGGAAGGATGAACGCCTGCACCACGGAACGCTCGGTCTGCTTCGATTCGCGGTGATAGGTTTCCTTAACCTGACCGATGGCTTCCGAAGCTTTGATAATCATGGCCGATTTTGCATGGTGGCGGATGATGTGATTGGCAATGGCACAGGCCAAATGATTCTTTCCGGTACCCGGCAATCCGCAGAGAATCATGCTCTGACCGGTTGGAAGAATAGAGGGGAATTCTTCGGCGTATCGGCGGCAGATGCCATGTATTTTATCGGCCTGCGCGGTGGTGGGTTGGTAGTTTTCGAAACTTCTATCCACAAAACGTGGCGGGATGAGGCTGCGCTGCAGCAGCGATTCAATCAGGCTGCGCTTGGCGCTCTGTGTGTTCAGCTCGCGGCGGCGCGCGGTGGCGGCTTCATCATCACGCTTTGCATCCACCTCGCACTGGTCGCAGCGCGGTGCCGATAGCTCGCCAGAAATTGGCAGGCGCATGATTTTAACTGCACGTTGTCCATGGGTTTTGCAGGAAATAACCACCTCTTGAATTTCAAGGCTATGCGAGCTGGAAGCCATCGGTTCCCTCCTTGTAATTCTGCTCATGAAAACGGCTCGTGGCCGTAGCTTGCTTCGCGGGTCGCGGCTTGTAACGCCCGCTGTTCAGGTCTGAAATATGTTGGGAAAAGCCATCAATGACGTAGGAAAGTGTTCGTGGGGCGGCGTTGCCCTTTCGGCGCATGGTTTCCAAGCGGTGGCGGCAGTAGTCCGTCCAGTCCTTCAGCGCAACACCATCGGCCAGAAGCTGTTTTGCAACCGTCCAATCCGTGGTTGCTGGGAACATGCGGTGCTGGCGCCAGACGCCACCAAAAACATTCTCGCCCACATGGTCGAATGCTTCGATGAATTTAATCGCGCCCTGCTCTTCGCCATCCGCGCACTCGCGCGCACCCGCATTCTCTTCTTCTTTCTTTTCCTTTATTTTTCCCTTTATTCTGTTTGTATCCGCCTGTGTATCCGCTGGTGTGTTCGTTACTGTATCCGCCTGTGTATCCGAGTTTCTTAACGTGCCCTGATATTGGTTATAGTTACAGATACTTATCAGCGTTAATCCTGTATCCGATTTTACAAAAATCATCCCGTCATCTTGTAGGATATTTAAAAACCTGCGAACTCGGTTAACAGACCATTTCCACGCATCAGATAGGTTGCGATACGAGGTTGGAACAACCCCACGATCAACGCTGATGATTTTGTTCCCCCAGCGGGTTTTATGCGGGATGAAGCTGGCCTGCTCAATGAGGTAGCACCATGCATCCCGTTCGCTGAATTTTTGGCCTTTAAACAGGTAGTGGTCTTGCCACCCGCGCGCCATCAGGTAATAACCATCATTTTTTCCGCTGGCGCAGTTCGCCACCGGCGCACTAATTGCGCTTTTGTTGGCAGCCATTTTCCCCTCCAGTTGCCATGCTCAAATGAGCTATTTTAGAAAGGAGGCCAGCAACCAATAAGCGCTGGCCTCCGTATATCAATCAG
>JACCDH011662280.1_pt1 | contig 28112 bp, 30 predicted proteins | sample 7442481 | NCBI WGS metagenome assembly JACCDH01 (sample SAMN15323433, study PRJNA562643) | freshwater metagenome | isolation source: river surface water | place: USA:Blue River Watershed | collected 2017-08-15 | reverse complement strand
CGGGTCAATTGCAAAATGGCGATTATGAAGTAGGCACAGTGCTTGGCGCCGCTCAGCAGCATTTGGAAGCGTTCCGTTTGTCTTATCAGCAAAATCAACCGATTCAGCTGGTATCTCCAACCCATTAAAGCGAACATATAAAACGCATGGCTGACGACTTAAAGGATGGGAAGTGCCGCTTAGATAAATGGCTTTGGGCTGCCCGCTTTTTTAAGACACGCAGCCTAGCAACCGATGCGATTGACGGTGGTAAGGTTTATGTCGATGGTGACCGCGTAAAACCTGCAAAAGAAGTGCGTGTGGGACAGGTGGTCTATATCCGCCGTAAAGAGTTTGATATAGAAGTAACAGTTAAAGCCTTATCAGTGACGCGCAAGGGTGCGCCTGAGGCAGCGCTGCTCTATGAGGAAACGCCTGAAAGTGCAGCCAAACGTGAAAACGCGGCAGTGACTAAAGAAGCCGACCATGCTAAACGTGAACGTAGCGCAGGACGTCCGACTAAACGGCAGCTAAGGGATATTAAGAAATTCACGGGGATTGGTAATTTTTGATTGATGCGTCAGTAAAAGCATGGTCGATCTTCTCCCAAATTACCATGATCTGTCACCCCGCACTTTGGTATAGAAGAATTCCTCTGAATTGTCATGCCGCACTTGATGCGGCATCCATCTTTAGATCAAAAATGGACCCCACATCTCACACTTTAACTTGCCAGCTTGCTTGCTTAGTTTATTGGGGATGACCCTTGCGGTTAATAGTGCGGCATGACAGCCTAAGCGAGGCAGGTGAAGTAAATGCGGCATGATTGATGTATTAATTGTTATAATTTCAATAAATAATAATCGAAAGTAAGTAATGATTTTAGTTACAGGCGGTGCGGGCTTTATTGGCTCTAACTTTGTTTTGGATTGGCTTGCGCAGTCCGATGAACCTGTCATCAATCTAGACCTTCTTACCTACGCTGGTAACTTAGAAAACTTATCATCGCTCGCCAACGATCCAAGGCATATCTTTGTGAAGGGCGATATTGGCGATGCCAAGCTCGTCCCAGAGCTTCTTCAGAAATATAAACCACGTGCAGTGCTTAACTTTGCCGCTGAAAGTCACGTGGATCGCTCTATCCATGGCCCCGAAGATTTTATTCAGACTAACGTAGTGGGTACTTTTCATCTGCTCGAGTCTGTGCGAGCTTATTGGAATAACTTAGAAGAAAAATCTAAGACTGAATTCCGCTTTTTACATGTTTCAACGGATGAGGTTTATGGCACATTGGGTGCCAATGACCCTGCGTTTACCGAGACAACGCCTTATGCACCGAATAGCCCTTATTCAGCTTCCAAGGCGGCATCTGATCACTTAGTACGGGCATATCATCACACCTATGGCTTGCCTGTTTTAACCACTAACTGTTCAAACAACTATGGCCCATATCACTTCCCGGAGAAGCTGATTCCGCTTTGCTTGCTCAATGCATTAAATGGTAAGCCATTGCCAATTTATGGTGATGGACAACAGATTCGAGATTGGTTGTTTGTGAAAGACCACTGTAGTGCGATCCGTACTGTGCTAGCCAAAGGCAAGCTGGGTGAGACTTATAACGTGGGCGGCTGGAATGAAAAAGCGAACCTTGATGTGGTGAACACCCTATGCGGGATATTGGACGAACTTAAGCCACGCACAGATGGTGCAAGCTATAAGACTCAGATTACTTTCGTCAAAGACCGTCCAGGCCATGACAGACGTTATGCAATTGATGCAAGCAAGATTGAACGTGAACTTGGCTGGAAGCCTCAAGAAACCTTTGAAACGGGCATTCATAAAACAGTCGTCTGGTATTTAGAAAATCAAACTTGGGTAGACCACGTGGTGAGTGGAGACTATCGTCAGTGGCTCAATAAACAATATAACTAGGACGCATATGAGAATTTTAGTCACAGGCAAACACGGTCAAGTAGGTCATGAACTCATGCGCAGCCTTGCGCCTTTGGGTGAGGTGGTGGGTGTTGACGTTGAAGACTGTGATTTAACCAAGCCAGCCGCGATAGAAAAAATGCTTGCCCATGTGAAGCCTGATCTAATTGTGAACCCTGCGGCTTATACCGCCGTGGATAAGGCAGAATCAGACGCAAATCTTGCACACGCGGTGAATGCTGCCGCACCTGAGGCGCTTGCTAAGTATGCAGCAAGTAAAAACATTCCTATCATTCATTATTCAACCGACTACGTCTTCGACGGAACCAAGGATGGCCTTTATGTCGAGACAGACAAAGCTAATCCAAAATCTGTCTACGGTAAGACTAAGTACCTAGGTGAGGCGGCTGTGCGTAATAACGCGCCTAAGCATGTGATCCTTAGGACCAGTTGGGTATTTGGTAGCCACGGGGTTAACTTTTTAAAAACCATGCTCAAGCTTGCGCAAGAACGGGATAAGCTTAGCGTGGTGGCTGACCAAGTGGGCTCACCAACCTCAGCGGCCATGCTTGCAGACGCAACAGCGGTGATTGCAAAGCAATTATTTGAGCCTGGCGCAACACGCAAATATGGTACCTACCATTTGGTGGCCGATGGTGAAACAAGTTGGCATGGCTACGCACAATGGGTGGTAACCAAGGCCAACGAGCTGGGCCTAAAGACTAAGATTGCAGCAGATGCTATTCGTCCAATTAGCACTAAAGAATACCCAATGCCGGCACCAAGACCGGCCAACTCTAGGCTGGATACCAGCAAGGTAATGTCGGTGTTTGGACTTAATTTACCATCATGGCGTGATGAAGTAGCGCAAGTGGTAGAAAGCTTAATTAAGGCGCAGTGATTTAGTTTATAAAATTATGTTGCATGTAACTTAAATTATTTGAGATGTTGAAATGAAAGCAAACACAACAGAGTCAGTTCAAAAGCATGGAAATACATTGAGAGAGATGGGGATGCGTCGAATCCAGATTTGGGTGCCAGATACACGCCAGCCAGCATTTGTTGCAGAAAGTAAGCGCCAATCTAAATTGGCTGCTGATGTTGATTTAAATAATCAGATCTTGATGAGTTTTATGCACGCGGCTTTAGTGGACATTGAATAGCGCTTAAGCGTGGACAGCTGACAAGTGAATGCAAAAAGTTTTACTTGTGTAAAACTTAATGTTTTACTAGAATAAAACATTAAGTCGTTTTAAAAAGGAATTTAAAATGCAATTAACTTTAAGACGCGCTGGCGGTTCATTGGTGATGACCGTACCTAAAGCCTATATTGATCAAAACCATCTCCATGAAGGCTCAAAAGTTGACCTTATGGTTGAAGGTGAGCGATTAACAATACAAGTTGCTCGTAAACCTAAATATGATCTGAAAACATTGCTGGCTGAAATGCCAACTCAGTTCCCTGTTGTTGCTGGCTGGGATACGCTAACGCCTGTTGGTGAGGAATTGCTGTAATGGCATACACGCCAGAGCGAGGCGATATTATTCACCTTCAGTTTGACCCTGCTTCAGGGCACGAAATGAAAGGTCCTCATTACGCGCTAGTCGTGACAGCTAAAATTTTTAATGAGCGTGGACTGGCGATGTGTTGCCCCGTATCTCAGGGGGCGGCTGATGTAGCTAGATCTCGAGGCACGTTAGTTTCTTTAACTGGTTCAGGGCTTGATATACAAGGTTCAGTACATTGCCATCAATTAAAATCTTTAGATTGGCGAGCTCGTAAGGCGAACTTAAAAGAAAAGGCCCCAGCCTTTGTGGTCGAAGATGTCATGGCAAGATTAGAAACAATTTTATTCGGGTAAATATAATAATGGCTAAGAATCGTAAGGGCATCATCCTCGCGGGCGGATCTGGAACCAGGCTCTATCCAGCAACATTAGCGGTCTCTAAGCAGCTACTGCCGGTCTTCGATAAGCCAATGATTTACTATCCACTCACAACGCTCATGCTTGCCGGCATCCGCGATATTTTAGTGATCTCAACTCCGCAAGACACCCCACGTTTTGAGCAGCTCTTGGGCGATGGCAAGCAGTGGGGTTTGAATATATCCTACGCCGTCCAAGCCAGCCCTGATGGCTTAGCGCAGGCATTTATTATCGGTGAAGACTTTATTGGTGACGACCTCTCGGCTTTGGTGCTGGGCGACAACATCTTCTACGGCCACGACTTCCATCACTTGCTCGCAAACGCAAGAGCAAAAGAAGAGGGTGCATCTGTATTTGCTTACCACGTGCATGACCCTGAGCGCTATGGCGTGGTGGACTTCGATCAGCATAACAAGGCCATCAGTATTGAAGAGAAACCAGCGCAGCCTAAATCTAACTATGCGGTGACTGGGCTTTATTTTTATGACCAAAACGTGGTCGAGATTGCTAAAGACTTGAAGCCATCCAAGCGTGGTGAGCTCGAGATTACCGACCTTAACCGTGTTTATTTAGATCAGGGTAAACTCGACGTCGAGATCATGGGGCGGGGCTATGCTTGGCTAGATACTGGCACACACGAGTCACTACTCGAGGCAGGCCAGTTCATTGCGACGATTGAAAATCGACAAGGCCTTAAAGTAGCCTGCCCAGAAGAGATTGCCTACCGCCAAAATTGGATTAGTGCTGAGCAACTTCGAAAACTTGCAGCGCCACTTGCTAAAAATGGATATGGCCAGTACCTACAAAACATACTAAAAGAAAAGATTTTTTAAATCCCTTTCAATTCGTCACCCCGCATCAGGTAATCTGCCACCCCGGCCCCCGAGCCGGGGTCCATTTTAAAGTTTTAAACATCAACATGGATGCCGCATCAAGTGCGGCATGACAGTAAGTTGTGATAACTGATGCGGGCACCATTTTGAAGTTTTTCACCTCCACACCCCAAACTAATCGTCCATCAATCTGTCACACAGCAACATACAACCCTCTCACACAGCAACACACAACCTCTCACAATGCATCAGGTAATCTGTCGCCTCGCATCACATAACCTTTCACAGTGCACCAGGTAATTTGTCAGCCTTAATCACAGCCTGTCACCCCGGCCTTCACACTTTACTTGCCATTTTAATGGCATAGTAAATTGGGGATGACCCCTGCGGTTACTAGCCGGGGTCCATTTTAAAGATCTCAACGTCAACATGGATGCCGGATCTCACACTTTAACTTGCCAGCTTGCTGGCTTAGTTAATTGGGGATGACCCAAGCGGTTAAAGATGCGGCATGACAGTAAGTTGTAATAACTTTTGCGGGGTCCATTTTTAAGTTTTTGTTACTATTGCAATTTAATAAATTTAATACCATAATTGGTACTAAATTAAGCACTAAAAAGGAATTAATCGTGGCTAATCAAATTCTTTCTAATATGTCAGCAAGTGTGTCAGAGCTCAAGAGAAATCCAATGGGAACTGTAGCAGCGGGCGATGGATTCCCTGTTGCAATACTCAATCACAATCAACCTGCTTTTTATTGTGTTCCTGCCAAAACTTATGAAGCTTTAATGAACCGACTAGAAGACTTAGAACTTAACGCAATTGCAGATAAGCGAGCTGGTCAGGCAAGAGTGCGCGTGAATGTTGAAGACCTATAAATTAGACTTCTATGAAGAGGCTTTAAAGGAATGGCATAAGTTAGATGCCGTTATCAAAACTCAATTTAAAAAAAAGCTTGCAGAGCGACTTCAAGAACCTCGAGTGCCATCTTCAAAGTTAATAGGGCACCCTGACCGATATAAAATTAAACTCAGAAGTATAGGTTATAGACTGGTTTATGAAGTTAATGACGATGTTTTTATCGTGCTGGTTGTTGCGGTTGGTAAACGAGAAAAAATGCTGTTTATCAGATGGCTAGCAAAAGGTAAGTAGATATTAAAGTAGCTCGTTTATATCTGCCTGTTACACAACAACCTCCTGACTTATTCGCCTTAAGTCTCCTTCCTGACATTTCACCGGCTGTCATGCCGGACTGTTAACCGCAAGGGTCACCCCCAATTAACTAAGCCAGCAAGCTGGCAAGTTAAAGTGTGAGATCCGGCATCCATTTTGAAGTTTTTAAGAACTACTATTCTTTTTTGCATGTTAAAATCCCCAATATTATGAAAGCTACTCCTCTTGCCATCCCTGACGTCTACCTCATCGAACCCCAGGTGTTCGGTGACGAGCGTGGCTTCTTCTTCGAGAGCTTTAACCAAGCCAGGTTTGAACAAGCGATCGGCCGTAAGGTTCAGTTCGTCCAGGACAACCACTCAAAGTCCTCCAAAGGCGTCTTGAGGGGTCTGCACTTCCAGGCCCAGCAGCCACAAGGCAAGCTCGTGCGTGTGACGCAGGGTGAGGTGTTCGATGTGGCGGTGGATATCCGCCCAGATTCCCCAACCTACGGCAAATGGGTGGGAGATATCCTCTCCGCAGAAAATAAAAAACAGCTTTGGATTCCCGAGGGTTTTGCGCATGGGTTCTTGGTGATGTCAGGTACTGCTGAGTTCTTGTACAAGACCACCGACTACTACGCACCAGAGTATGAGCGATGCATCATTTGGAACGATCCAACTTTAGCTATTAAATGGCCACTAGGGGGTAGTCCAAATCTTTCAGCCAAGGATCAGCAGGGCTCTTTCTTATAATCCTTGGAAATAAGTTTCTCGCTCTATTTGTTTTGTAATCAAGCATTCCTTTCGTACGAAACTTCAGCTATCACTTTTTGACGCCTCGCACTACAAACGCATGTCATTTCTGCCATCACACTCTAACTTGTCACCCCGGCCTATGAGCCGGGGTCCATTTTGATTTTTTAGCTTGAAAAAATAATCCCCTAAAATAATCATTGTGATAACGATTTGTCATGGTTTATACTGAGCGTTCAAATTCGAACAGGTTGTTGAAAGAATCAACTTAAGATGGACGCCATGACCCGCCAAAAGCAGCTGCAAGAGGACACCCACTTCAGGGTCTTAAGTCTGCTCGAGCAGAATCCCGACATGAGCCAGCGCGACCTGGCGAAGGCGCTCGGTGTGAGCTTAGGGGGCCTGAACTACTCACTCAAGGCGCTGATGGAGCGTGGCATGGTGAAGGCGCATAACTTCTCAAAGAGTGAGCGTAAGCTGGCCTACGCCTACGTATTAACGCCTCAGGGTCTGGCCGAAAAGACCAAGCTCACGGCACGCTTTCTGAAGCGCAAGATGGAGGAGTACGACGCCCTCAAGGCAGAGATCGACTCCCTGCAGCACGCGCTGAACGGTAAGCGTCAGACAAGTTTAATGTTTGATAACGAGCATTAGCGTTTATTAAACATCAATGTTGTTTATTAAATGATTCTAATTAACATTAATTGAAAGAACAAATTTTGGAGTTCGTTTGACTTTACGTAGAAACACATATTGGAATCTAATTGGTGGAGTTTTGCCTCTTATTGCAGCCGCAGTTTTTATACCTTATACATTAAAGTCTTTAGGGAATGAAATGTTTGGCATGCTTACCTTAATTTGGGCGTTAATAGGATATTTTAGTTTTTTTGATATGGGGGTTGGTAGGGCAATAACTTATCAATTAAGTAAATATAGAGCTGAAGATAATAAACTGCAAATTCAAGTAACGCTTAAATCTGGCATAGTTTTAATTTTTTTAGCTGGTATCGTTGGTGCATCTGTAATGTTTTTATTAGCACCTTTTCTTGCAACAAAATTGCTTAAAGTTAATCATGCATCTCAAGGTGACGTCTTGATTGCTTTTGAAATTGCTGCATTAGGAGTTATCCCAACAACCTTAACAGGTTTATTGAGAGGTGCTCTTGAAGGTCTTGGGGACTTCGCCTCATCAAATATTAATAAAATAGTTCTTGGTTCATCAATGTTTATACTCCCGGCCCTTTCAATAAGTTTAAACGGAAATAGCCTCTCAACAATTACATCGTTTTTGGTTGTCGCAAGAGTTTTTGCTTCAATTTTAGCTTTTCTTCCACTTAGGAATTATCTTATTCAACCTAATTCTTTTGGGGAGAAACTTCAGTTTAATAGATTACTTAATTATGGTATGTGGGTCACGATAACCGCGATTGTTGGGCCGCTTATGGTTTACGGGGATAGATTTTTTGTAGGTGCGATGGTTGGGGCTGAGTATTTGCCATTTTATTCAATACCTCAAGAAGGTTTGCAGCGGTTACTAATAATTCCAACAGCATTGAGTGGTGCGTTACTTCCTTATTTGACTACTCTTAAAAGAGAAGAGTTGGTTTATTCATATCACCAAAATTTTAAAAAAACTTCTGTATTTATGTTTGTTTTATGTTTTATTGTAATTTGCTTATCTTATCCATTTTTTGCATATTGGATATCTCCTGCATTCGCTAGCAGCTCATTCTATGTAGTGACAATATTAACTGTTGGAATTTGGTTTAATTCTATTGCATTAATTCCTTATACTTTAATTCACGCAAAGGGGAATCCTAAAATTACAGCTTTTTGTCACCTTGGGGAACTGTTTTTCTACATATTTATATTATGGATTTTGACTGATAAATTAGGAATTTTGGGTGCGGCAATAGCTTGGACATTGAGAGTGTTTCTAGATTTTATTTTGCTTCATTCGATAGCTAGGTTGATTTTAAAAAATGAACAGTATTAATAAATTATGGCCAAAAAATTTTTTAGAATCAGTTTCTGTTTGTCCTTATTGCAGATCATCTCAAAGAAAGTTGGCTTATAAGAATGTTCAAGATTGGTCTTTTTATGTTGCGCCTGGCAAGTGGGACTATTGGGATTGTGAAAGCTGTAAGGCTTTGTATCTTGATCCTCGTCCCATAGAATCCAGCTTGAATTTAATTTATAAATCATATTACACGCATAATAGTTTTAATAAGCTTTCTTTGCTTCAACGCCTCAAGCAAAGCATAAGAAATGAGTACTGGTCTCATTTATTCTCCATCAGTTTAAATAAAAAGTTCAAACTGCCAAAATTAATTTATCCAATATTAAAATTATTCAAATCCAGAATGAAAGAACCATTTGGATTGTTTGAGTTAGCTTCTCATCCTAAAGGTTTTCTTTTGGATGTTGGTTGTGGCAACGGATATATGATGGATTACGCTAGAAAATTGGGTTGGAATACTATTGGCATAGAGATTGATCCTAATGCTGTTGCTTCAGCAAGGTCTGATGGCTTTGATGTTATCCAAGGGACTTATCGTAAGTTGGATGAATTTAGGGCTGAATTTGATTGCATAATTTGTTCTCATGTTTGTGAGCATGTTTATGATCCAATAGATCTTATTGAAAAGCTAGCGAATGCACTAAAACCAAAGGGTGTTTTACTCTTGTCGATGCCCAATTCAACTAGCTCACTTAGGTATTTTTTTGCCGAAAACTGGAGGGGATTGGAAGCTCCTAGACATTTATCTATACCGTCAATGAATTATTTGAAATCTTTACTTGAAAAGTTAGGTTTTGTAGTTAATCAATCTGACTTAAGTAAATTTTCAACGGCTATAGATTCTTTTCGAATTAAAAGAAGAGGATTAAATATTAACGCTTCAGATGTTCTTTTGGCGAAGACTCTTGAATCCAAGTTAAAGTTAACTGAGGATGATTTTATTCAGTTTGTTTGTATTAAAAAGTAATTTTTGTGTATTTTTCAATAAAGGGTGGCTATATGAATTCATTAGATAATAAAAGCATTGCTAGAGTCATCGCTTTTTATCTTCCACAATTTCATCCAACAAAAGAAAATGATGACTGGTGGGGTCCTGGATTTACAGAATGGACAAATGTAGCTTCTGCCAAGCCTCTTTTTCGAGGACATAAACAACCTGTTATACCAGGAGATCTTGGTTTTTATGATCTTAGATTACCTGAAACAAGAGCGGCTCAAGCTGAATTGGCTTTGCAATATGGAATCGAGGGTTTTTGTTATTGGCATTATTGGTTTGCAGGACGTCGTCTTTTAGATAGACCTTTTAATGAGGTTCTTGAATCAGGTTCTCCTGATTTTCCATTTTGTTTGGGATGGGCCAATCACTCATGGAGTGGTGTTTGGAAAAATGAACCTAATAGATCATTGATAGAACAGACTTATCCTGGCAGAGAGGATGATTTTGAGCATTTCAAATATTTATTAAAATGTTTTAAGGATCCTAGATATATTAGAGTTGATAATAAGCCTGTTCTGGTTATTGATAATCCAAATCATATGCCTGATGCTAAAACTAGATTTGATTTCTGGAGGGATCTAGCAGCTAAAGAAGGCTTAGATGGATTGTATATTCTTGGAATATCCAGACTGGATGTGAAGAATGCAGCTAATATTGGTCTTGATGGGTTAATCGTTTCTACGATGGCGGTTAAAAATGTGGGTAGTCCCTTTTTAAATGAAGCTTCAAGAATTGGCTGGGGCGTTTTGAGAAGATTGCGAATTTGGGGTCCGAGAATTCTTGAATATTCTAAAGCTGTGAAGTATATGGTCCCAGATCTTGATAAATTTAATTGTGATGCTTATCCGTGTATTTTCCCCAACTGGGATAATACCCCCCGAAGAGGTCGTCGAGGTTTTGTATTGAAAAACTCAACACCTGCTTTATTTGAGAAATTACTTACTAAAGCCTTAGATGCCGTTAAAAGTAAGCCCAGAGAGCGCTCACTTATCTTTATAAAATCATGGAATGAGTGGGCGGAAGGTAATTATTTAGAACCCGATATTAAAAATGGTAAATCATATCTAGAGGTGGTGAGAAAGTTGGTGTTTAGAAGTGCGCATTGATTCTGATAAAAAAAAGGTTTTTTATGTTGTTGCCTATAACATAAAAAATGGCGGTGGTAAGGCTTTATTAGATAGCATAATTGCGAATTTAAGTAATCGATGGCAATGCGTTATATTCGTTAATGATCATTACCAGTTCGAACAGGAACTACCTGCAACTCATAAAGTAAGAAGAGTTAGGTCTAAGTTTCTTTCAAGGTTATTTGCGGAAATATTGATATATGTAAAAAGTAACAAAAATGACTTGATTTTTTATTTCGGAAATTTACCTCCGATTTTTAATCTTAAAGGTTACGTTGTAACCTATCTCCAAAATAGATTATTAATTGATCATTTTGATTTTCCTTCTTTTAAATTTAAGGTGTGCTTAAGAATTAAGCTTGAAAGATTATTGTTTCGGATTTTTTATAAAAAATCTAACAAAATAATTGTCCAAACACCAACTATGCGAAGACTTTTAAATGAAAAATATCCTGATATTGTTAATGTGGAGGTAGCTGCATTTATTGATGACTATATCCCCAAAAAAAATCGTTTAAATAATGTAGAGAAAAAATACGATTTTATATATCCAGCATCAGGAGATCCTCATAAAAATCATTGCAATTTGATAGAAGCACTAATAATTCTAGCTGGTGAGGGATGTTATCCCAGAGTTTGTTTAACAATTGATGAGATTCAATATCCTGAATTGCATTCATGGATTATTGGGAATGTAAAACTTCATAATTTGAATATTATGAACTTAGGCTTTCTTAATAAAACACAACTTACTAAAGCTTATTCTGATTCCAAGGCTTTAATTTATCCATCATTTTGTGAGTCATTTGGCATGCCAATTATTGAAGCTAGTTATCATGGGTTATTTATAGTGGCGGCTGAGTTAGATTATGTGAGAGATTTGGTGGATCCAATCGAGACTTTTAACCCTCTATCTGCAACATCAATTTCTTTAGCAATTAAAAGATTTTTAATATTCAGTAATAACAAATTAAAAGTTAACTCACCTATTGAATTTGTTGATTTAATTTACCATTCTGGATTTGCTAATGAATAAAAAAACAAAAAATGAATAATATAGATCTAATTGTAGTTTTAATTAGTATTATCGTAATTGGGCTATCTTATTTTAAAAGATTTGATTCAATTTCAATTATTATATTATTTTTCTTTAGCGGGGCACTTTTTTACCTGCCTGCTATGATTTTTTTGTTTTCGGATAATTATGAGTTGGCGTTAAAAAGTGTTCACATAAAAGGACTGGGGTATTTTTTTGAATTCCTCTCTTTAATTTCAATAGCAATTTTTACAATAATTTTATTTAGGAGTGCTTACAGGCTGAGAATTGCAGCCGAATCTTTTGATAAAAAACTTTTCATATTTATTGCGATATCAGCTTTTTCTGTATTAGTAGCCTTTTTAAATAATTATAATCATACTTTTGCTCTAAATTCACAACCGTTTAAGCATTTTCTTGGACTTGAATTTTTCTTAATAAATACATTAATAATGCATTTTTCATTATTAAGAAGTAAATTATTAGTAGATAGAAATATAAAATTAATTTTTTTTGTTTGTGTTGCTATTTATGCCTTTATTTTTTTTATTGAATTGTATGAGGTTCTCAGCAGCAAGGCATGGGCAGGTACTGATCAGTTCGATGGTGTGCATGTTTATAGGGCAAGTGGAACTCTCTTTAATCCAAATTTGTTAGCTTTCTTTTTAGGGCTCAGTATTATTTTTTCATCAGTATTTTATGAAAAAAAACTGAAGTTTCTATCTCTGTTAATAATGGCACTATGTTCTTTCTCTATGTATTTAACTGGATCTAGAACAGCGTTCTATCTAATACTTTTCGCTCTTTTGGCAAAAGTTATTATCTTAAGAGACAAATTGAGGCTGGAGTTTTTATTATTGTTTTTATTATTGTTCAATTTACCTTTCTTAATTGGTTACCTTTTTAGAATAGATAACTTTATAAGTCTTGGATACAGATTTTATTACGGGATTTATTATGCGATTGAATATGGATTAGTTCACCTTGGATTGAAAGATTTAGTTCTGCCTAATGAAGTTAACATTTCAATTCTTGGACGTTTCTTGGGAGAAGAGAAAGATTCTGGTTGGATTGTCATTTTGGATGAGCTTGGTACTTTGGGTTTTTTTCCATTTTTTATTGGTTTTATGATTTGCACTAAATTTTTTATTAATTCTATTAGAACCAAGGCGTTTAGATATTCGTTATCTGCTTACATTTCACTGGTTTATTGTGTTTTATACGGATTAAGTATGAAGTTCCAATTGTATCCAGCATGCTTATTTATTTCTATTGCCATGGTTGTTTTTCTAAGAACAATAAGAAATATAAAGCCAATAAGATTTTTGAAAGAATAATTATGAAATATTTAGAAAATTTAAATAAATTACGATTTTTTGTATCAAATAAAATTCAACTATATACTTGGCTGATCCCACTATCCCTTTCATTAAGCTTGATTTTTTTGTTTTATCCTGGTTTTATGTCTTACGATACTCTTCATGCATTACGTGGGGCAAGGTTTGGGGTTACCGAATCACTCTATCCACCAATGGTTAGTTACATTTGGAGATGTGTTGATTTCATATCAAAAAATCCATCAGCGATGCATTTCTTTCAGGTTTCTCTTCTAATTACTTCAGTTTTTTATGTCGTTTATTTTTATAGCAAGAAAGTAAACTACTCTGTAGTTTTTTTATGTTTTTATTTGACTATTCCAGTAATTTTGGGAACTTTAGCAGTGATTTGGAAAGATGTTCTGATGGCTGCTTTTTTTATGGCCGCTTTCATATCTACATTAGCAATGAAACATATAAACAATTTAAAACTTCTTACTCTAATTTCATTGATGTCAATTTTTCTGATATTTCTAGGTATCTGCAGCAGACACAATGCAATATTCGCTTCGATTCCTTTAATTTTTTATTTGTCATGGATAATCATTACTAAATTAAAGAAAAACATAATAATTAGTTATGTTTTTTCTGGGTTACTGGGAATATTAATATTGGGAGTATCTTTCACTTTAAAAACAAAAGTTATCGATACCTACTCATTGCCTGATTTTCATGTTATTGATAATAAAACAGATGATTTTTTGAAGATTGTAAGATTCATGGACATTGCCGGAGCCAGTGTCTGTGAAAATCGAAATCTTTTTGGTAACACTGCACCTAATTTGACGATTGATGAAATTAAGAATGGTTATGATGCAAGACATATTAATTTATCAAAAGAGCTTTTTGATAAAATTGGATTCAATGAAAATACGAAAATTGATTGGGCTAACACCTTCGCTAATTACCCGCTATGTTTTTTTGATCACAGACTTGAAATGACAAAGCATATGTTAGGATTTAATTTAAAAAAACAATATATTATTACTGCCCCTTATATTGAAGATAATGAGTTCGGATATGTTCTCAGAAAATCCTCAACAAGAAATTTGGTTGTTTCTTACATACATAATGCCTCTAGATTCCCATTTTTTAAACCTTGGTTTATATATCTAGTTTCAATTATTGGTTTTATATATTTACTTAATATATCTAGATTGCAACCAAGCCACTTTATATTGTATTTATCAGGGTGGTTGTATTTTATAGGACAAGTGCTGGTTGGTAATGCCGCAGACGCTAGATTATTATTTTTTACGAACACAGTATTTCTAATTTTTATTTTTATTTGTTATTCTGAGTACAAAAAAAGGGGCTTACATGAAAGCGGTTATATTGGCGGGCGGGTTAGGGACTCGAATCTCTGAGGAGACTCATCTTAAGCCTAAGCCTATGATCGATATTGGCGGGCGCCCTATACTTTGGCACATTATGAAGATTTATTCTTTTCATGGTGTAAATGACTTTGTGATCTGTTGCGGATACAAGGGCTATGTTATCAAAGAATATTTTGCTAACTATTTTCTTCATATGTCTGATGTTACATTTGATATGTCTAATAACTCTATGAAGGTTCATCAAGGTAATGCTGAACCTTGGCGTGTAACGCTCGTTGACACAGGTGATGAAACCATGACGGGCGGTCGTTTGAAGCGTATAGCGCCTTATATTCAAGATGAAGAGGCTTTTTGCATGACTTACGGTGATGGTGTGAGTGATGTGAATATAACAGAGTTATTAACCTTCCATAAAAATCATGGTGGAAAAGCAACAGTAACGGCAACTTTTCCTCCAGGTCGTTTTGGAGCGTTAGATATTATGTATGACAAGGTTGTGGGTTTTAAAGAAAAGCCTAAAGGCGATGGGGTAATGGTTAATGGTGGTTTTTTTGTCCTATCTCCAAAAGTATTAGAACTTATTGAAGGTGATGAGACTACATGGGAACGGCGTCCATTAGAGATTTTGGCTAATAAAGGAGATTTGTCTGTATTTAGGCATAGAGGTTTCTGGCAGCCAATGGATACATTGCGCGATAAAACTTATCTTGAAGCGTTATGGGCTTCAGGTAACGCGCCTTGGAAAGTTTGGAAATGAACCAAACGTTCTGGAGAGGTAAGCGAGTTTTTCTAACTGGTCACACAGGCTTTAAAGGAAGTTGGTTGTCTCTTTGGCTGCAATCACTCGGGGCTGAAGTTACAGGTTATGCACTTAATCCATCCACTAATCCAAATTTGTTCGAGGTAGCGAAGGTGGCTGATGGAATGCAGTCTATTATTGGCGATATCCGTGATCTTGATTCACTGCAAAAAGCAATGCGGGTCGCTCATCCGGAAGTTGTAATTCACATGGCGGCACAGCCCTTAGTGCGTTATTCCTACACTAATCCTGTTGAGACTTACGCTACAAATGTTATGGGTTCTGTACATTTACTGGAATCTGTTCGCAAGACTAAGTCTGTTAAAGTAGTAGTAAATGTGACGAGCGATAAGTGCTATGAGAACCGTGAGTGGGTGTGGGGTTATCGTGAAAATGAGGCAATGGGTGGTTATGATCCATACAGTAATAGTAAAGGATGCGCTGAACTGGTGACTGCTGCTTATCGATCATCTTTTTTTAATCCTGAATATTACAAAGAGCATGGCGTAGCTGTAGCTTCAGCACGTGCGGGTAATGTAATAGGCGGTGGTGACTGGGCAGAGGACAGACTTATTCCTGATTTTGTTCGTGCTATCGTTTCAGGAGAGACAGTTTTGATCAGAAGTCCTCATTCAATACGCCCGTGGCAGCACGTTTTAGAACCATTGAGTGGTTATTTGCTTTTAGCTGAGAGGCTTTATACCCAAGGAAGTCAGTTTGCAGAGGCGTGGAATTTCGGGCCAAGTGATAGCGATTCCAAATCGGTAGAGTGGATTGTTAATCAACTTATAAACAATTGGGGTGGCGATGTGAGATTTAAGGTCGATCCATCTGCAGCTAATTTGCATGAAGCACATTTTTTGAAACTTGATTCAAGCAAGGCAATGATGAGTTTGGGTTGGAGAGTTAGGTGGGATTCGACCGAAACTATCAGGAGAATATGTGCATGGAATAAGGCGCACCTTCATGGACAGGATATGAAGATTTATTCCTTAAGTGAGATTAATCAGTACCAGGCACACGCATTGAAAAATTAAGATTAAAGTAAAAAGTATAAGAGGACAAACTTTGGATAAGTCAGAACTAATTCGCACTGAAATTGCAGCTTTGATCGATGAATATGCTGCAATTAAATTTAGCCCTAAAACGTTTGAAGCTGGTTCAACTGTCATTCCACCTTCAGGTAAGGTGCTTGATGCGAAAGAGCTGAAGGCAATGGTTGAAGCTTCTCTTGATGGCTGGTTAACAACAGGTCGTTTTAATGAGGCTTTTGAGAAAAAATTAGCGAATTATTTAGGTGTTCGTTACTTACTGACCACAAACTCTGGCTCATCAGCCAATTTGTTAGCATTTTCAGCTTTAACTTCTGACAAACTTGGTGATCGTGCAATTAAACCAGGTGACGAGATTATAGGAGTGGCTGCCGGGTTTCCAACGACAGTAAATCCTATCTTGCAGTTTGGTGCAGTACCTGTCTTCGTTGATATCGATATTGTTACACATAATATCGATGTAACTAAAATTGAAGCGGCAATTAGCCCGAAAACTAAAGCGATTATGCTTGCACACTCATTAGGAAATCCATTCAATATAAAAGCTGTAATGGATATTTGTAAGAAACATAATCTGTGGTTAATCGAAGATAACTGTGATGCGCTCGGTTCGCGTTATAACGGACAGTTAACAGGCACCTTTGGTGATATCGGCACCTTAAGTTTTTACCCTGCGCATCATATTACGATGGGTGAGGGTGGAGCTGTGTTTACTAATAACTCAAAACTTAAAATGATTATTGAGTCATTCCGTGATTGGGGTCGTGACTGTTACTGTCCAGGTGGAAAAGATAATACTTGCGGCAAAAGGTTCTGTTGGCAACTTGGAGATCTTCCAGAAGGTTATGACCATAAGTACACCTATTCACACTTAGGCTACAACCTCAAGATTACTGACATGCAAGCAGCTTGTGGTTTAGCTCAGCTTGATAAACTTGATGGATTTGTTAAAGCTCGTAAAGATAATTTTGAATATCTAACTGATCGTTTGAAGTCCTGTGAAGAATTTTTGATTCTTCCCGAGGCAACTGAAAACAGTGACCCTTCATGGTTCGGTTTCTTAATCACGATTAAACCAGAAGCAAATATTCGCAGGGTTGATTTACTTGAGTATTTAGATCAGTACAAGATTGGTACACGCTTATTATTCGCTGGCAATTTAACACGTCAGCCATATATGAAAGGAAGAAATTATCGTATTAGTGGTGATTTGACTAATACTGATTTGGTTATGAACGATAGCTTCTGGATAGGAGTATACCCTGGATTAACTAAAGAAATGCTCGATTTTACGGTGGATAAAATTGAATCTTATTTGGGTGTTAATTTTTAAATAGGTCAATACAGACATTGAAAGCCTCTGACGCACTCACAAAATTTTTAATTGCTCATAACGTTCAAACTTGTTTTGAGCTGGTTGGCGGAATGATTACTCATCTGCTCGATAGCTTTGCAGAGTCGGGTAAGTTTAACATTATATCTATGCACCATGAGCAAGCTGCAGCCTTCGCTGCGGAGGGGGTTGCTAGAAAAACTAAAGGAAAAACGATTGCAGTTGCAATGGGCACAAGTGGTCCGGGCGCAACAAATTTAATAACTGGTATAGGCAGTTGCTGGTTTGATTCAGTACCTTGCTTGTTTATTACTGGGCAAGTAAATACCCATGAACTAAAAGGTGATCGGACCATAAGGCAGCAAGGTTTTCAGGAGTTGGATATCGTTGAAGTTGCACGTTCGCTTACCAAGTTTGCCGTGAGGGTAGATCATGTTGATGATTTGCTACCTGAATTGCATAAAGCATTGTCGATGGCATTAAGTGGAAGGCAGGGCCCAGTCTTGTTAGATATTCCCAACGATGTTCAACGTGCCAATATAACAGACGAAATGCTTGAGGAATGGATCACAAAGTCATTAGATATTGGTGATCATATAGAGCTAACTTTTGATGAGCTAAATAAGTTGCTATGCATTTGTAAGGAAGCAGAACGCCCATTAATCTGTATTGGCGGTGGTGCAAGATGGGCTGATGGAATGGATTCTTGGCTAAGTGTTGCGGATACTCTTAAAATTCCATATGTATCAACCCTCATGGGTCACGAGCGGGTTGTTGCAGGTAATGCTTATTTTAATATGATCGGCAGCTACGGTAACCGTGAGGCTAACTGGGCTATTCAAAACTGTGATTTATTAATTGTGGTTGGAGCTAGACTGGATGTTCGGCAAACTGGTGCAGATGTAGATGACTTTGCACGGCATGCTCGTATCATTCAAATTGATATTGATCCTAACCAATTAAATAATCGAGTGCAGGCTGATTTAAGTATTTGTGCTTCTGCAGAAAGTTTTTTTAATGAATTCATCTTGCAAGAAAATTCTTTTCCTAGTTTAGATCAAGCATGGTTCAAAACGTTATCAGAAAAACGTATGCAAGCCCAGAATAATGAGTATAAAGACTGGACAATTAGCCCCAGCGAAGTCTTTAAAATAATGAATCATAATTTTGCTGAAACCCCGGTAGATTATGTGTGTGATGTCGGTAATCATCAAATGTGGGCAGCACAAAATCTTCGTTTGTCACCAAACCAAGCTATTCACTATAGCGGTGGAATGGGAGCAATGGGTTTTGCATTGCCAACAGCACTTGGTATAGCGATTCAATCTCAACATAAAGTGGTTGTCATAACTGGTGATGGTAGTTTACAGATTAACATTCAAGAATTAGATACGCTAAGTCGCCTAAATCTTGACATTAAAATTATTATAATGAACAACGCAGTACTAGGTATGGTGAAAAACTTTCAGGATATGTATTTCGATGGACGTGATCAATCAACCAAGAAGGGTTATAGTAGTCCTTCATTTATTGATATAGCAACGGCATACGGCATTTCAGCACGACGTGTGACTAATTTATTGGAAATGAAAGAATCATTAAAAATTATGGCTAATCACGAAGGTCCATTACTTATTGAGATAATGATGGAGGGTGCAACGGAGTGCCGTCCACGTTTGGCGTTTGGTTCAAAATTGGATGAGCAGTTTCCTAAATTAAATGAATAGTAAGCTCACCCTGCCTAATAAAATTGCTATTCTTGGCGCGACCAGTCAAATTGCCAAAGATTTAATCGTTTCGTTTTCAACTAGGCAGAATAATAAGTTGCATTTATTTGCCCGTCGCCCAGATGATGTCACCAAGTGGTTAAATAATGTTGGGCTATCAGATCGTTATTTGATTGATGATTTTTCAGTATTTGGTATACAAGAGTTTGATGCAATCATTAACTTTGTTGGAGTTGGTAACCCATCCCATACCGCCGTCATGGGGGCATCGATTTTTGATATAACTTTGCAATATGACGAATTAGCGCTTAATTATTTGCACCAACATTCTAAGTGTCGTTATATATTTTTAAGTAGTGGCGCTGCTTATGGTTCAAGCTTTGATAATCCGGTTGATATTGAAACTAAAGCAACAATTAATATAAACAGTTTACAACCACAAGACTGGTATGCTGTTGCAAAGCTGCACGCTGAGACTCGCCATCGCTCGCTTCCACATTTGCCAATTGTTGATATAAGAGTTTTTAACTATTTTAGCTCAACCCAAGACATGAATGCGCGCTTTTTGATTGCTGACATAATGCGTGCAATTCGTGATAAAACCGTACTTAAAACTACAGCAGAGTATATTGTACGTGATTACATTGGACCAGCTGATTTTCAGCAGTTGGTTAGCTTGATATTAAAGTCTCCTCCTATGAATGGTGCGATTGATTGCTATACGAAAGCACCAATAGATAAGCCAACTTTATTAGCTTCGATGCAAGAGGAATTTGGCCTGAGACACGAACTGATGGAAACAGATATAACTATTAATGCTACTGGAAAGAAGCCGCATTATTACTCTTTAAGCAGAAGAGCAGAGGATTTTGGTTACCAGCCTGAATTTACATCATTAGAAAATATAATTATTCAATGTGAAAAGTTATTAATAAAAAATGAATTAAGGAATTAATCTTTTGAGGATTCGGTTAATTAATATAAGTTTTTTAAATTCATCTCAAATTAAATTTTTAGGCGTTGGCCTTCTAAACACTATAGTTGGTTATTCTATTTATGCTGTTTTGATAGCATTCGGATTATCGTATTTCACTGCATTGTTTTTGGCAACTATTCTTGGTGTAACATTTAACTACTTTAGCGTCGGTAGTCTTGTTTTTGTATCTAAAGGAGGGTTGGCAATCTTCGCTAAATTTGTTCTGGCATATAGTTTTGTTTACATGCTTAACGCAATAGCGTTAAATATTTTAATTTTAACCCTCCATTTAGGTCCTTACATAGCTCAAGCCTTGTTTGTGCCATTGAGTGTTTCACTTAGTTGGATGTTAATGAATTACTGGGTTTTTAAAAATGACTAGTTCTAAAAAGAATAAATTAATTAGTATTGTAACTCCCTGTTATAACGAGGAAGACAATATAGATGAGCTTTGTCAGCGAATTGCCAAGGTGATGGCTTCTTCGGATTATGATTATGAGCATATTTGTATAGATAATTGTTCAACAGACGGTACTGTTGTAAAAATAAAAAAACTTGCATTAAAAGATAAGCGACTAAAACTAGTAGTTAATGCAAGGAATTTTGGTCACATCAGATCACCATATTATGGGATCCTCCAATCTAAAGGTAGTGCGTGTATCTTGATTGCTTCAGACTTGCAAGATCCACCCGAAATGATTTTAGATTTTATAAAGAAATGGGAAGATGGCAGTAAGATTGTATTGGCTGTTAAGCCTGAATCTGAAGAGTCTTCATTGATGTTTGCTGTCAGAAAAGTCTATTACAATTTCATTACAAAAATTTCAGAGGTCCCTCTAGTTAAAAATGCAACAGGTGCAGGTCTCTTTGATAAAGTTGTTGTTGATATTTTGAGGAACATTAATGATCCATATCCTTATTTTAGGGGTCTTTTGTGTGAGATTGGGTTTCCGATAGCGACTGTACCTTTCAAGCAGCCTCGAAGGGCAAGGGGTGTTACAAAAAATAATTTTTATACTTTGTATGACATTGCAATGCTGGGTATTACTAACCATTCTAAGGTTCCACTTAGACTGATGACAATGTGCGGCTTTGTTCTTGCGTTTATGAGTCTTATATTTGCATTCTGTTTTTTAGTCGCAAAATTAATTTATTGGAATGAATTTACACTCGGTACTGCGCCTATTCTTATAGGGATGTTCTTTTTTGGAGCGATGCAGGCTTTCTTTATAGGTGTATTGGGCGAGTATATTGGTTCAATTCATACGCAGGTTAGAAATATGCCTCTAGTTATTGAATCTGAGCGTGTTAATTTTTAACTTTTTTGCCAAGTAAGAAATAAATTGAAAATTTTGATTTTGAGTCAATACTTTTGGCCTGAACACTTCCGTGTAAATGAAATTGCACTTGGTTTAAAAGAACTTGGACATGATGTCCACGTTGTTTCGGGAAAGCCGAATTATCCAGATGGAAAATTTTATAATGGGTATTCTGGGTGTGGACTAACTTGTGAGTATTGGAATGGTATAAAAATAAATAGGATTCCAATTTTTTCTAGAGGAGCTGGCACAGCAATTAGACTTGTCTTGAATTATGTTTCTTTCATTCTTTCTGGCTTGATCTTTTTACCATTTTTGTTACTTAAAAAAGATTTTGACGTTATATTCGTTTATGGTGTTTCTCCAGTATTTCAGGTTATTCCAGCATCATTTATTGGGTGGTTGAAAAAAAGACCTGTCGTTTTATGGGTTCAAGATCTTTGGCCACAGAGTGTTGAGGCCACTGGGTATATTAAATCTTCATGGATGTTAAGAATACTTGAAAAATTCGTCAGATTTTCTTATGCGAATACAGATTTGATTCTAGTTCAATCTAAAGCTTTTATTGAGCCAGTTTCGAAGTTAGCTCCAAATATTCCTATTTCATATTATCCTAATTCAGTCGATAAGGATTTTTACACTCCCAAGGAATTAGTGGTTCCTATTATTGATTCATTAACATTTGGATTTAACGTTTTATTTGCTGGAAATGTTGGTGAGGCTCAATCGATGGAAACCATCGTTTCAGCAGCTGAAGAATTGCTACCATATAAAGAAATTAAAATTGTCATTATTGGAAGTGGTAGTAAAATTGACTGGTTATCAAAAGAGATTAAACGAAAATCTTTAGGCAATATTTTTTTGGAGGGTAGATACCCTGTTGAAACAATGCCAACTTTAATGCGACAGGCTTCTGTTTTATTGGTTTCGCTTACTAATCAACCAATATTTAGTTTAACGGTACCTAATAAATTACAAGCATATTTAGCTGTTGGAAGACCTGTTATTGCTAGTTTGAACGGTGAAGGTTCTCGAATTATTAATGAAGCCAAAGCTGGATTTTCTGTTCCAGCTGAGGATGCTAAAAGCTTGGCCAAGGCAATATTAACAATGTATCGAATGACTGATGAGGAACGTTTTCAATTAGGAAAAAATGGCCGCAATTATTTTAAAAAAAATTTTGATGAAGATGCTTTAATTGATGATTTAATTAAACATTTTGAGTGTTTGGTTGCAAAGGATAAACTTTGAAAGTTTTAGTACTTGGTTCAACAGGCTTAATTGGCAGTACTGTTTCCAGAGTTTTATCTGAAAAGCCATCTCTGGATGTCTTTGGTACTGTTCGCTCAGATTGTTCGGGACTGAAATTAAAAAATCTTTTTACTGGGGTTGATATACAAGATAACTCAAGAGTGCTTGATATTTTTGCCTCAATTAACCCTGATGTTGTAATTAATTGTGTTGGTGCAACTAAGCATAAGGATGATGGTAATCAGCCTATTAATGCTATCAAACTAAATGCGTTGTTTCCTCATCGTTTAGCGCAGATCTGCAATCTACTTGGTACAAGATTGATTCATATCAGTACAGATTGTGTTTTTTCTGGAAAAAAAGGATCTTATACTGAATCTGATCAGCCAGATGCTAATGATGTTTATGGAAAATCAAAGGCATTGGGTGAAGTGCTCTATGGTGATGCGCTAACCATAAGGACATCAACTATAGGTCATGAATTAAATACTAATTACGGTCTTTTAAACTGGTTTTTGTCACAAGAGAAAAGATGTAAAGGCTTTAAAAATGCAGTTTTTTCTGGATTGCCGACAGTGGTATTGGCACAGGTTATTAGAGATCATATTCTGAATAATAAGGCTTTAAATGGTCTTTATCATATTGCAGCAGCACCTATTAATAAATATGATTTGTTAAAGTTAATAGCTGAAGTTTATGGCAAAAAAATTGATGTTGAGTTGGATGAAGATTTTGTGATCGATCGTTCTTTAGATGCAACAAAGTTCAACCTCGCAACATCTTTTAAAGCACCTGAATGGCCTGAATTAATTCAATCTATGTACCAATATAAGTAAAGATGACATTGTATGTTTAAGAATAAAGTATTAATGATTACGGGCGGCACAGGGTCTTTTGGCAATACAGTGTTAAAAAGATTTCTTACTACTGATGTTAGAGAAATTCGCATTTTTAGTCGCGACGAAAAGAAGCAAGAGGAAATGCGTATTGCGCTTAATCATCCCAAGCTGAAATTTTACATTGGCGATGTAAGGGATTATGACAGTATTCATCAGGCGATGAAGGGTGTTGATTATGTTTTTCATGCAGCTGCATTGAAACAAGTCCCATCATGTGAATTTTATCCATTAGAAGCTGTTCGAACTAATGTGCTGGGGTCTGAAAACGTCATGAACGCTGCAATTGCTCGTGGTGTTAAACGTGTAGTAATGCTTAGTACTGATAAGGCGGTATATCCAATTAATGCAATGGGTATTTCCAAAGCAATGATGGAAAAGTTTATGGTGGCTAAAGCGCGTATGCAGAATGATGGCGAGACCGTTATATGTGCAACTAGGTACGGTAACGTAATGGCATCTCGTGGATCTGTTATTCCATTATTCGTGGAGCAGTTAAAGAGCGGTAAGCCTTTAACGATTACAGATCCCAATATGACAAGATTTCTGATGTCATTAGAGGATTCGGTGGATTTGGTATTGCATGCTTTTGAGCATGGTAAGCAAGGTGACATTTTTGTACAGAAAGCGCCTGCATCTACAGTTGATGATTTAGCTAATGCACTAAAAGAGTTGTTTGGTAAACATAATAAAATTAATGTCATTGGTACGCGACATGGTGAAAAGCTATACGAATCATTGATTTCTAGGGAAGAAATGGTCAAGGCTGAAGATATGGGCGGCTACTATCGTATTCCAGCTGATAATCGTGATCTAAATTATGCTCAATACTTTAGCGAAGGCGAGGAAAAAATCTCGCATCAAGAAGACTACACGTCTCATAATACTAGACGTTTAAATATAGCTCAGGTGAAAGCATTATTATTGAAACTAGAATATATCAAGGAAGAGTTAGATGTTTAAGGTTATGACTATTGTTGGAACTAGGCCTGAGCTCATTAAAATGAGCCGGGTTATTGCTGAATTTGATACTCATACAAATCACTTACTTGTCCATACGGGTCAAAATTACGATTATGAGCTTAATCAGCTTTTCTTTGATGATTTAGGCATTCGTAAGCCCGATTATTTTTTAGAAGCAGTTGGTGATAATGCTGCTCAAACTATTGCGCGTATTATTGAAAAAGCTGATGAGGTCATGGAAAAAGAAAAACCAGATGCTGTCATGCTTTATGGTGACACCAATTCTTGTTTGTCAGTAATTGCTGCCAAGCGTCGTAAGATTCCAGTGTTTCATATGGAAGCGGGTAATCGATGTTTTGACCAGAGGGTTCCTGAAGAGCTTAATCGTAAAGTGTTAGATCATCTTAGTGATATTAATTTTGTTCTGACTGAGCATGCTCGCCGCTACTTGATTGCAGAAGGCGTACGTCCAGAAGCTATTATTAAAACTGGTTCACATATGGGTGAAGTGCTTGATTTTTATATGCCTAAAATCATCAAATCTGATGTGATGGCGCGTATGAATTTAGAGGCTGGAAAGTTTTTTATTGTGAGCGCCCATCGTGAAGAGAATGTCGATACCCCACAAAATCTTGTTGATATGGTTGAAACGCTTAATGCTCTTGCTGAGCAATATAATCATCCAGTTATTGTTTCAACGCATCCAAGAACAAGAAAGCGTTTAGATGAGCTTAATCTTGGTAAACTAAATCCTAATGTTCAATTCTTAAAGCCATTCGGTTTTTGTGATTACATAAAACTACAAATGGAAGCGCTATGTGTTGTTTCTGATAGTGGGACAATTACTGAGGAAGGTTCTTTATTAAATTTGCCAGCAATTACTATACGTAATGCACATGAGCGACCAGAAGGTATGGATGTTGGAACACTTATAATGAGCGGTCTTAAAAAAGATAGAGTTCTCGATGCTATAAAAGTGATTGTTAGCCAGCACAGAAAAGATAGTCGTGTTGTGAGCTCGGTACCTGATTACGAGAGTAGTGCTTGTGTTTCCAAGCAAATTCTTAGAGTTGTAATGAGCTATATTGATTATATCAATCGGACAGTTTGGTCTAAGTAATTGGTAGCAGCTGACTAAGATCAATGAAAAACTACTTTTTTACATTATTCGTTCGTTTCTTTGTTGCTTTTAGTGGTTTTTTTGTTTTTGTTATTTCATCAAAATTATATGGTGCAGAAGGTCGGGGTGTCATAGGGTTTGGCACATCGATAGTCTCTTTGTTTGGCTTGTTACTCTCGTTTAATCTTGGACGGTCATTTCTTTTTGAAACTAAGTCGAATGAGAATTTGAAGCAGAAGCTCTTGCCGAATTACTTAGCGATTCATTATTTACTAATCATTGCTGGAATTTTTATTTCTGCTTTGTTTTGGTATTTTAATGCTAATGCTAGAGTCATTATTGATTCTAAAGCAATGATGGCATTTCTAATTTTGGTTCCTTTCTATGTGTGGTCAGTTAACGGAAGTAGTATTTATGCCACACTAAATAAAACTACTAAACAAGATTTTGTTATTTTCTTTCAGAGGGTAATCTTAGTAGTAGTTACATTGTTAATTTTTAAATTAAACATTCAAGATATTAGAGTGTTTCTTTTTATCTATGCTCTTGTTCTTTTTCTTGGAACCGTCACCGAAATGGGATTCCTTGGTAGTCCATTAAAAGGTTTTTCTCAAATTCATAATATTGGACGATATATTTCAGACTCAAAGTACGTCCATGTAGATTACTTAGCTTTTAATCTTTACCCCCTGATATTAATGGTTTTTTCTGGCCTCTTTTTAAAGCTTACTGAGTTAGGCAAGTTGAATTTTTTAATTCAACTTGTCAATTTCATATTCATTTTATCCATTGTTGCAAGTATCAGGATGAAAACTTATGTTGCCGCCAAAGGAGTAATTCAATACATTGAGTCTATTAAAAAGCTTCTTTTGTTTACATTGATAGTATCGCTAATTTCGATCATTGTTATATTTGCTTTCTTGAACACTCCTTTTTTCAGCGAGCATTTTTCAAGTTTTGGTGATGTTTTAATTTATTTTATGATAATCAGTTTGGCTGTTCCTGGATATATTGCATATCAATTTATGTATCCAATTTTGATTGAATATAATCAGATTCATTTATCAATGAAAATTAACTTGTTAATACTGATTATTCTTGTCTCTCTAACACATCCTATCCTTAAGCTTTATGGTTTGGTCGGTGGCGTTTCATTATTTGCTTTATTTTATTTATTGGTTTTATTAGCACAGCTTTATATCTACAAAAAATTAAGGCCAATGCTGATTAGCAATTAGTATTTTCTATATATCGCATTACAGTATCTGCCTTTGACCATCTTCCTCTCTGCATAATCATGGGTAGGCTCGCTCCAGAAATCAATAGATCTTGAGCTGCGCCAACCCTCATCGAGTGGCCACTGATATGCTTAACTAATGATTCATCAACGCTTGATCTGGCCGCAATCGATTTATAAATTCTATTTATCTGAGTAGGGCTTAGGTTGCCAGTAATAGCCTGTCCTTGTTTAATCCCCCTAAAAAGTTTCCCGCTTTTTATATTTGAAGCACTAACCCAGTTAAGTAGTGCTTTTTGTGTCTTTTCGCTTAAGTGCAACCAGCGGCCTATTCCATCTTGATCTGTTTTGCTTCGCCTTAGCTTAATTTTAAATGTTTTGTTTTTGGTATCAATGATGGCGTCATCTATCTGAAGCGATACTAGTTCGCTCCTTCGGCACATGCTATCGTAAGCTGTCATTAACAGTGCTCTGTCTCTTAGGCCTCTAAGGCTTTTTTCAGTTGTTTTTAGCATCTTCTCTAAAAGTTCAGCATTGATGCCTGCCGCCTGCCTAGATCCTCTCCCAAGATTACGATGCATCCTTCGAAGTTCTATCTTCACGTTAGGGTGGCTTGTGGGATCCTGATGGTCATTTAAACGATGAATCGCAGAGATTGATGCTACTGCTATGCGAATGCTTGCGGACTTCAATTTTTCAGTTGAAAGGTACTTTATGTAGTTCGCGACGCACTCCTGTCTAGCAGGTAGGGCACACGTCTTTTCTTGATCGCAAAACTCAATAAATCTTTCGAAGTTTGATTTGTATGCACGAATCGTTGCTGGGGCATATGCACCATCTATTCTTTTTATTGTTTCTATAAGTATTTCTTTTGGTATGATGTTATTCATATTGGAAATCCTAATTAATTAACGATTAAATAATATTTTAAATATCAAAAAGAGTCAATAGTGATAACTTCTGAGCAAAT
>JACCDH010636249.1_pt1 | contig 28144 bp, 26 predicted proteins | sample 7442481 | NCBI WGS metagenome assembly JACCDH01 (sample SAMN15323433, study PRJNA562643) | freshwater metagenome | isolation source: river surface water | place: USA:Blue River Watershed | collected 2017-08-15 | reverse complement strand
GTGTAGTTGCTGTTTCATTAGAACGCAATGGGATTTCAAACTGATCTAAGATTTCTCCAGTATCAACACCCACATCCATTTTAAAAAATGTTACACCAGTTTTATCAAGGCCTTTAAGAATGGCCCAGGGTATTGCAGCCCTTCCCCTGCCAGTAGGTAATAAGGTTGGATGTGCTCCAATAACTCCCTTTAGTGGCACATTTAAAAAGTCAGCGGAAGCAATCTGTGACCATCCAATAATAAACAACCAATCAATTTCATACTTAATTACCACTTCTGCTACATCAGCATCATTTATATGATTCAGCTTGTAGAGTGGAATTCCGTTGTCATTGGCGATATCATCAAGATAAACCCGTCCTGATTTTTTTTGCGATTTGTAATCATGTAAGGTAAGAAGCAGATCAAAACGACCGCCTGAAGAAATAACAGCTTCAATACATGACTTACCTATTTGAACGCAAGTACAAAATGCAATTTTCATAATTATAGGACTAATAAGTAGGTGGCTTTCTCGTAAAGTATAGAATCGTTTTTAAAAGTATCAAAACATCAAATCCAAAAGAAATATTACAAGCGTATTCGCCGTCAAATTTTGCTTTCTCACTCACAGACATACCATCAAAAGAGTTCACCTGAGCCCATCCTGTTAGACCGGGAATTAACTGAAGTGCTCCATTTATACGACGCAATTCAATTAATTCAGTTTGTGAAGGAATCGGTGGTCGAGGTCCAATGAAACTCATGTCACCTTTTAAGACATTGTAAAACTGCGGCAGCTCATCGAGATTAGTTCTTCGAATAAATTTCCCAAAAGGTGTAATTTGAAGTTTTTTTGTATCCTTTGATTCTACATTTGGAGTGCTTAATGGCATACTTCTAAATTTGTAAAATCTAAAAAAGACACCCTTTTTTCCAATTCTTTCTTGTCTAAAAATTGAAGGTCCGCCATCTTGAATACGAATAATAAAAGCAATTATTAGAAAAAATGGCGACAAGCATATCAGTAAAATTATGGAAAGTGTTATGTCAAATAAACGTTTTACTGTATAATAATTCATCATGGTTCAATAATATTCATTGCTGTTTGAAATCCTTCACACAAATTTCGGCCAACTTGACTCCCTCGTAATATTGCAAGTGCGTGAATAGACTCATCGGATCTTGGATGAGGGTATTTACGCATAATTCCTTCGTAAGAATACAGTGCATCTAATTTTCGTTTTAGCCCATCTTCACCTATTTCTATAAATGTATCTGGACGAAATTGCTGACTATCTACAGGGAAGGTCCAATCTGTACTAGAAGGTATTTCCATGAAATATAGTCCTTTTAATGGTTTTACTGGCTTTCTTTGAAACAAACGAGCTGCAGCCTGACAAGCCTTACTTGTATGATAATGATCGTTATTCAGATCATATGGATGATGAGTAATAATTACATCAGGTTGAATATTTTCAATATGCTTTTCAATAAACTGAACTAAGTCCAAATGAGATACATTGTTGAATTTGATGTTTGGGAATGGGCCCAAAATAGGTTCTTCAGCCCCTACAATTTGTTGAGCTTTATTTGTATGAATCATTAAAGCTTCAAGATCAGGACGGTTCCTTCGTGCTGTAACTTCACCTGACAAGATGAGATTATGAACTTGATGGCCTTTGGACGTTAGTATAGCAGTGCTACCTCCAAAACCTAAAATTTCATCATCTGGATGTGCCGTAACTGTTAAATATATCATTTTATCACAAAATTTTTTATTACTGCTCTCGGTTGCCAATCTGTCTCCCTTCTTGCCTTAGAATCATCAAGTATCAGATCATTCATTAACTTTTTCAGCCTTAGGCTATTAATGGGTAATAAAGGGAAAATATCGCCTAGTTTAGCTATTAACTTGACTAAAAAAACAGGGATTTCTTTCGGTGGTGATACATTTAGTTGATGAGATATCAATCTCTCTAATTCTCTGTAAGAAGGATGATAGCCATCTGACAAGTTATATATTCCGTGCTTTCCACAGTTCCGTAAAAGAAATTTTGCTAAATCCTGAGCCAAGACCATACTCCTTCTCGCTTGACCACCATTAACTGAAAAATATCTTTTCTTATGAATAGCTTCAATCATTGCCCCCAAATTACCCGGCGGATATTTACCTGCAATCAAAGGTATTCTTAAAATCAAAACAGGGACATTTTTTTGTTCTGACCATCTCATTAAGTATTCTTCAGCTGCAATTTTTGATTTAGCATATGGAGAATCTCCAATTAATTCATCTTCTTCTTTAAATGGAATTCTCATATTCTCACCATAAACAGCAACAGAACTAATGTAGACAACTCCTTTTAAGAACTCTACATCTAACGAGTTAACAAGTAATCGTGTCCCAATAAAATTGACATTATGATGTTTTAGACATTCAGTATTGTTGTTAACAAAGACATGTGCATGACCAGAAGCTATTATCAAATAATCATATTTGACAGATATTGTCAAAGGAGTATTGGTTTGAGCAAAATCAAAATATATTGTATTTGAGTTTGAACGACCAATTGTATCATATGATTCTGAGGCTAATTCATCGAGGATAAATTTGCCTAAAAAACCGGTTGCCCCTGAAATTAAAAACTTTTTATAAATCAATTGTATTGAAATAATTTAATATTTGATCATGATGATTTCGCATATATACATCTTCAAATTAATTAGCACTAAAATTGATTGAATATGGAAATTATTCTTTTAGAAAAAACTTCTATTGGTTCAATTATATAAATAAATTAACATAAAAAATCGAAATTAATACTTATGTACATTTCTGTAAATCTATGTCCTAAATATAAATCTGGCCTAACAGCTTTAATTACATTATTAAATCTTTAGGGGGCTCAGAAACAAACCATCTTCTCAATCAAAGTTACAAAACAAGAGTGTTTCAGGCCTGAATATTTGAATATTCATCTTGCTTTAACGTACTAACTATATAAATATTCCTCATATTCCCATTCAATAGATTCAAAATAGGCTATTGATTCGCTTTCAATACTAATTTACAATTCAAATAATTCATAATCGAATTGCTTGAATAAAATACAGATACTCTTTAAAACCAGTAAATTAGCCAACTTAAAAGCATATAAAACCCTAAACTTTTCCGTAGAAAGGGGACCTAATAAATGTCCTACAAAAAAATTGAACAAAGTTGCAACATGCATTATTGTCACAACAATTAGGAGAAGTGTTTATTGACTTCCTCTATCATATATGAAAGCACCAGTGCTTAGGGAAAGAGTAATAACATCAAAAGCATTTATAACCTATTCCGTAATTACACTACTAAGAAAACTTTCAATACAGCAAATATGTATTTTGGTTCTCAACATATACAGAAAAATCAATATTTAAAAATATATCGCACTAAAGCATTTTTAAGCCAAAAAATAAAATAAATGTTCGATTTAACAGTTCCCAGGTTCAGATTATTCCTAAATATACCATAAACTTTAACAATTGATTTAAGTTTATTTCTTGACAGAGAATTATTTGACACACGATAGTAAAGGAGAGACTCGTTAAATCCATATGCATATTTAACTCGAGAAAGCAACCTTATCCACAATACAAAATCATCATAGTACACGTCTTCCATTTCAAAGTTTGATGTTTTATTCGTATCCACTATAACTGATGAAGTCACAATAATTGTATTTGTCAATAATTGGCGGAGTGAAACTTTGTCTAAAACATTTATAACTTTGTTGCTACTATTTGGATTTTTTTGAAACCGCCTAAAAGCTGTATAACTTATAGCAGCTTGAACATCTATCATAAATTTAATTTGCTTTTCTAGTTTTTCTGGATGCCAAATATCATCAGCATCCAGAAAAGCAATAAACCTTCCATTAGCGTTTCTTAGGCCTACATTTCTAGTTTCAAATGCTTTACTATTTACTAAATTATTAAATACTCTTATTCTATTATCCGTTTTAGCAGCAGATAGCAATAATTCATAGCTATTATCTGATGAACAGTCATCAATCAAGATTAATTCCCAATTAGTGTATGTTTGAGATTTCACTGAATGGATTGTAGAATTAATCCACTTTGAAGCATTAAAAACAGGCACAATAATTGAAACCAACGTATCTTTAGTATTCATTCACTTAACTTTTGTAGATTATTTGCCCCCGAATAGCCCATTTCCTTAGTTTTGAACAACCGACTTATAAAAGTGCTGCCAAAAGAAATCTCGATAAATGTTCGCATCATATATAATAACAGAGCAGATGGGAAACAAAGGATTGGGTACATTGCTAGGACCATTTTATACCTATAATAAGGATTAGAAGGATTTTTAATAGATAGTAGCAACTTTAACCTAGTAAAAATATTTGACTTATTATCAAATATTGATAACCCTGTATTTTTCATGTCAGCATTTATGTGTACAGCTGTATCAATAAATGCCAAACAACCAACTTTTCTTAATCTATTACTGAATTCATAATCTGAATGATAATGAGGTAGATCGCTTTCATTAATTAACCCTGCCAACTTTAGATAATTTGCAGGGAAAATAAAACAACGTCCTGGAACATAGTCTACTGAAATAATATCTCCATCATCAAATGAATTTAATTTGTTGCCAGCAAGCACATGTTTGTTTATTGTTAAAAACCAAGATTTAACTTTTACTCCACTTGAGATTGTAATCCCATTTGATATACCTAAAGCTGAAATCTGACATGGAAAATTGTCGGATGCCCTTTTGTACAATTTTGTAATTATGTCTGTTTGAAACTCTATATCAATATTTGCGATAATGATGAAATCAATTTTGCTCGCTTTATTCATAATATATTTTAATCCTCTATTAACAGTTGCACTCCAGTATTCATTTGCTCTACCGGGAATTTCTAATATAGGATATAAAGAATGAGACATATAATTCTTCAAAATCTCTGTTGTTTTGTCTCCGGAATTAGCATTTATTAATATTATTTCCAATTCTGGATAATTGACATATTTTAAAGAGTTAAAAAAACATTTAACTTTTTCGGACTCTTTAAATGTTGGAACAACCATGTAAACCTTGGGTTTATTCATACGAAAAATTGATTTTTATAATTTGTCGATTTTGATCCGGGGCAGAAATGAATACATTTTTAATCGTAAAATTGATTTAAAAAAAGCTGAAACAATAAATATAATTCGTTCTCTAAACAAATTATAAGAAATCGCATTTTGGATATTGTATGTTTCATCAGAAATATTTCCTCGTACAACTTCAAGATACTTCGTGTATATATCATTGTCAACTAAAGAGGAAATTTCGTAGCGTGCATGCAAAAGAACTTTTCTATTCATCAAAAGTCTAAATCCATGAAAATGCCATGCGACAAACTCATTAGAAGGGTAACGACTAGAATTCCAGGGAGCGAGTATACAATTTAACTGAGTTAAAACATGAACTTTTTCTGGAAATAATTGAGGCCATTGATCAAGGTATTTCTGGTCACCATATTTGCCGTTCTCCCATTTACCATAACACCACTCTATACATCTATCTGCCCACCATTTAGTGACTTCGTCGGATAGATTTCTTTTATAAATAATGAACTGGACACAAAATTTACCCAACATTAATGACTGATCATATTTTTTATCGTAAGCATGTTCGGTAATTAAAATTGCCTTACCTGATTCTTCAAATTCTTTGTATATTCTGCTTGGATTGTTAAAAAAAAACATATCTGCATCTAGGTAAGTTACTCGATCTACTGACTTATCAGCTTCAAAAATCCAACCTGGGATAAAAGGACTTAACGTCCAAATATATTCTGTCCTACTGCGTGTTGTTTTAACAGATAACAGCTTTTGATTTTCAAGATCACTTAGTTTTAACAATCTAATATTAGGCAAACTGCGTTTTGAAAGAATATCAGCAGCACTATCGTTTAAACATATAACCCATAAAGTAAAATCATTAACTTGATTACTAAGTGATTGATATAAAGCAAGACCCTGAGGAAGAAAAAAGGAATCAAAACACGTAACAAAATGCTCCATTTAAAATATTTAAAAAATTATAAGAACGGGTGATGTCTTACTTTTTCTTCCCATCCTCATTATAAATGAGCCAGTAGTAAGCAAAATATATGCACCCAAATAAATGAACAGTACATTTAAGGGATAGTAAAATCTCACAAAATCACTAAAATACCCAAAACCCAGTATTGATATATGAGCATAAAAAGTTAAACCTATTAAATTTGGTCTAAAACTTGAAAATTTTGCGTGTACCATATATATGATATTACCAACCCAAATAGGCCCAAGAAGAACTCCTGCCCATCCAAAATTCGCCCACATTTCTGTCAAAAAAATCGATGTAAAATGTCCTGCAAATCCTGCTTCGACACCCTCTGGAGTATAAAAATTCATTAAAATATGTCCGTAATCAAGAGATGTTTGAAGTCCAAAAAATTTATTTAGCCATAAGGCTGTGCTTGAAAAATAAAGAAAATCATGTTGTGCAGGAAAAATTTGTAGCCCAAAGTAAAGCCCTCTTGTTTGTTCAAAAAAAGCCCTGTTAAATATGTGTTCGATAACTTGTTTTGAATCAGTATCATCACCAGTTTTTAATAATAAAAAAGCAGAGAAGACGGTCAATATGAAAAATATTAAATGTGTTATCTTTATTCCTTTGTCAACGAGAATGAATCGAAGAAAAAAAATAACTACAAAATTAAATAGCAGTGAGCCAGTTGATCCGGATAGGATAGCAAAAAATGTCGTAAAAAAAAACATCAAAATAAACAAAGACCACCATCTTTTTCTTTTTGTTAGAAGAGCCATTGAATAAGTGATTAAGGTATATAATAATATTGTATCACTTCGAAAAAAAAGGTCGATAATTTCAATACCAGTTCCCGGCTTAAATTCATTTCTAGCTAATAAAATATCTATTACACTCCCACCCGATAGAGCAATAGATAGTGGATTATATTCAATAGATGATATTGCAACAACAAGAAAGTAAATTATGAAAAAAAAAGAAATAACTTTAAAAAGATTTTTTTCGGAAAATCCACTGCCGATTTCTATACTTTTATTATTTCTGCAAAATGCTGTTAAATCGTATCTTTTTTCCCTATTAAAAAAAAAGAGTTTGGAAAAAATTGCCCCTAATGGAATTCCAATTAATAACCAAAATTGAAAAAGCCATGCTTTCAATCGATTACTAAAATCGCCGTAAAGAAAAAAATCTTCATCATAACTTCTAAAAACAGGAATATCTAGAACAACTAATAAACTCGGAATTATGCAAAGGAACCCCAGAATCCAGAAAGATAAACTTAGTGCATTTAATGATAGAAGAGATTTTCCTATCGCCAATCGATAAAGAGTTACTGAAATAAAGATAAATAATATTGATAGAGCAATAATTGCAACGGACTGCATCACAATAGAATCCTTTTCAATACGTCAATAACAAAATCCTGTTCTTCAAGCTCCAATGTTGGATACATTGGCAGTGAAAATATTTCTCTAGCGGCCTTTTCTGTTTCTGGTAGGTCTCCTTCAGAATAGCCCAAATATTTGTATCCTGACATTGTATGTATAGGCCATGGATAACTTATATTTACAAATATATTGTTTTCTTTAAGCTTATCAATGATTTCATCCCGTTTTGGATGTCTTACTACATATAGATAATAGGCGTGTTTATTGCCAGCTAGTTCAATTGGAAGTGTTAAATTTGGTATATTTTTCAAATGCTCGTCATATCGCTTAGCAATACCTCGCCTCTTATCAATGTAAGTATTTATATGATGCAGCTTTTTACGAAGAATTGCTGCATGTAGTTCATCGAGCCTTGAGTTATACCCATGCTCAACAGAATAATATGTTTTTTGCATTCCATAAAATCGGAGTCGTTTCATACGCTCATAATGTGCTGCATCGGAAGTAATAGCCATTCCTCCATCACCATACCCTCCAAGGATTTTTGTGGGATAAAAAGAAAAAGTAGAAATAACAGACATTGAACCGGCAATTTTACCATGGTATTCAGCACCATGGCTTTGAGCACAGTCTTCCACTACAAAAAGCCCATATTTATTTGCTAATTCTGTGATACGATTCATATCGGCACATTGCCCAAAAAGGTGTACGACTAAAAGCCCCTTGGTCTTTGGAGTAATTTTTTCCTCAATCAAACCTACGTCAATAAGATAAGACACAGGTTCAATATCTACAAAGACTGGTTTAGCACCAGTTGCTGCAATAGCAGATACGGTAGGCACCGCAGTATTAGAAACTGTGATAATTTCGTCACCCGCCTTAACATCCAATGCTTTCAGAGCAAAAAAAATAGCATCTGTTGCAGAATTTACTCCTACCCCATAAACAGATCGACAATATGATGCAAACTCATCTTCGAACTTTCTAACATTTTCACCAAGTATCAAAACTTCAGAATTCAACACCTCTTCGATTGCTGAATGCACTTCTTCTTTTTCTTGAATATATTCTTTTTTGTATCGCCAAACTTTAACTTCCATACTATATTTCATTTAGTTTTTTATTTAATAATTCAAGTTTTGCTGCATTATCAACCAGTTTCATTCCAAAATGATGGAAATTGTTCCTAAAAATACAATTAAGCACATCTTCAACAAATAATTTAAAGGTATCGACTTGTTTCATCTTCTCAACAATCTGCTGATTAGCCAATTTAATTAATAATTCAGATTCAATATGAGCAGGTGGTGTAAAAACTCTATCGATAGACACAGACATACCCTTCCCAAAAATTGTGGCCGCATTCATGTATTCTGTTTCAAAACCAAAAAATCCATTCAATGTCTGACTTCCTTCATAAGCAAGAGAAATTGAAAAGGCTGTTTCTACATTATTTCCATATTTTTTTTTGAATCCTAGACAATCAATCAATGGAGAATTAAAAAATTGCATACCAATACTCATTGCGTATGAAGCCATATCATAAATAGCTCCGCCGCCAGATGATGGATCATATCTATAATTATCTGAATTTAAGCCTGGAATAGTAAAATTGACTGATACATGTGTGGGAATTACACTAGCATTTCGAAATAATTGTATTGTTCTAGTGATTTGAGGATGATACTGATAAACAAGCGCCTCAGCTATACATTTATTTTTAATGCATGCCAATTCAACTAACATTTTAGCACTGTTAGCATCAAGAGCTGCTGGTTTATCAATTATTACATGCTTATTCTGCAATAAAGCTTTTTTCCCAATAGCTACATGTTCATGATTTCGTACTGAAACATAAACAAGTTGAGCATCTGAATTAGTAAGAGCTTCGTCATAATCTGCATAGACATTTCGGATTTTGCTGTGATTTTGAGCTTTATAACCTTTGGTAAGACTTGCAACATCAATGTGTATTATTTCGTCAATCTTCTCAAGTGCAGGCAGCATTCTGTTTTTAAAAATTGTTGATGCGCCAAGTACTAGTATATTCATTATTTAATTTAATTTAATTAAATTTAATTGACTAAATTAAGAAATTGTCAAAATGCTTTGAAATTACTTCTGCAAAACTTAAGTCTACTTTCATCCTATTTTTTATCATCTTGAAATTTTCGTTCAATTCAAATAGCGAAGCAGGTTTTTCTTTTAATGGCAGTCCCGCTTCGATTGATATTTTAATCAACAATTTATTATAATCAATATTTTTTGATTTCCTAGCTAAAACAGCTGCAACATTTAAGTAACTGTCTCTAAAAATGCCAGTAGGCAAACGTTTATGAACCATAAAATATTCTAATAAATGTACATATTGGTCTTTTGTAGCCCAATCATTACAGAAACTATATGCTCTATTTTTGCAATATCGGTATTTAATAGCTGGTAATCCTAGATGTAAAGCTTCAAAAGTGATATTCCCATGATGGGTAACTACAAGAAAACTTGTTTTACTTGCCAAAGACTGAATGGAAAGTTTTGGGTGCAAAGCAATAAGGTTTTTATACTTCTTCGAACTTTGACATACGTTAATTTCTGACTCCAACAAATTGGTATAATTCAAACCATAATCCTTAAACAACCGAACTAAATATCGATTATCAATTCCAGTTTTATCAGGATGTAATGGACTAATAACACTTGGGTGTGACTTAATTATACACTGGTAACCAAGACTTAATAATTTACTAATTGTAAATCGATGAAAACTATCTAATGAAGTAAAATCGTCTAGTCCGCATCTGTACTGATCATCGGCTACTGCATGCAAAAAAACAACTGCTGTAGGGTTTTTATTATTAAAATTGCTAGGATAAATAAAATTGACGTTAGGTTTAACATCATTAATATTTAAAGTCCATGATTGAACCCCTTCATTTAATCTACTATTCAATGCAAAAGCAACTTCCTTGATTTCGCAATTACTGACATCACTAGTGTAGGGTGTAAAATCATGAATTCTCCCCTCTGTGGGTATTAAGTACTCAATTAAAGACATCTTACCATTAAACTTATTATACTGGTATTCAAATACAATGCCATTTTGAATAAGCATTCTCCTACGCATCTCATCTTTAAACGAAGTCTCTTGAATGGCAAATCGAATTTCTTCTCTTGAATAAAGTTTTAGCAATCGCTTAATCTCTTTATTAAATAATATGTAGACAATTAGATATTTAACTAAAACTGTGTAGAATCGTATATCAAATTTAAGACATCCATTACCAAATCTTGAATCTCGAAGATACTCGGCAGCCACTATATCCCCTACCTTAATTCCTCCAATAGTAATCTTTCCAAGTTGTAAAGATTTTTTGTAATTTAGGGATATTGCAAAAGTTCTAAGAAAAATTAAAAATAATTTACTCCAAAAACTTAAACTCAAAATTACTTTAAATAAATAAATACCCTTTGAAATTGGCGATTCTATCAAATTTCCGCTTGTGTCAACTAAATGAATTCCGTATGGTGAAATAGCATAAAATTTAGTTTTATTAGATCGCTCAAGACTTTTTTTTCGAAATAAATTTATCAACAATCTATATGGCAACCAAGAATATTCGCTTGTGACAAATACACTATAATCATAATTTATTGGATGATGAACAACGTTTGAAAATTGAAAAACATTTTCTTCTTGATATATGCGCATCTAAGGTATTATTTTTAAACCGATTGAAAAATACAACTTACTCTTTAGTTTATTTATTAATAGCTGCTTCGAAAAAAGAGAGACATGCTATCAAACCTCTTGATTCAATATTAAAATATCCGAACTGTGATAAAAGTAAAATTTGATTAAGTGACATGAGTCGAAAATTGTTTGGTAAATCAAGAATGCTTAGATCATTATTAATTACAATCATATATCGATTCTGTAAGTGATAAAAACGGCCTCCTTCTTCTGACTGAATTTGATCATACAAAATACTTTCTTTATTCGCTTCAATAAAACTGTCTATAAAATATGGCTTAGTTATTGAATTCAAATGCCTCTTGTAATTTGAAACAGATACCGTAGGCGCTAAATCAATTATGTCTATATTCCCTGGCTCAACTTTAGCTTGAACCAGAAAATAAAATTTATGATTAATTTCTTTAACAATAAAGCCTATCAATCCTAAATTTTTATCGCTAATAAGAGGCTGAGTCCATGAGTTTACTTCACGATTACCAGCTTTTACATCAACCCCAATTACTTCAAAAAAAGGTTTTGTTTTGTGTCTAATACAATTAGGTGTAATTTGCCAGTCATTTAGCTTCGTCAATGGCATTTGTTGGATATTCAATGTATATGATAATTTCTGGTCAATAATCCAACTTAATTGCTCTTCAAATGAATAGATGTCGTTTATATTGTCCGATAAAGAAGCAACCATTTTAGTATCTGACTTCTTTATCGTAGTAACTGCTAGAAAATCTTTTTTGTCTTTAGCAAGATGAAATGGTATACAAGAAATCACAGAGCGCGCATCCATGTTCATGATATTATCATACTGCATCAGTATCTTGATCTGACCTAAAGTCATCCAAAGAAAATCATCAAAAACTTCAATATCGTCTATTATTTCGACAATCATATTTCGGTTACGCTTTCTTAGAAAGCGTCCACCCTGTTCCGACTGGAGCTGATCTATAACTATTTTTGACTTACTACGGTCGATAAAATACTCAAGGTATAACGGTGATTTACCCTTATGCGCAAGTTTAAAATTACTCCTTGTAGCTTGTAAGGTTGGAGATATCTGGAGAATATTAATGTTACCTGGTTCCATTTTGGCTTGCATCAGAAAATATCGGGTACCATTTATGATTTTTGTTATTATACCCAGAATTCCTACCTCTGGCTGATTGATAATTACTTGCTCCCAGGTTACTTCTAATCCAAAATCAGTATGTACTTTTAATCCCTCAATTGAAAAAAAATTTCCAGAATCATGCTGTAAACAACCTGAATTTTCATTAAACTTCCATTTATCTAGTTCTCGAAAAGGGACTGGTTTAACTACAAATTCATTAGCCCTGTTGCGCCCCTTCAACCATTGAAGCAATTCAGACTCTTTTATAAACTCACTATCGAAAGTAAAAAGTGAAGAAAAAACATTTTCCATTATTTTTGATTTTGTGTAAAAGATAAATAAGAGGCCCAGTCGCGAAGCGACATTTTAATATCATAATGAGTATTAGCTAAGACCAGACATACCGCACTTTCAGAGAAATTAAAAAGCTCTGTGAAAATAAGACGAGGCACGTAAAGACCTTTTTCTGGATTGTTGAAATTGTACTTTTGGGTATGAGTACCGTCAGATAGGGTTACACTAAATGTTCCACTTATAGCAATAATTACTTGATCTGTATCAATATGAGCATGTCCTCCCCTATCTTTTTCAATGTGATGCATATAGAATATACGCTTTATTTCTATCGGTATAGTCTCATTTGACTCCACCGCTGTCAGCCTACCCCGCACATCTCTTAAAGTACTCAAATCAATCCATCTAACCAGTTGTAGTCTATTCTTCATTTTTTTTAAATAAAAAGCCTAAATAGCTTCCCTGTTCCGGAGCTTTGTGTATATAGGCAGAGGGGCCAAAATAAAATTCACGTTCAAAAGTATAACCTAAGGATATTACATAATCAACCAACTCTTGTTTATTAAATATAAAACAAAGATACTCTGTTTTATATCCCATAGAATATGGTTTCTGGATTGCAACAAAAGTTGGTACTTTCTCAACAAAAATCATTCTTGTGATATACAAATATTCTCCAACCGAAGCACTTAGACTAAAAAGTGTTTGTTTCCATTCTGGGTCATACCATATAGAACTACTTATATTGACTAAATCAAATTTCAGCCCCTCTATAAAAGTTATATCAGAAACGAATTGGGCTTCAGGTAGGGCTTCAAGTGCGCCAACTCCGAAAACTTCAAGGTCATAGCACCAATAATCAACGCTTATAGCAGGTAATGCTTCTTTTGCAATCAAGCCATAATGACCAATACCACCACCCCAATCTAGCAATTTAAGTTTTTTATTCTTTCGAGCTGCTAATAAACAAACATATGAAAAGCTGATTATCAAATTATGAGATACAAGATCGCAAATGTTATAATTCGAGGCCTCATGATTTACAGCGAAATTAGCTGGAGCACTTATTCTTTTTGAAAACCTTGACCATTTACTCAATTGCAATTTGACTATAGAGTTAACACCCCATCCCTTCACATTCTTACTCTTATAAGCAAACCCCTGGGGCATATATACCCACTCAGCACCTCCAAACCAATTCCGCATTGATTTGACAATTGTCAAAATCACAGGAGGAATAAATTGCAATATTAAATTCCGCATATATTTTACGATTTTACCTTTTCTGAAATCATCTCAGCAGGTATTCCATGAGAAACTATACTTCCCTTTTCAAACTTATAGATATAGTCACAATTTGTAAGAGTAGAGAGCCTGTGTGCAATAATTAGTATAGTAATTTTTTCACTCTTTAGGATATCAATCGACTTCATTATTTCATTTTCAGTTTGCGAATCAAGCGCACTTGTTGCTTCATCCATTACAAGAACAGAGGGATAATTATACAACGCCCTTGCTATACCGATACGTTGACGCTGCCCACCCGATATTCTTACTCCTCTTTCACCAACTGACGTATTGAGACCTTCTGGCAGTTCGTTAATAAATTCCTCTAATTGTGCTGATTTTACTGCATGTGCTATAGCCGCATCATCTATTTCATTTTCCTCTATTCCGAAAGCAATATTATGGCGAAGTGTATCATCAGTTAGATAAATAGTTTGTGGTATATATCCAATCTGTTTCTGCCAAGACCTAATTCCGGTATTAATATTATTTCCATCCACTTCAATTCTTCCTTTTTGAGGTTCAAGTAAGCCGATAAGAAGATTGATAAAGGTAGTTTTACCAGAACCACTTTGTCCTATAAACCCAATTGATTTCCCCCTTTCAATATTCATATTGATATTTTTAATCACCAAATTTGATGACTGTGAATAATGAAACGATAAATCTTTAATCTCAATGTTTTTCTCTAAACGGATTATATTAAACATTTTAGCATTTTCTGCCGCGGCAGCATTTACCTTTTGAAATTCATTATACAATACATCTACCACTGGTCGTGCATAACGTATATGTTGCGTAGCACTCATAATTCTGTAGAAACATGGAATCATCCGAAATGCAGCAGCCATAAAAATACCTATTGTAGGGATGAGTAAGTTCAGAGATTTTCCTTGCAAGATAAAAATGATAATAATTGCTGCTAATGCAACCACTGCGAGCAATTCAAGATACATACGAGGTATTTGCTTAAGTGCATATTGTTTGGTGAATATTTTAGCGTTCTCATCGCTGTGGTAAGCAAATCTTGAAACAAAATAGTTTTCAAGATTCATCAGTTTCACATCCTTTATACCACTCAATCCCTGCATAAGATGCTGATTCATTGACCCATCATGTATTTGTCTGAACTTTCCCCAATGAAACAACTTTTTTTTAGTTACGCGTTGGAAAAGAATAGATAATACTACCAAAAAAAAAGTCACCGAAATAGCCCCAATGGGCTCAGCAATTACCAATATGCTTGCAACACCCAACAAAGCAGACAACTCAATTGAAACATTAATCACTGAACGGGAAACCTCAGTAAATTGGTTAACTTCACCTTGTATATTTCTAATTAGTAAGGCTGAATTGCGTTGCAAATGAAAATTATAGGGCTGCTTCAAGTAACCCTTGAACAATCTTTGGCTGAGATTAGCGGAAAGTTCAGCAGAGAACCGGGATTGTGTCCAACTGAGAAATATAAGAAATAATGATTTAACAATATATATTACCACTAGCGAAAACATCCCATAAATTACCAGCTGCTGCTGTGTTGGATTCCCAATTCTATTCAGGTATGGGCTGAGTGCTGGATAAGAAGAACTTATACTAGGATCAACGATAACTGCAAGTGAAGGAATAAGTATACCTAAGCCCATCATTTCGAAAAGCATTCCTATGATCATCAAAAAAATTAACCCCAACAACTGTCTTTTCTGACGCGTCGTTAACATATACAGTAATTTTTTTAGGAAACCCTGTGTATTAGAATTTTTCATAGAACAAAATCAGCTCTTTTTTTGAAGTATATACAACATATTCATTCCATCTAGTTGAATATGTTTATTCATTGTTTCCTGGTAAACAAAGAAGTCATGACAAAAAGATAGCAGTATATTCACGTTTCTATTATCCATACCACCATCACTAAGAGCATTTGTTAATCTTTTTTTCATATCGGTAAGCATTAATTCTCCCGAAGCTCTCTTATGATCGTATGATTCCGTTTTAACTATTTTGACTTCTAGTTTGTCAGCCCACCTTTTAATATCCATTGGTGTAATGTTGTGAACATCCGTCAGCGACATTGGCACGTTGAACAACTTACTTAAAGTAATCCAGATAAATCCTCGTAAATTATAAAAATGCGGACAAGTAATATAAAGTCTGCCACCGGGTGCAAGTTTTTCTACACATTTTTGAAGCACAGAAAATGGATCATCCATGTGTTCGAATGTACCATTACTAATTAGTATGTCGACTGATAAATCGAAATTATGAATATCTGCACATTCAAACGAAATATTTGGGCCTTGATACTTTTCCTTAGCATTTCTAATAGCTGTTTCTGAATAGTCTATACCCAAAGCTTTTGAAGGATTAAGTTTTGCAATTTCATTTATCAAAGCTCCTTCTCCACAACCAAGATCTACTACTACTTTTCCAGTTATATCGGAAAGATTATCTAGAACTACCCTATTTGTCTCAGAAATATCTTTACCATCAATAAACTTGCTGAAATATTTTGCTTCGTCATTGACGTAAATGTTTTCATACTTTTTTTGCAGGTCTTCGTTTATTTTTTTCATATTTAAAATAAAGTTTCTTCCCAGTTATAAATAAATTTTCCATCGACTAGATTGGCAAATCTTCCCCTAAAATAGTCACGATTAAGTAATTCTGCATTGGATAAAGTTCTTTGCGCAGAACCTAGGGTGATTTCCCAGTCAGGATATTCTTTTTTGATAATTTCCATCATTTCAAAACGGCTAAGTTTTGAAAAAGAAGCTAACTCTTGAAGCTGATGTGGCTTGATGGATACCTGGCCATCTTTTGTTTCATCTTTTTCAAGTACGGTGAAATGTCTTTCTATACAACTAGCGCCTAATGCCAATGCAATCTTGCTAGCCCATAGGTGGGTTGTTTCAACTTTTGAATGATCGGAATAGCCTACATTTTTTGCAAACCGGCGGAGAAATGACATTCGTTTTAGGTTTAATTCTTCCATAGGCGTTGGATAAATAGTCACGCAGTGCAAAAGATGAAGATCAATATCATTTAAAATTTCAGCTGCTTTTGCAATCTCATGATCGTAAGTTGACCCGGTTGACACTACTACTGTTTTCCAATTTTGTTTTACTTCTCTCAGTAAAGGATAAGATGCACAATCATAACTTGCTATTTTAATTGCGTCATATCCAAGATCTTTTATTTCTCTAGCACCTGTTATAGTAAATGCTGTTGTCATCGATGCTACTCCAGCACGCCAGCATTCTTCCACAAACCATCTTTCCTGTTCTAAAGAAAGATCCAGTTTTGACAGCCTTTTGATTTCTGCGTCATATGGACGCTTAATTACTATCACCTTACCGGAAGAGTCAGTAACACCCTGATCAAAACGCTCACGATGCGTAAGTTCCCTCGAACGAATTGCCTGTATTTTCACATAATCTGCACCATTAGCTGCAGCTTCATGAATTTGTTTTTTTAAAATTTCTACATTGCCATTATGATTTTGACAACATTCTGCAATTAAAATTGGTTTCATGGATTATTATTGTTAGATAAACTTAAAAATTTTTGTACTATAAAAGATCTTGTTTTTGATATTGATACTGTTCCATATCCACCCATATGAGGGGTGATAATCAGATTTTGATGAGTTCTTGCATACGACAATAAATCTTTACCCTCCTGAACCCGGGATTCCCAAGAAGAGTCACCCATCAGCACATCAAGCGCTGCTCCTCCGAGTCGACCGTTTTGTAGAAAATGTAATAAAGCATTTTGATCAACCATTTCACCACGTGATGTATTAATAAAAAAAGCACCTGCTTTCATTTTTTCAAACATATTTCGATTGAAGAATTGTTCATTTTCGAGGCTCCAGGATATCAATAAAACCACATAATCCGAATGTCCTAGAAGTTCATCTAGTTTAACAGGAATAATATCTTTTTGTGCATTTTCCATCTCTGCTTGATTGATATCATTGATCAGAACTTTCATTCCAAAGGCCTTAGCATAATCTGCTACAATTTTACCCAAACGCCCGTATCCAATTATACCAATAGTTTTCGCGTCAGTTTCTCCTGCTTCAAAGGGTTTGCGCTCCCAACATTCAAATTGTGACACTGCATTATGTGCCGCAACAATATTTCGTGTTACAGCGAGTAATAAAGCCCATGTGTGTTCTGCAGTACTTTTGATGGTTTTAAGAAAATCAACTTCACCTTTTAAACTTATAACATTTATACCTCTTTCGACAGCAAGGTAAGTATCGATATGATTCAACCCTGTGGTAGGCGTGACTATGAATTTAAGCTGAGGCTGTAAACTCAAAACATCTTCATCAATCATTAATCCCAGTCTTGTAAATATAGCATCAAATGAATTGTTACACAAAAAAACAAGTAATTCTTTTTGTGTATTACATTCAAACCGAACTATTTCATTCGATTCACTTAGCTGGCTAATTACAACCGCAGGATATTGGTCATATTCAAGATGAAGGATTTTCAAGACAAGTATTGTTTATAAGTCCACTCGGCTAATTCAAAATCACGAATAGTATCTATATTAATGGAGCGAATTTCTGGCATTATATGTGCCATGCATATTTCCCCTTTGTATGAACCTTTCAATAAAGTAAGACTGCGGGTCAAGTAAATTGCTCCATTACGAATGTACATCGGGCGTAATTCCTGCCTATTCTGATTTTCGTATACTTCACAAAAGGGCGGGTCTATTAATTTCCCATCTTCTATATATTTCATTCTTGCTGGATGATGAGCAAGAACATCCACAACACTTATCACACTGTCAGCCAAGGGATTTTCCTCAAGTTTTTCAATACATAGATCTATGTCTTCAGTTGTTTTAAATGGAGCTGTAGGCTGCAATAACATAATAGCATCATAATGACAATTATCAATTTTTTCCATCTCAGAAAGCGCGTGTAGAGCCACATCTATTGATTTGGCTGTATCTCCTGAAATTTCAGAAGGACGAACAAATGGCACTTCAATGCCTGCTTGTTTTGCTATAGTAGCAATATTTTTATCATCAGTACTAACTATAGTTTTAGTAAGTCTTGAATGAAGAGCAGCTTCTATAGTATGACTAATCAATGGTTTACCTGCAAGCATCCTAATGTTTTTTCTAGTCACTCCTTTCGAACCCCCACGTGCCGGAATAATACCTAAAATTTTCATATTTCAATCAGTTTATAGACGATTCGGAAAAGCTAAGTCCTACGTATGTAGATGGTTTAACAGAAATTACATCCTCATACCGGAAAAGATTCCAGCCGTCAAAGATGATGGGGTTTTCGTTCATCCGCATTACCATATCATAAATATTTAGCTTTTCAAAACTCTTGTGATTATTCAAAAAAAGTACGGCATCCATATTATTGAAGCCATCCGGAATAGAAACAGGCAAAATATCATAATGATTTATCTCTTCATAACTGGCTACTGCATCATTTCCGTATATACTTTTTACCTGGCCTCTAAATAGCATTGCAATGTCTATAGAAGTGGAATTACGAATATCTCCAGTTTCAGGATTCCCTTTGAAAGCCAACCCACAAACCAAAATCCTACAGTCTGAAACGGATTTGCCGGAAGCTTCTAAATGTTTTATTACACTATTAAAAACATGCTCATGCATTGACTCATTAATTTTTCTTCCTGTAGAAAAAATTTTACCATCAAAAGAAAACTGATCAGCAACAGATGCAAAGATATGTGGATCCTTAGTCAGGCAAGGCCCTCCAACTCCTGGACTTGGAAGCGGTACAGGGTCCCTAACATATCCCTCATTTGCTGCTTTAATAACGTCGAATACATTGATGTTAAACTTACTTGCCACTTTAGCCATCTGATTAGCATAAGCAAAAACATAATCTCTATAGGTATTGTTAATAAGCTTTGCCATTTCTGCAGCTTCAATGGACTCCACTTTTACAATCGTTGGGGTAATATCCCTAAATATTGCAGCTGTAGCCTCAAGAGAATCTTTATTGTAACCTCCAATAATCTGAGGTAAAGAACGTAATTCTTTCAAAGCCTTACCTTCAGCTGTTCTTTCGGGTGCAAACGATAAATAAAAATCAACTCCACATTTAAGACCAGATATTTCTTCTAGTTTGTTTTTTACTACATTCCGACAGGTACCTATAGGTACTGTTGATCTAAGAATAACCAGATTACCACGTTGTAGCACATGACCGATTTTTTTACATGCATCATTAAGATAATCCATTACCGGTATTTTATTACCTGATTTATTAATTTCAACAGGTGTTCCTACAGAAATTATAAACACATCACCATGTTCTGGTAAATCCCGGGATACAAAAAAATTATTATTGATCTGTTTCTTTAATAACTCCTGCAACCCAACCTCATGAATATAGGATTCACCATTCAAGAGCATCTGAAAACGTTGCTCATCAACCTCCACACCTGTTACCATAAAACCTGCTTCAGCCATTACTAAGGCCATCGTTAGACCAACATATCCCATACCAATGATTACCAGATGCCGATGGCTTGCTACTTTTTGTTCCCACAATTCATGATAGTCCAATATACGTACCGGTTGTTTGAGCTTATTAACCAATATGATTTTACTCAGATATCTGTTGGCCTTTCTTTTACGTTTTCTAAGTTCATGGGGAAGAATAGACAAGATTTCTGTTATTGAGAGGTCCTCATCAAAGGAAATTGGATTTACTTCCATAAATTCAGCAGTCTTAGTTTCAAGACTTTTATGTTGGAGGATTGCTCGCCTAACATCACCTTCAGTTATTGTTGCTATTAATACATTTTGGTCATTTACTACAAGAGCAATACCACTTGGCAAATTATGATTCTTTGCTTTATCAAAAAGAACAAGAACTTCAATCAATGATGTTTCATCGTTGCAGCAAATATGTTGTAAGTAGTTCATTTAGTATGAGTTTTTGACATATATGATAAAATTTCGTGAGCGGCGACTTCAGCGCCACCCATTGATTGTTTACGCCATTGTATCCTACAGTTATTCAGCGATTCGCCATTTTTTAGAATTAATTCAACTGTTCTGGCAATAATTTGGTCATCCTGTTCCATTAGATCAATTCGGAAACCAATTCCCAATTCCTTTACCCTTGCTGCATTATGTATTATTTCTGGATTACTCCCATCCGCAATCGTAAATACTGGAATTCCATACTGTGCACAATCAGTAAGAATGCCTATACCAGGCCTACAAATAATTGCATCAAGAGAAGCAAAATCTTTTTGGGTGAAGTTAAATTTGTATAGATTACTATTATTTTTCTTACTTACAAGCTCAAATAGTTTTGTGTCCAGGTATACAAGCCATTCTCGGTTATGTAAAGCTAATTCAATAGCTACTGCTGCTAATTTATCATTGATTAAAGCTGTACCACCTCCTGTAATAAGAATATTCTTTCTCTCTAGATTATTATACAATAAACCAGTATAAGGTTGTGTCATCCAAGGAACAGAAATTGCGTTCGTTTGTTCGAGTACCCCAGACATTGCCATCACTTCGAGACAGATCATCGATGGCTTTTTTTCACGTAATAATTTTATCTCCGACTCTATAATATCTGTTTTTTCCTGATTTGTTTTTTTTGCCACGTCATGCCATAAGAAAGAGCCCATTAACAAAACATTATCAAAACTTCGTAGGGGTAGCACATGATTATCAGAAATAATTAGACTACTTTCTTTAAGTTTTTTATTGTTTGCCAACTCTTGTTCCCAAGCTTTGTATTTTTTTTTTGTAATGCCGTCTTTCACTAACCAGCTAATCTCCTGATTGGTAGCATCTGTATGGAAGTGAATCCTTTTGGGGTTGGCAAAATTTATTTCTCTACTTGCAAATTCAATTAGCTGCTTTTTACAAAAAACATTAATATCCAATTCCCGATTCTTTTTTAACAACGCTTTAGCAACAAGTAAGACACGTTTAAGATGGCCATAACCATTTGAACACACGATAAAAGAAAAACTATGTATCAACTTATTTTTTTACTTTCTTATATTAGATTCTAATTCATTAATTGCATTCATAACCACTATGACGCGGTTATAATATGTATGATCACGTAATGTTCTTTCCTGCCCTGCTTTACCAATTTCCAGAGCTTTCTCAGGATTGGCAATTATCCATTGAATCTTTTCTATACACTCTTCAACGGTTTTATAAGTAAGCACTTCTTCACCATCTTTAAAAAAAAATTCCATGTTTGGTTTCCAATCAGTAAGCAAACACCTTCCCATTCCAGTAACTTCATACATACGCATGTTAGCAGCTTCTTCATTTGCTATATTTCCATGCACATTAAATACTGAATTATAATTTAGAATGGTCATGAATAAATCTATACCATAGTGTGGACCTTTCATTTTCGATTGCAGCCTTCGATCAAATAACGAAACTGAGACATCACCCCATTGCATTATTTTATTTAAGAAGCTTATTTTTTGTAATACTTTGGATATAGGCTGAATTTTCTGAAAAAAATTAACAATTAAAAAAACTGACTTTTTTAAGGACATCAAGATTAAGTCTATGTAGATATTCAACTTATATGCCTCTGAGTAAATATCGATAGGTATATCTTTATTCACCAAAGTGGTAAGTATTTGTTCTCGTATACCATGATATTTTTCTTTGCGAATTACCCCCCCATAAAAGCAAATGCTTTTTTTTGGCCTTTTACTTGTATCAATTCTATTTATAATTCCAGAATCAAAGGCTAAAGGAAGAAACTTAACATTCAGATTCAAAGCTATCATTTCCTTTTCAATTACTCTTAGGCAAGTAAAAATAACATCATATTTACGGATAGAATTTGGATCATAAGAAGGTGAACAGATATAACCGAGAATGTATTTTAGAAAGGGAAATTCATTTTTGACACCCTCTATCCATGTATCATTAAACTCAAATACATTATCGTTAAATATAATATCAGGCTTAAACGAATATATTCTCTCTTTTAAGATTTTGTGTGGATCATTTTGACAGATTTCATAAACACCATTCTCCTTTGCCCAGGTTTCTTGCAATGGTATGGCATTAAAATAAACAGTTTCAACAACAAAATTTTCTCGTTTGAAAGGTTCAACCCATACACCACACCATGCAAATCCGTCATGATTTATAAACTCAGTTTGTTTTTGACTATCCAACTTCAACAAACTAGGATGTGCCTGATAGATACTCCTAATATATTTATCATAAGGGGTTACAAGCAACATTATTTTCATTAAGCTAATCTATTATGTAATTATAAATTTACTTTCCTGATTTCACTCACCAGCGCAATAGCCTTTCTACATTCATGGGCACGAAAGCCATTACCTTTTAATATTTCACGATAGCTTTCAGTATGAAGTTCAGTAAAACCGTCTGAAAAATCTACACTCTCTTCGTCAACTGTCATAGATCTAAAGGCTCGCTTTTTTTCTGTAATTGCTGTTTGAGGTAGTTGATTTGCGTCAATACTTAGAAACCATGATACTTCTGCTTTCTGCAACCTTAGTTTACCACTTGCACTTTCTGAATTGTTTAGGATAACTTCATTATCAATTACGTCGCCAAAAATCCATATTAGCATATCAAAAAAATGAACTCCGATATTAGTAGCAATACCACCCGACTTTTGAATATCGCCCTTCCAGCTATGACCATACCATTTACCTCGAGCTGTGATATAATTTAAATCTATCTTGAATACCTTATCCTTAGGAGATTTCAAGATTCTTTCTTTCAAGGCAATTATAGCCGGATGTAATCTAAGTTGAAGAATAGCGTAAACATTTTTACCAGTTTCTTTTTCAATTTCTGCTAACGCATCAAAATTCCATGGATTTAACACCAATGGCTTTTCACAAATTACATCGCATTTACTACGCAATGCGAACCTTATATGCGCATCATGAAGATAATTGGGTGAACAAATACTTATGTAGCTTATGGGGGTATTATTTCTCCTTAGTTTATCGATATGCCTATCAAACCTTTCAAATTCAGTAAAAAAATCGGCTTCTGGAAAGTTACTATCCATTATCCCAACCCCATCATAAGGATCAAATGCTGCAACAAGAATATTGTCAGTATCTTTAATAGCCTTCATATGCCTTGGTGCAATATAGCCTGCCGCACCTATCAATGCAAATTTCTTCATTATAATACTATTTTATATAATTTGGATTAACTAGCTTTTCTATCAGTCAAGTATCCGTACTCTACCATTTTCAAGACTATATGTTCTTTTAGTTTCTGGACAGATTGCAAAACCATCAGCGTCAAAATGCAATTTGCATCCATTTTCACTCATCCACCCAATCTGACGTGATGGATTTCCTACAACCAATGCATATGGTGGTACATTTTTTAAAACCACCGAACCTGCGCCAATAAAAGCAAATTCTCCAATATTGTTCCCACAAACAATAGTTGCATTTGCACCTATACTTGCTCCTCTACCAACATGAGTTTTTGCGTATTCCTGTTTTCGATTAACTGCACTTCGTGGATTAATCACATTGGTAAACACACATGAAGGACCTAGAAATACATCATCATCACACGTAACACCCGTGTATAAAGATACATTATTTTGCACTTTTACATTATTCCCTAGTACTACTTCTGGTGAGATTACTACATTTTGCCCGATATTACAGTTCTCGCCAAGTTTAGAGCCAGTCATTATATGCGAAAAGTGCCAAATTTTCGTACCTAACCCTATCTCACAATCTTCATCTACAATAGCAGTTGAATGCACAAAATAATTCATATTTAAGAATTGAAAAAGGACTTAATTTGCTCTGAAACAGTAATCTGGTGCTGACTTGTTAATTCTGTATGCATAGGTAATGAAAGTACTGAAGCACACAAACGCTCTGTTTCTTTCAATGAACCAACAACTTCTCCAATGGTACTAAATGCCTCCTGCTCACTCAATGGAACAGGATAATAAACCATCGCAGGAATGCCGGCAGTTTCTAAATGTTGCTTCAAAGCATCTCTCCTGCCATTAGAAATCACCATGGTGTACTGATGGAATACATGCGTTGAATTTCTTGCTCTCTCAGGCGTGTGTAATCCATTAATTCCAGAAAGCAATTGATCATAACAGTAAGCAGCGGTTCTACGAGCAGCAATATATTGATCCAAGTATTTTAATTTGATATTCAGAATTGCCGCCTGAATTGTATCAAGCCTTGAGTTTACACCAATATACTTGTGTATATATTTTTTTACTTGTCCATGATTTGCAATGATCTTGATTCTTTCTGCCAACATGGTGTTATTTGTAAAAATGGCACCACCATCTCCATAACAACCCAAGTTTTTAGATGGGAAAAAGGAAGTACAGCCTATATCCCCCATAGTACCTGCTTTCTTTTGTGTCCCATCACTAAAAGTATATACTGCACCTATGGCTTGAGCTGTATCTTCAATTACATACAACCCTTTTTCTTTGGCAAGATTTAATATGGGCTCCATATCAGCACATTGCCCAAACAGATGAACCGGAACGATTGCTCTTGTTTTAGAATTAATGGCTTGTTCAATATTTGCTTTAGTAATATTGAAATATAGAGGGTCCACGTCTACCATCACAGGCTTTAGTTGCAGCAATCCAATCACTTCGGCAGTAGCCACGTATGTAAAAGAAGGGACAATCACCTCATCACCAGGCTTCAACCCAAGTGCCATAAATGCAATCTGTAAAGCGTCAGTACCGTTGGCGCAAGTAATAACATGTGCATCATTAAGGTAGGTAGAAAGATTATTGGCAAACAATAATACTTCTGGGCCATTTATAAAATTTGCATCCTTGATGACTTTCATTACTGCTGTATTAATTTCAGCTTCTATTTTAAAATACTGACTTTTTAAGTCAACCATTTCAATTTTCATAATAAAAAAAATTATAGTCGAGCATCAACAAGTGAGCGATCTAAGAATGATTTAGTATCAAAAATTACAGAATTACTATCAGTACACAAACTTTTAAAGTTAATTGATAAAAACTCCTTATGAGAAACTGCTAAAACTATGGCTTCATATTTAGAGGAAATTCTATCAACTAGGTGAATATCATACTCAAGTTCAACTTCTTGTTTGTCTGCATGTGGATCATATACGTCAACTTGAATACCGTACTGAGATAACTCACGATAAATATCAATCACTTTGGAATTTCTTGTATCTGGACAATTCTCTTTGAAAGTAATGCCCAAGATTAGTGCCCGAGATAGATTAATTTTATGCCCCTTTTTAATCATTAACTTCACTACCTTATTTGCAACGAACATACCCATAGAATCATTTACACGGCGACCGCTTAGGATTACTTGTGGATGGTAACCTAAACTCTCTGCTTTATTTGCAAGATAATAGGGATCAACACCAATACAATGACCTCCTACCAAACCGGGTCGATATTTAAGAAAATTCCATTTAGTAGCCGCAGCTTCAATAACATCAGTAGTGTCAATATTCATTCGCTCAAAAATTAAAGCGAGTTCATTAACAAAGGAAATATTCAAATCACGCTGAGCATTTTCAATGGCTTTAGAAGCTTCAGCAACCTTAATGCTAGGGGCTTTATGTGTACCTGCTGTAATTACGCTAGCATACAAATCATCAACAATTTGAGCAATTTCAGGTGTAGAGCCAGAAGTTACTTTTTTGATTTTAGTGAGAGTATTTACTTTATCACCCGGATTTATCCTCTCGGGAGAATAACCACAAAAGAAATCCACATTAAATTTAAAACCTGAAATATTTTCAAGAATAGGCACACAATCTTCTTCTGTACACCCAGGGTATACTGTAGATTCATAAATTACAATATCACCCTTCTTCAACACTCTACCTAGCATCTCTGTTGCTTTAATAAGAGGTTTTAGATTTGGCGCTTTAAACTGATCTATCGGAGTTGGTACAGTAACAATAAAAACATTACAGTTACTCAAGTCTGCAACATCGCAAGAAAAGAATAATCCTTTTTCTTCACCACCCTTATAATACTGAATTGCTTCTTGCATTCGATTCAGATCAGCTTCTTTTGTTCGATCTTTACCACTTGATAGTTCTTCGATACGTTCTTGATGAATATCAAAACCTATAACCCTATATTTTCTACCAAATTCAATTGCAAGTGGCAGACCTACGTAACCTAGACCAATAATTGCAAGTCTTTTTTTATTCATATTTTTTAATTCCAGTTTGTGTCTTTGATTGATTCGTAAACCAGTTTAATCCCTGTTGTTAGGTCAATACATGCTTTCCAACCTAAGTTTTTGATCTTGCTCACATCCATCAACTTCCTCGGTGTACCATCTGGCTTGTCAGCATTCCATCGGATTCTACCAGTAAAACCAACAACGCCTTGTATCAACTCAGCCAATTCTTTGATTGTTACATCATCACCCGTACCAATATTCACCAGTCCTTGCTCGCTGTAATGTTCCATGAGGTGTAAAGAAGCTGTGGCCAGATCATCCACATGCAGAAACTCTCTTCTCGGGCTGCCTGTACCCCATAATTCTACTTCGGGTGAATTGTTTTTCTTTGCTGTGATGAACTTTCGCAGCATGGCTGGCAACACATGGCTTTTCTCTAAGTCGTAATTATCATTTGGACCGTAAAGATTAGTGGGCATTGCAGAAATAAAATTACAACCATATTGTGCTCTATAACAATCACACATTTCAATGCCTGCAATTTTTGCTATGGCATATGGTTGATTTGTTGGCTCTAAATATCCACTTAATAAATACTCTTCTTTCAATGGCTGTGGAGACATTTTAGGGTAAATACAAGATGAGCCTAAAAATAACAACTTAGTAACTTTATTCAAATAAGCTGAGTGAATAATGTTTGCCTCAATCATTAAGTTGTCGTAAATAAATTCTGCTCTGTAAGTATTGTTTGCATAAATACCTCCAACTTTTGCTGCAGCAAGAATTACATATTCCGGTTTTTCTTTTTCAAAAAAATCATTTACAGCTTGCTGGTTTCTTAAATCTAATTCACTAGAGGTTCTGGTAACAATATTGTTATACCCTTCTTTTTTTAGCTTGCGCTCAATTCCAGAGCCAACCATTCCTCTGTGTCCAGCAATATATATTTTAGCAGTTTGCTCCATTATTATAATCCACTTTGTTTAATATACAATTCTTTTTTAAATAAGGAAACATCACTTGTTACCATTT
>JACCDH011253725.1_pt1 | contig 28145 bp, 28 predicted proteins | sample 7442481 | NCBI WGS metagenome assembly JACCDH01 (sample SAMN15323433, study PRJNA562643) | freshwater metagenome | isolation source: river surface water | place: USA:Blue River Watershed | collected 2017-08-15 | reverse complement strand
CATTTGTACTCAATGGAGAAGTAATGCAGTTCCAGACCTATGATGAGTTCCGTCAGCAAATCATCACTGCTATCGACCCAGCTATGGGTGCAAGTGATGTAGTGTTGCCAACTACTGTTGATACCACTGCCACCGGCACAAATGCTACTACAACTATTGCGGCTCCAGCTGCCGTACCAACAGGCACCCCAGAGGTTCGTTTTGGGATTTAGTTCATTATTTCCATGAACGATGTTTGTTATGATCAAGATTGGTTTGATGAATTGTGTACACTTAAGATATCTTTTCATCGACAGCTACATAACAATGTAAAGGGTATACGTGAAATCAATTCAGATAGAGATATTGATACTCTTTATTCATATCCGAATCTAAAACATAGCAATGAAAGTTTGCTCTTGCATCTATCAAATCTTCTTCTAAAAATAGAATCCGATCAAAAAAGACCTACTCTAGTCAAAGAGTTATGGATTAAAAAGCTACGTGAATTACAATCTGTAGCTACGATTTTAAAGATAGTGCAGGATGCAAAACTCGATAGTAAATATGACGGTTTGCACTTGCTCGATTTTCATTTTTCTCGTGTCTGGGGAGAGTATGACAGTGAATTATTTGCACTGACACTAGCTGAGGCAGCGGTGCGTTTGACTAAACGAGAGGCATCTTTTTTTGTCGATAACAATATTATATTACCAAGTAATGATTTCGAGTACTACGTATCAAAGTATCAAAGAAGTACATTTTGTAGAACACTCGATCAACATTCTTACAAAAATCAGCATGTTGCATTAGATGATTTTAAAAGTATGCTCGAAGATACGCTATTAAGGTTGCAAATTTTTGACTGGAAAGTAAAATTTGACACAAAAAACAAATTTGGCCGTTTTGTCGTATTGAGTAAAGTAAAATCAATTCTGTTGCCTGTAACCGTAAATGGTAAAAGTTATATTAGTTATAAGCGTGCTATAAAATTAATTCACCATGAGATATACACTCATGTTGTGCGTACTAATGCTGGGTATCGCTCAAGGTTAAAATTATTAAGTATTGGTCTCGCTGGATACCAACATGCAGAAGAGGGAATAGCTACATATAACGAGCAGAAGGCTGTAGGTTCGAATAAATATTATGCTGGTTTTCTGTCGTATTTGGCAATAGGGTTGGCAAAGGGGTTAGATCGTGGCAGTGTACAAAGGTTACCATATGAGTTCAATACACTTTTTACAAACGTATTTTTGGCTTTAGGTCTGACTAGTCAACAAGCGTATCATAAGGCGCTACAAACTACCCTACATATATATATTAAAGTAGGCGATTCATATTTTGTAAATACATCAGATGTAATCTACCGATCGGGAAATATCAAAATTCATAGTTTAATTTCTACCGATCCATTAGCTGAAAACTACTTTACTCAAGGAAAATTTGATCCAGGTGATCAATTTTTGGTACAAGGTTTAACATCACTGGGGATTATTCGGCATACTAATGACTTCAATCTGTAGAGCTGATTTTTGACTGAGTAAGTAATTGTATGCTGTTGCATAATCGCTGTCGCGAGTACACAAAACTGCATGAGAAATATGTTCGTCAGTATAGGGTTTTACAAGCACTAACGTGTCTTGATTCAATTCTTCTGTTGAAAGCGTTTTTAATATGGCTTTTTTGGGTACTGTCGGCCGATATCCGAGTTGTAATTTGGAAGCGCATAAATTTATATTCGAATTTACGCCATATGGATTTCTGTCCTTGCCGTGAGAGACATCGGTGTACATAAATTTTTGGGCATGCGTATAAAAGTAATACTCAGCAAGGAGAGTCGGTGACACTGAATTAGAAAATGAGTGCCAGTCTCGTTCGTACGCTTTTACTGACGTTGTAATAACATGCTTTCGATGCGTAAAAATACTGCCTCCAATAAAAATATTGTCCTCATAGAGTTCCAAGGAATAGACCGGGTGTTTCTGTGAGTTTAAGTGCACCATATTCTTAATGTCTACTACGTGCGGGTTTTTTTTATTAGAAATTTTATTAATATAAAATGGCGTAAAAGATTCTAAAAAATCATCGTTGACAATTTCAATTTTATGATGTAATTTACTGAAATTATCGGACTTAAATAGTGCATTTAAGTATTTTCTTTGTCTTGTGTTAAAATTATTCAGTAATTCACTCGAATCAATTTTTTTGTTCCAAGCTACATAGTCAGAGTATTCTATAATCATGTTGAGTAAATATTCTTCAGGGAAATAAATTTGTTGGTTTTTAGGTTAGCATAATATGGCGAATAAGAAAAATATAATAATTGCTGTTGGTGACTTTTCTAACAAACAAGTTTTATCAATAAAGAATTATAATAAAGAATATCAAATTCTACTGTTGCGAGATAAAGTGAATCAGGACAGCGACGCATCACGAAAAATGAAAGTTGACTACGTTGAGTATGTAAACTTTGCAAACGGAGATACCATCGAAAAAGCTATTTTAAAGTATCCAGGTATACTCGGTATTACTGCACGCGGAGAATCAGGTGTGCAAGAATTGATGAGCGTTATACCATATGTACCTTATTTAAGAACCCCTACATCAGAATCATTAGAGTGGTGTTTGGATAAGTATTCAATGCGTAAAAAGCTGAAGAAATATTGTCCTGCTAACAACCCGAAATTTACTCTTGTTAAGGATAGTGATAAAGCAGAGATTGATCGAATAATTGAGAAAATTGGTTTTCCGATGATTGTTAAGCCCGCTAACTTAGAAGCGAGTGTGCTTGTATCAATTTGCTATCATCGGGCTGAACTCGAAAAAGTAGTTAAAAGGATACAAAAGAAGGTGGCTGTTGAATATGCAAAACTTAGACGAAGCCAAGCACCACGGATAATTGCTGAAGAGTTTATGGATGGCGATATGTATTCTATTGACTCGTACGTTGACTCTAGAGGTCGAGTGACACATTGTCCATTAGTAAAGATTAAGACAGGTAAGGTGAAAGGACATGATGATTTCTACAACTATTTACGAGTAACGCCTGTAAAATTAAAAACTGATACAATTATCAATGCACAAACAGTCGCTGCAAATGCAATACACGCATTAGGTCTCAGAAGTAGTACTGCGCATATTGAATTAATGAAGCTAGATAGTGATTGGAAAGTTATTGAAGTTGGTGCCAGAATGGGTGGATTTAGACATGAGTTATATAATTTAAGTTGTGGTATCGATCATTATCTAAATGATGTACTAATTCGTATTCCCAAACCACTTATTTTGCCGAAAAAATGTTCGGCTTTTGCTGCAGCACTACGGTATTATCCGGATTCGGAAGGTGTAATTAAGTCTATTAATGGATTAAAAATGGTCCATGGTCTTGAGTCTGTAGTTCGTGTCACTCAAAAGTTAAAACTAGGTGATAAAGCGGTCTATTCAAAAAATGGTGGTAAAGGAGTTTTTGATATTGTATTGAAAAATGTCGACCGATCAAAATTACTTGCCGACATTCGTCGGATTGAAAATGGATTAAAAGTTAAAGTGCAATAAAAGGGGAGAAGCACAGAGGCGGAAGTGTAGCTATTTTGGTATGATAGAGTCATGTTTCGGACTCGTGATTTTGTCTTAGTGCTCGTTAGTCTGGTATTTATTGTCATGCTCGTGGTGATGACGGTGCGACCGGGTGTCACCGGTGTTGGTACTGTTGTAACACTTGGTGAGGTCGCAGAATCACCTGTATTTACCGCAGAAGTGCCAGCGGGCGTCGATACTCGTGCAGAACGTTTGAAAGCTATGCGTGCCAAGCTCGCAGAGCGAACAATTCTCATGGCTGATACTCCGACACCAGTACCAGCGCCAGAAGAAGTAGTGGTGGTTGCTTCGACCACTGTTCCCACCAAAGAAGAGGTGGTGGTCATGACTTGTGCATCGTACCGCACCCTCGACATACCATGGTCTCCACAAGGTATTGTGGCCGAAGACCGTGAAGGTATGCGGGTATATTACGAACCAGGTGTTCCGACTGACGCAGTGGATGCACTCGGTCAACCATTTCCAGTCCCGGAATCAGTACGAGCACGCATACCGCTACGTACTTGGCCTCTGGCTACGCCGTCGTGTCTGCCGACTGATGTGATTGGTATTGGTACCGATGGATCATTGATGCGTAATGATGAATTGGCGCTCTATACGGTCTTTGGTGGCGATACGATCGTCGGGTACGCTCTTGATGGTTTTCCGATTTATGGACGAGCACCAGGGATTGTCACTGATACTTGTGGCGGTGCGATGGTGGGTGGACAGTATCGCTATATCCTCGATCCCGCAAGACCAGGACTCATTACTTGTTTTGCAGGGGTACCAACAGCACTACTGCCGTAATGTCTATGTCTACACTGGTTGTATCAATCAAAACAGTTGGAGACGATGTGACAGTGCTTGATGAGGTAACTAGGGCACACCTTATTCGCGGACGATCAAATGGTGTTGAGCCTGAAGAACTATTTAGTACGCTCGGTCTTTCGCCATTGACTGGTACGATCGTAGCTTTGGCAGTTTATGATATAGAGCGTAGCGAAGGTACAGTGTATTTTGTGGGAGAAGCAGGTGATGTGGAGGAGCGTTTGGGTGCTTTTCGGTATAAACCTCGCTCCGAATCAGCTCTGTTGGCGGAATTTTGGGAAGGAGTGTTGTCTTATGATGCGGTGGTGACATTTACGGGGCGGAGTTTTGTTTTGCCGTATGTGGTACATCGGAGTGTGGCACACGGCGTTAGACCTACGGTCGACCTGCTGCGCTACCGCTATCTGACACAACAAGTCCCGCCGTACCATATTGACCTACACGACCAACTGACCTCATATGGTGCCTGGCGTCGTTTCTCGAGCCTGTTTTTGTTTTGTCGGGCGTATGGTATCCCTAGTCTGCAACTACAGGGTATCGAAGGCTGTGATATCGATACATTGTATCGAGCGAAACAGTTACGTGAGATAGCTACCGTCGCAGGGGCTGATGTATTGGCGACCGCGCTTCTCTATGAAAAGTGGCAAACGTACCTCGCTCCACCACTTTTTCAAAAAAGAGAAAATGAAATTGATGTTTGATATACTATACATATGAAAATTCCGGTTGTACGAGAGTCGTTGTGGCAAGTCACTGCTGATTACTTGATGTTGCCAATTATGTATTTTTTGCAGTTGAATCTATTCGAATCACCGCAGCGGACTCATTTTTGGAACAACACCAAAATGCCAATTCAGTCGGTGCATTGGTTGCGGTCTGACGCAGTGGTGTCAGTAGAGGCTGATACGACCGCCAAGCGTCGGTGGTTTGGCCCAATTCCACTATTCCATATGCCGATCTTTGGTGGCTGGAAACAGTACGTAGTGATTGCCCCACAAGTACCACAGAATGAATGGTACATTGGCTGGCTTGCTGGTGACGTCGCTGGGGTATCGCACATAACGCTATCTGGATCAGTCCGATTATTACTTGGTAGTGGCCCAGCCCAGTTTTTTGGGGTGAACGAACATGGTGAGCAAATTATGTTACAAGAAGTGGGACGTGGAGAAGTTGGGGTTCGTAGCGAACATAGTGCGCTTCCATTGCTATAATAGTGCTATGAAAAAATTTCCGGAGGGCTTTTTTTGGGGGGCAGCGACTGCTTCATATCAGGTCGAGGGAGGTATAGAAAACACCGATTGGGCAGAAGCAGCGCGTGCGGGGCGGGTACCGGTCTGTGGTATAGCGTGTGATCATTACCACCGCTTTGAAGCAGATTTTGATTTGGCTAAAGAGCTTGGTCATACCGCTCATCGTTTTTCGGTGGAGTGGGCTCGTATCGAGCCAGAGGCAGGGAAGTTTGATCTTGAGGCAATTGCTCACTACCGAGCTGTCCTCACTGCATTGCGAGCGCGGGGAATTATGCCGCTTGTTACTTTGTGGCACTTTACCTTGCCGTTGTGGTTCTCACAATCGGGTGGTTTTGAGCGGGCAGATGCGCCGGATATTTTTGCCCGGTATTGTGCGTTTGTAGTGGCTGAACTAGGTGATTTGTGTGAACATTTTTCGACCATTAATGAACCAAGTGTCTATGGCAGCAATGGTTGGTTGCGTGGGAGTTGGCCACCATTCAAGCGCTTTGCGGCCACTGACTTAGTCGCTATTACTAATTCTGGTAGACAGCACGAAGCTCGTGCTACCACTGGTATCAAACCCTTCTTTTTGTGGGTACGGGTAATGCGCAACCTAGCCAAGAGTCATAATGCAGCCTACCAAGCAATCAAAAAAGTGTGCCCTACCGCACAAATCAACTTTGTGCACCATGTGATCGTGTTTGATGCTACAAACAATCCTATACAGAGACTAAAAGCCTCTGTGGCAAACTACACCTGGACACACCTTTTCATGAAGCGTACCGCGGGCCATTACGATACTATTGGGCTCAATTATTATTTCTACACACAATTTGGTGATACACGAACGTGGAAAAAGACTGATATGAACTGGAATTTTGCTCCAGAAAAGATCTATGACGCGCTTATGATGTTAAAACGGTACAACAAGCCAGTTATTGTCTGTGAGGCAGGTCTCGCCGATCATGATGATTCGGATCGTGCTGAATATATAGAGAAGCAAGTGGCTGCGACTTGGCGAGCCATTCAAGATGGCGTCGATGTGCACGGCCATATCTACTGGTCACTATTTGATAATTATGAATGGTCGCTTGGTTTTGATAAGCGGTTTGGCTTGGTGGAGATTGACTATCAGACACTGGCACGCACCGCTCGTCCTTCGGCATACGTGTACAAAGAAATAATCAAGCAGAATGGTCTGGTAGAATAAGTCCATCATGGCATGGATTCTCCTCGCAACCTTCGGCCAGCTTTTGGCTGCGATTGTAGTTATTATTGATAAATACATTGTGTCTGACGAGCGCGCAATGCCGCGACCGTTTGTGTACGCCTTTTACTCGTGCATACTGACTGGTGGCTGGGTACTGATTTTTATGCTCGGAGCGCTGCCGGGGTTTCGTGAGCTCGGGTTTCCGCATGTAGCCAATCTTGAGACCCCGTCCATCCAAGTGGTAGCCATGGCCTTTTTGGCGGCCTACACGTTCTTTATGGCGCTTGTCTCAATGTATTCGGCCTTACGTGATACCGAAGCGATTCATGTTATGCCGATTATTGGTACCGTTTCTGCGCTCGCCTCGTTTGGTATGAGTTGGTTGTTCTTGGATAGTGTACTCACTTTGAATTTCTTCCTCGGGGTAGCTATTCTCTCTATTGGTATGCTGCTGGTGGCGCAATCTTTGCCCAACCTGGACTCGGGTCTCCATGTATTTCATAGTGGACTCTTTTTTGCGCTTCACTTTGTGACTATGAAAGGATTGTTCCTTGAAACTAGTTTTGATGACGGGTTCTTTTGGTCGCGTGTGGCGTTTGTGCTGTTTGCACTCTCGCTTTTGTTGGTGCCAAACTACTACAAAAAGATTCGTGAACAATCTAGTGCAACGAGCAAGCAGACCGGGTTACTGGTTTTGTTGGCAAAGGTGTTGGCGGGGGTGTCGGCATTCATTTTGTTAAAAGCAACCGATTGGGGTGATGTGGCGGTGGTACAAGCCCTTGATGCTATAAAATTTGTATTTGTGCTCCTGATTTCAATCTTTTTTGCTGCGTGGTTGCCGGACAGTGCGGCTGTACATGAACCACGACCACATGAGGTAATGCGACGAGTGTTGTATATTATTTTGATTGTGATTGGGTACTTTGTACTATTCTTGTAACCTATGAAAAAGCACTGGAAAAGAATCTTGATTGGTATAGTGGTGGTGCTAGCAGTACTTGTTATAGCCGTTTTGTGGCTGGCATACAAACCAGTGCCCGATCAGATATCGTATGGTATGTCTTTTAATACTCCGTATGCGCGAGAGTTGGGACTTGATTGGCAAGAGACCTACGATGCCATTATTGATGAGTTGGGAGTGCGTAAATTTAGATTAGCAGCCCATTGGCCGATGATTGAACCGACTGATGGGGTATGGAATTTTACTGAACTTGATTACCAGGTACAAAGAGCAGAAGAAGTGGGTGCTACAGTGATTCTGGCAGTGGGGAGAAGGTTACCGCGGTGGCCGGAGTGTCATATTCCTGATTGGGTAGCGAGTCAGCCATGGGAAGACCAAAAGCGTCAACAGATCGACTATATGACCGCAGTGGTCGAGCGCTACAAAGATAGTCCGGCGATTATTTATTGGCAGGTAGAAAACGAACCATTCCTCAGTCTGTTTGCATTTGAGCATTGTGGACCACTCGATGAAGCGTTTTTGGCTGAAGAGATCGCCTTGGTAAAGTCACTTGACGGAACAAGACCGATCCTGGTAACTGACAGTGGTAACCTCGGGACTTGGGCAGGTGCCTACCGGCATGGGGATGCCTTTGGTACCAGTGTTTATGTGCATTTTTGGAATCCGGAGCTTGGGCAATTCCGCACTATTCTCCCACCATGGTTTTATCGGGTAAAAGAGGGACTGATGACAGTGTTGTATGGTGAAAAGCCGACGTTTTTGATTGAGTTATCTGCTGAACCGTGGCTCGTAGCGCCGGTGACCGAAGTGCCGCTTAAGGTGCAGTATTCTCGCATGAACGTTGATAAATTCAATGACATTTTATCGTATGCTGCTGGTACGCGATATCCTGAGCAATATCTCTGGGGAGCAGAGTGGTGGTATTGGTTACATCTACAAGGTGAGGATGCGATGTGGAATCGTGGTCTCGAGTTATTTTCGACAAGTACCCCTTCGACAGAATAGAAAACGATACGCTATACTAAAATAGTATGAACATAGCCAAACAAATTCTACTTTCGAGTGTCATTTCTGTTTTACTAGTGCTGGGAATACTCTATAGTGCGAGAGCGTATATTCACCAGTACTTCGTGCCTGATACGGTAACTGTCTCGCCAGTTGGTGATGTATCAACGACACAGACTAGTCTCCCGGATATGATTGAGCGCGTAAACCGCGGTGTAGTATCAGTTATTGCGACGAAAGATGTGCCAACCTACGAACGTTATTATGAATCATATAACCCCTTTGGTGACTGGTTTGGTGGCTTTTCGGTGCCGCGAGTACGAGAAAATGGTAGTACTGAGCAAGAAGTGGGTGGAGGCTCTGGATTCGTTGTGTCTGCTGATGGACTGATCGTCACTAATCGACATGTAGTGGCAGATGATGAGGCACGGTATTCGGTAATTACTGGTGATGGCTCTTCATACGAGGTTGAGGTGTTGGCCAAAGATGTGGTCTTGGATATCGCGGTGTTGCGTATGAAAGACATGCCGGAGGACATGGTTGTGCTCACTTTTGGTGATTCAGATGCCGTGCGTTTGGGAGAAACTGTGGTTGCAATCGGTAATGCTCTGGCTGAGTTTCGTAACTCAGTCTCGGTCGGTATTATTTCGGGTTTATCTCGGTCAATTGAAGCGCGTGACGGCCGTGGTATGACTGAACAGCTTTCCAACGTGTTTCAGACTGACGCCGCGATCAATCCAGGTAATTCGGGCGGACCACTCCTCAATGAAGCTGGTCAAGTTATCGGTGTGAATGTTGCCGCCAGTGTGGGAGCGGAAAATATTGGCTTTGCAATACCGAGTGCGGCAGTTGCGAGTATTGTATCTTCAGTCCAAGAATACGGTGAAATTCGTCGTCCATTCTTGGGGGTGCGCTATGCTATGGTGACAGACCGTATGCAAAAGGCAAATAACTTGTCTGTCGATTATGGGGCTGTGATTGTGCGTGGTACTACTCCAGAAGAGTTGGCAGTAATGCCAGGTTCACCGGCCGATATCGCCGGTTTGCGAGAGAACGACATCATTCTTTCGGTTGACGGTGATGAATTACGCGACGTTGATCTCGCTTCTGTGTTGCGTACCAAAAACGTCGGTGACGTTTTAACACTGGAAATAGTATCAGGTGATACAAGAAAAACAGTTTCAGTCACACTCACATTGTCGCCAACAGAATAAACTATATACCTATGAAACAAGACTCTCGCCAAAAAGACGTTTTGCAATCGTTTGATGATACGGTGGAAGCCGTCACAAAGAAACTCGATGCAGTCATTGCTCCGTCGCGAACGACGGTTGCAAAGCGCTACCCAACACTATTTACACTTTTAGCGACGTTTGGTGTTGCTGCAACGTTTCTTGGCTTTGAGCAGTTACTGTTGACGTTTGAAATCCTCGAACGCTATCCACTGGTACTCTTTTTAATTGGGGTAGGGATCTTGGCGCTGACTGGTACACTGTATAAGAAATTGAACTAGTATGAATTTTTGGCAATTTGTTTTTTCTTTTTTGTATATACGGAACTGGCACACTGGTGCTCGAGAACTATCGCGATCGCGTATGGCTTTGTTGATGGCTGGTATCTTTCTCGTACTGCTCGCGATATTCTTTGCAACCATTTTACAGACTCCGGTAGTGTATTCCACCAATCTTCCGTAGACCTGTACCCACTAAAACCATTGAATTACCGCCAGTTTGTGGTATAATCACAGAACTATGCAAAAATTTGTAGGTTTTCTATTACTGGTTTTAACCGTACTAAGTGTATCAAGTCCTGTTTTGGCTGAAACCGTCGTACGTACTGGCGAGACGGTTTCTGTGGCGGATAATCAGCGTGTTGATGGTAACTTTTATGGCTTTTCGAGTACCGTATCAGTGTCTGGCGAAGTCGCTGGTGATGCAGTAGTAGCTGCTGGTACAGTCACTATTCGTGGTCCTATTACAGAGGATGCTCTTTTGATTGGTGGAACTATCGGCGTGCATGCCACTGTGACCGACGATGTACGGATTGTCGGTGGTGATGTGACAATTTCAGATCATGTAGGTGGCTCGGTAGTGGTAGTGGGCGGTCGGGTACATATTTTATCAACTGCATCGATTGCGGGTGATCTTTTGGTTTATGCTGGCACAGTATTGGTGGAAGGTACGGTGTCTGGTCAAGTATTGGGTCGGGCTGAGCAAGTACGCATTGATGGTGCGGTTGATAGTATTGATATGTATGCCCATACGCTGACGCTTGGCGAACGAGCTGTGATTGCCAAAGATGTGCGGTATGTCAGTACCGATGATTTGACCAGAGCGCCAGGTGCGAGCATTGGTGGATCTGTGAATCGCAATGATGTGTTGCCAGAGAATGTAGGTCCTACCTACCGACCGCTCTTGATAGGATTTTTGGTGTCATTGTTTGCGTCGCTCAGTCTCTATCTAGTATTGCGTCGACCGCTTGAGATTTATGCACGTCAAACTGTACAGCATTTTGGTATCCGTGCTCTGACTGGTACTGCCGCACTGCTCATTGTGCCGGTTATTATTGCCATTCTCACCGTCAGTCTCTTGGGTCTCTTTTTGGGCTTGCTGAGTCTCGTGTTGTTCTTGCTAGTGGTTATTGTAGCGATTCCGCTTATGAATATTGTAGCGGGAGCCTATTTGTCACTCTTACTTCAGAAAAAAGTACAGGTCAACACACTGATGATTACCTTGGGAGCAATTATTGTGCAGGCGTTGGTGGTGTTGCCGGTCTTAGGACCTGTACTATTAATTGTATTGCTTGTTGCCACAATTGGTGGCGTTATTACCGGTGCTTATACGCTGGCGCGCAGTAAATAAGCGCAAAGTAGGTCGCATTTCAATCTAGTGATATACTAGATCTATATGTGGTATACGCTTTGGTTGGTACTCATAGATTTATGGCGGTTTGCGGGTGAAGAACTGGGTCTCGTACCGCGCACTGTTGCTGTTGCTGGATCAACGAGTCCTACGCTAGCTGTTTCGGCTACGCAGCAGATGACACTTGCAGGATCTGTATCCTCGTCTCTCATTCCATCGCCGGCGTATACAGTATCTACTTTGGCAGTGCCGAGTGCTACGACTATGGTTGAGCCGCCGACTACCCACCTTGGATTAGCAACTGCATCGGTGGTGCCTGTGGTGCACGAATCGCATACATACTACGTAGAAGCTGAACAAGGAACACATGTATTACGGACACCACATGTGCTCTACGATAACGCACGAGTAAAACTACCGTATGGTACATCAATGACTGTGCGTGGTTTTGTACAATCGTATGCTGAAGTGCTAGTACAGGGAATGATTGGCTATGTCCTAAAAGACTCTATTACGCCACACCGCAATGATGTCTGGCCGTTGCTCGTAGTTGGTGAGCGGTATGACGCCCGTGCACAAGCGACTATCCAGCTCCGACGTATCATCAATGATGTGTATCTGGGTGGGTTGATCGGCCTGCCGTTACAGGCCAGTGAATATGTCACCATGCGTCTATTGCAGGATAACATCACGATTCCTTGGCACACAGACACCCCGCGTCAACCCGGCCTCTGGCATGTATTATTGCGTGGGTGTCTGGGAGTCTACAGCAGCGTTACTCCCAAAACCGATACGCTTATGGAATGGGAAGGAGAGGATGGAGGTGGACGTTTGGCTTATGTAGAAGCAGTATTACCTGATGGAACTATTCGGGTGAGTGCAGTTGGGGTGGTAGAGGTGGGCGAGTACACCGAGGCATTGGTGCCAGCGGCAGTATGGCGTGAATGGCGACCGGTATTTATTTCGATTTCATAGTAATTCTATGCAACAAAAAGTAGCATTTTTTGATATTGATGGCACACTCTTTCGTTCTAGTTTATTGATAGAGTTGGTAGACGCTTTGGTGGCAGAATCCGTTTTTCCACCAGACGTTCGTAGTGGCTACATGGAAGCAAGACAAGCATGGTTGAACCGTGAAGGAACATACGACGAATATATTCAGGCGGTGATTGAGTCATTTCTACTACACCTCAAGGGTGTTCATTATGGGACATTTGCAGACGTGGGTAAACGGGTGGTAGTGCGTCACCATAAGCGTGTCTATCGGTACACCAGAGACTTGATTGCTGATTTGAAACGTGATGGATACTATATAGTTGCTATTTCACAATCGCCTAAAACAGTCCTTGATGCGTTTTGTCGTGATTATGGCTTCGATAAAGTATACGGTCGTATCTATGAAATTGGCCCACAAGACAGTTTTACCGGTGAAGTAACTGACGAGCACTTGATCGAAAATAAGGCGACGATAGTCAAGCGAGTTTTTGAGAGAAATCCCGATCTTACTCCTGAGGGGTCGGTGGCTGTTGGCGACACCGACGGCGATATACCACTCCTTGAATCAGTGACACATCCAATTTGCTTTAATCCCAACCAAGCGCTCTACGATGTAGCCAAGCAACGTGGCTGGGAAGTAGTGGTAGAGCGGAAGGACGTTATTTATCATTTATAGCAGGGATAATACGGGGTAGGGTAATGGTAAACGTCGTGCCGGTATTTTTGGTACTGACTACCTTGAGTGTACCGTCATAACGTTCGATCATTTGTTTGGCAATCGCCAAGCCGAGACCAGTACCGCTGATAGTTTTGTGTTCATTGTTACGGTAAAATGGAGTGAAAATAGCCTCACGATCTACCGGGGAAATATAGCTGCCAATATTATGACATCGTATGATCGCAGTATGCTTATTCGCTTTCAGTGTGACTTTGATCGTGCTAGCATGCTCACTGTATTTTAATGCATTACTCAGTATATTGAGTACCGCCTCTCTGATGTGGGTTTTGTCGGCTTCTACATACTGATGAGCGGTAATTTCTGCTGCGATCACATGGTCGGTACTGCTAGCAATTATGGATACTTCTTCAACAATGTCGATCAGCAAGTCTGATAGTGAAAACCGATTTATATCAGATGGTTCCTGGTGACTTTCCAAACGAGCTAGGCGTAACAGTCTCGTAATGTAGCCTGACACATCGTGCACTGCGCGCTCAAGCGAGGTAAAGTCAATACCAGGAACCGTTGCTTTGAGTGTTTCAAGACTATTAATCAAAATCGCCAGCGGGGTTTGTAGGTTGTGGGATAGTTGCAACATGATTACCCTCTGAGATTCCTGAACGTCTTGTAACTCTTTTGTACGTGCTGCTACTCGACGCTCTAACTGGACTGCACGATCTTGTACATCTTGAAAGAGTAAGGCGCGACTAAATGCTACTGACGCCTGTGTGGCAAATGTTTCAAGTAGTAATCTATCTTGTGTCGTATAAACTGTGCCGGATCGCTTGCGACCAACCGCTATATAGGCAGGTGGGTTACTAGGGATGGTAATGCGCAATTTGTCGTCAGCATGTTCAGGTGTGTTGCCGACACGTACGTATTCAGCTCGTAAAATACGTGTTAGCGCAGCTTCTGATTCCGGAAGTAGGGTGGCGAGATTGGTGCTCTGAGTAAGTGTTTTACTCAGATCGTGGATTGCGCCAGCGTATTCATACCGATCACTAAAAAAAATCGGATCAGTGATTCGGCGCAACCAAGCATCTAGTTTTGGTACGGTTATGAGTGCCACAATAATACTAAATATCCCTATTACAGTATCAATAATGGTATATGTACGATTTTTATACAGTTCTGCAAATAATGATACGGTAGTTATGTAAATTATCACTATGGTAGTAAGGAGAATGGAGTAAATCAGTCCTTTTTGGATAAAAGGTCTAATCTCAAACAAATTATGCCAAAAGATTGCGTATCCTGTAGCTAAGGCAAAAAAAACGGTAAATTGTGGAGCGACATTGTAATAAGACAAGTTTCCTAATAAAGGTAAGGCCAGAGTAAATACTAACTGTCCGACAAAAACTGATAAAAAGCCAAGTGAAATATAAACAATCTGAGTGCGGCGCCGATTGTCACTGATCCAGTATTGCTGTTGTAGTTGCCAGAGTCCATAGATAATAATACCGATCAAAACAAAAAAAGAAATTGAATACACAATGCCCGGTTCGACTTGTGATGGTGCGTTCGGATATACATATACATCTTTGATTGACAGTGGGGTATATGCCAAAAGAGAGAATATAAATCCGGGTGACATATACAACCAAAACCGTTGCATCGTAGGTGCTAAACCAGTACAAAAGGTGTGTGTGAATATTAAAAAATATGATGCAATAAAAGAACCGCCAGCAAATGCCAAGCCGCTTGCAATGTAGGCAACGTTCCAAGTATTAGCTATATCAGCCACAAGATTAGCAGTTAGCCATAAAATACATGCGAGGAGATACCATACATATTGCCTAGCTAATATATCTGACTGTTTCTGACGAAAAAGAAAAGCTGCCGCCACCGCAAAAAATACGATGATTACGGCAGCTGAGGTAGAGAAAAGGTATGGACTCACGTTTGTATTATTATAATCATAATTAGGTTACTGTGCTATATCCGCAATGAGGAGAGCTCCCCAACCAGCGCTCTTAGTATCGTTGGGTAGATAGGGCAGACACGTTAGTAGTTTGTGAGATCGATGTGTGTGTACATGATAATAGAGTACACGGTCGTGATGAATTGGTTCCGGATAGTCATCAGTGAGAAGTTCGTCTGGATTACTTATGAAGCCATTCATCTTACGTAGTTGACGATAAGTGTATTGATATGCAGCTGTGGCCGGGTCAGTCAAATTAGTAGAAAGTTTACTCAGGTAGTATCTGAAGCCAGACAGTCGTGCGACCCCGATCATTTTATTGATACGATATATCTTGAGGAGTGATATAATCGCATCTTGTAGTGCTATTCCTGCATTTGGGTGAATAGACGTAACATTGATGCCGTAGAAAATTGATCCATGCGGATCATGCACTTGTTCGGTATATCCGCTATTTCGCAGATGCTCTGATTCGACAAATTTCGTTATCAATGTATCGGTATCCTCTTGTGGTATTAGTCGACCAAAATAATACCCATGAATTGCTTCGGAGCCGTCAGTATTGGTATAGACTGCGACCAAGAAGAACGGTGACTGTTCATTGAACCACTCATATAAAATATGAGTGGTTAAGGGCGGTACTCCAGGGATTCGACCCCAGCGTTCTATTTCAAGCTCTGCAATACGAGGAATATCACTTGAAGTGACTCGGCGAACTGACATTGTCATGACACGTTTCCTTTTATATGTGATGCATACTTTAACAAAGAACTCACTACAACTAATAGTAATTTTAGCCAACTAAAATTAATGTCTCGATAAAATAAAGATAAAGTAAAACAAAAATTTTCCTAAAATAATGCACGACTTATCATTATGTATGTTGTGAAAACTTATACCCTCTGGCTGGTACAGTACGAATAAGTTGTGTATCTTTGTTTGTGTCGCCAATTTTTTTGCGAAGACTTACAATGTGAGATTCGATGGTATTAGAAAATATATCTACCGTCATATCCCAGACATGCTCCAAGATCATCGCTCTCGTGAGTACAATATCCGGATTACGCATGAGGTAGTGTAGGAGCATGAATTCTTTGCGGGTGAGATTCAGATCTTTGCCTCCTTTTGTGACAAGATTACGGGTTATATCAAGTACGAGATCACCAGCGGTAAATATTTCTTCTTTAAGGGCGCTCGGACGACGTAAAAGGGCGCGAATTCGCGCTTTTAGCTCAGCTAATTCAAATGGTTTGGTGAGATAGTCATCTGCACCAGCATTAAGAAGGGCGGTTTTCTGTTCAGTTTCACCTTGCGCAGAGAGCACTAGAATCGGCACGGCTCTCCCGCTCTGCCGTATGTTGTCACACACTGTACGACCATCTTTTCCGGGGAGGGAGTTATCTAAAATAACCAAATCATACTCATTTTGAATCGCGTATTGAACCCCGATCGTGCCATCACCAGCCACATCAACTGCATACATTTCTGCCTCGAGAGCGTTCTTGAGAAATTTTTGTAATGATTCATCATCTTCGACAATGAGTACTCGCATGTTTTTAGTATAGCATGGTCTTTTGCTGATAGTAACGCGAGATGGTATTTGGTATACTATAGCTCATGAAAAAACGTTTGGAACGCACTAAAGAAACAGCAGTAGTAGCCGGTGTAGTTGCTGGTTTGGCGCGGTATTTTGATCAGGATCCAACCTTGTTCCGTCTGGGGGCAATATTTTTCCTGATTCTGACTGGTGTCTTTCCGGGCTTGCTCATGTACTTGCTGGCCTGGATAGTAGTGCCAAAACAGCACAAGCAAGCGGACTATACAATCGAATAATATATATGGTTGATCAACGTCGCGTATTTCCTCTCAATCAATATACAGCTGCTGCCGGCCCGGTGCTGTATGTCATGGCGCGTGAACAGCGTGTAAAAGATAATTGGGCACTGATCGCCGCTCTCGAGCGAGCCAATGAGAGAAAAGTGCCGATGATTGTGTTGTTTGCATTGGCCCCCATGTTTAATCATGGGTCGGCCCGACATAATGATTGGATGGTGGCGTCTTTGCAAGAAGTCGCGACTGATCTAGCAGCACTCCAGATCCCGTTTTTTATGATGATGGGGGATTGGGTAGAGGTGGTCACGTCATTTGTGCGCAACCATGCTGTCGGTGAGGTTGTTTGTGATTTTAACCCGCTTGAGCCAGTGCGTACTTGGCGTGAGAAAGCAGCTCAATCGGTCAGTGTTGCCATGAGTATGGTTGATGCCCGTAACATTGTACCTTGTTGGGAAGCAAGTGATAAAGCTGAATTTGCAGCGTATACGTTTCGCCCTCGCGTAACCAAAAAAATAAAGGAATTTTTAACATCGTATCCAACTGTATCTGTACCCGACGTCCTTTTTACAGGTGAGGTGCCTACCATTGATTGGGAGGCTGTCAGATCATTTAGAAAGTGTGATTATACTGAACCAGTACCACATCGCTTGGTGCCAGGGTCGAAGGCTGGATTAGCGGTATTGGCCGAATTCATCGCCTCTCGTCTTGAGGGCTATGCAACACGTCGGAATGATCCAACAGAATTTGGCGTCTCTGACCTTTCTCCGTATTTGCGCTGGGGTAATATTAGCGCTACGACCGTTGCTCGAGAGGTAGAGGCTGCGCAGGCACCACGGATAGACAAAGATGCTTTTTTGGAAGAGTTGATTGTGCGTCGAGAACTCGCTGATAATTACTGTTATTATGTACGTAATCACGCAACTGTCTCCGGGGCACACGCCTGGGCACAGAAGACTATCGCTGAACATGCGTCTGATGCAAGACAATATAGCTATACATATGAAGAATTTGCACACGGTAAAACCCATGATGACTTATGGAATGCAGCACAGTTGCAGATGGTGACCGAGGGCAAAATGCACGGCTTTTTACGTATGTACTGGGCAAAGAAGATTTTGGAATGGACACCCGATGCCCAAACAGCGATCGACATTGCACTGCGTCTTAATGATCACTACCAGCTTGATGGTCGAGATAGTAATGGTGTCACTGGTGTAATGTGGTCTATTGCTGGTGTACATGATCGAGCCTGGAATGAGCGACCAATTTTTGGCAAAATACGGTATATGAATTATGCTGGCTGTAAAAGAAAGTTTGATGTGGCGCTCTTTGTGCGGCGGTACAGTACAGTATCTGATACGACGTTGTTTTAGAGATATGATCACCAATAAGCAGTTCATCACTACGGTGTATGATTTTTATCAGACACACGGCCGACATACTCTACCGTGGCGTCACACCAAAGATGCGTACGCTATTTTGGTATCAGAAGTCATGCTGCAACAGACACAGGTAGAGCGAGTCATACCCAAATACGAAGTATTTATGACCCGTTTTCCCGACGCATGTACCCTGGCTGCGGCACCGCTCGCGGAGGTGTTACTCCTATGGCAAGGTCTCGGGTACAACCGTCGAGCAAAAATGTTACACTCTTGTGCCAAAGTTATTTGTACCGAGTATCAAGGAGCCTTGCCGGCTGATGAGGTGCGTCTGCGTGCCTTACCTGGCATTGGCGTCTATACCGCTCGTGCCATTATGGCTTTTGCATACAACACGGCAATTCCGCTTATTGAAACAAATGTACGCACGGTGTATATTCATCACTTTTTCCCAAAGACCGAGCAGGTCACCGATGCTTTATTGATGCCTATTATTACTGAGACGCTCGACACTACCGACCCACGCAGTTGGTATTATGCACTTATGGATTACGGTAGTTACCTAAAGCGATCGGTCGGTAATGTAGCCAGAAAAAGCTCGGGATACGTACGGCAATCAACCTTTGCTGGTAGCGATAGACAAATACGTGGTGCTATTATTCGTGCACTAGTGCAACACCAAAAGCTGACGAGTAAAACCTTGTTCAAGACTCTCTCAGACTATGATGGACTTCGTATACATACGCAAACACAAAAGCTTTGCGCCGAAGGTTTGGTGGTAAAACACCGCCAACACTACACATTACCTACTTAGAATCAACCAAAAAGCGTGGTAGATACACACCAATAGCCAGTACCGCAGCGCCAATCAAAAAGAAGATGGGAAAGGGAAGAAACGCCAAGAGAATACTACCCATCAGTGCCCCGACTACATTTGCAGCTGGGCGTAATAATCGAAAGAGGCTCATCAGCGATGCATCTTCACCAGCTACCTGCTTAAAAAAGTAACTCTCGGTTGTTACCTCAACTAGTGAAGCGCCGATCCGATTGATGAACATAAGCCCCATCCACCAGACTATGCTGGCACTGGCCATAAAAGCGAAGCTGGCTGTGGTGATGGCCAAAATCACAAATCCCACTGCCATCATTTCTTGTTCGCCGATGTAGCGATCGGCAATTATTCCTATTGGATATTCAAAAATTACATATGCTAATAATCCAGCCGATATAATCAAAGACACTTCTTGCCAACTAAATCCAACTACTAGTGTCAGGTAGAGTGGGACATAGATAATGATCCACGAAAAAAATAGTTGCAGCAAAAAATGGGCTGTCGTCACGGTGCAGATATTTTTGTTTTTGATGGCTCGCTTGATGAGATCTGGTACTGAGACACGCACATAGACCGGATCATAAAAGTGCCGAAACGCTCCGATAATGAGTGCCACAAAGAGTAGCCCGACGCCAGCCGAAGCAAAAAATAACTGCGTGTAGTCTGATTGTTCACCCATAATATAACCCATCGATAGTGGCGCAAAAACCGCTGCAGCACTCATCAGTGCGAGCGTAAGTCCTCGTTTGCTCCCCGTATTACCTTCGCTAGTACCAATGAGTGTTTCGGAAAAGACATCAATGACGAGGTATATCAGAGGATTAACTACCAAAAATCCACACAATGCTAGTATCAGTATGAAGGGGGTTTGACCAAGTGCCAGCATGAGGAGAAAACCACAAGCAACAAGCATGGTACAAATACCGACCATAACAGCCCCAAAGCGAGCAAGGAGGCGAGGGAATAGCAATAACAAGCCAACGGCACCAAGTGCTCCGGCACCATGTAAGACACCGACCGCCGATGGTGCGAGATATGCACCAATAAAACTAGAGGTGTTGTACGCGATAAGTAATGTATGGTACGAGAATATGATCGCCAATGCGTAGACGAACGCATAATGAATATGACGTGCAGTAGTGTTGAGTGCACGGTGCCGGTAGAAATCCATACTCGTAGTGTACTAGAGCTTCTGGTAGCGTGTTCAGTATTTCTGTGGAGAAAACCCCGACACATTCGTGTGTCGGGGGTTTTCTCTCTGTAGAGGACTAGAGTCCAATCAGTACCGGAATCACCATTGGTGATTTTTGGGTCTTTTGCATCAAGAAACTTGATACAGTATCAGTCAATTCATCTTTGACATAATCGAGGTCGAGCGGGTTCATTCGTTCGGTATGCTTTTCGATGGTGCGCTTGATAAGGACTCGAGCTTCTGACAGCAATTGTTGATTTTCACGTAGATACACAAAACCACGCGAGATGATGTCTGGTGATTTACGGAGCTTGCCTGTCTTGGCATTTACGGTAGCGATAATCACAAACATACCATCTTGTGAGAGTGACATACGGTCACGTAATACCACTTCTTGACGTGTTCCAACAGTAAATCCGTCTACGAGTACCTGATCATTCGGGATCTTCATGGGGAGTTTGGTAATCTCGGTACCGTTTTTGATCTCGATGATGGAGCCGTTGTCGGGTACTACGATGTTATCCTTTGGAAAACCGTTTTCGATCGCCGCAAACTGGTGACTCTTGAGGTGATAGTGGTGGCCGTGTACCGGGATAAGGAAGGTTGGCTTGACCGTTTGGTGTACCCAGACGAGGTCACCGGCATTGCCGTGTCCGGAAGAGTGGACGTGTGAGCCTTGGTAATTGATGATTCGAGCATTCTGACGGTAAATGTTGTCCTTGAGTTTCTGTACCGCGATTTCGTTGCCGGGAATAACTGATGAAGATAATACGATGGTATCGCGTTCGGTTAGGATGACATTCTTGTGTTTGCCAGTAGCCATACGCATAAGGGCAGCGAATTCTTCACCTTGCGCACCGGTTGAGAGTATTACAATCTTATCGGCTGGGTAATCAGCCATGTCATTCGGGTTGATGAAGGTTTTTGGATCGACTTCGAGCAGTTTGGCGGTAATTGCAATGTCGATGTTTGTTTTGATACTACGGCCTTCCATCACGACTTTTTTACCCAGAAGTTCGCAGCTCTTGATGATTGAGGTGAGACGATCAAACTGTGACGCAAAGGTACCAATGATCAGGCGACCACGAGTAGTGCGGATGATTTCTTCGAGGGTTTGGTATACGCGAATTTCAGAAGCAGAAAAGCCTGATCGATCAGCGTTGGTCGAGTCGCACAAGAGAGCGATGTTGTGGTCTTTGCCGATGCGCTCCCAAGCGTCGCGTTCTTCGACCACAACATTGCCTTGTTCGTCGGTGACTACCTTGATGTCACCGGTCACGACAACGTTGCCGTGTTTGGTTTCGATAGCGAGTCCCATTGCGTCTGGAATTGAGTGGGTAACCGGGAAGGTCTTGATACGAGTAGTACCAACAGTAAATGTCTCACCTTCTTTGACAATATTCATGTTAACTGGGTCGAGGTGAGGGAATTCTTCCTGACGCTTTAATACCATCAACGAGGTGAGGTACTGGGTATAGATTGGTGGGTTGCCAATACGTTCGAGAATAAATGGCAGTCCACCAATATGGTCGAGGTGACCGTGTGTGATCACGAGCCCACGGATTTTATGCTTGCGTTCCTCGAGGTACTGCGTATTAGGCAAGATGTAGTTTACACCCGGAGCGTGACTCTCCTCTGACACAAACTGAAAACCAGCATCAATGACAATAATGTCATTTTTGGTTTCGATGATATTCATGTTGCGACCAATTTCTTCAACACCAGCTACGGTAATGATACGGACTGTGTCTTCGTCGAGCAATTCGGGAATGATTGGACTCTTGTCATCGGTGAGGGTCATGCGGTGACTGAGCGCTGGGCTCGTCATACTGCGGCGACGATCGTTGTTGCCTCGTCGGCGATTGCGACCACGCTTCTGTGCGCCTCCGGCGTCGGTGGTGTGATGTGACGGTGCTGTACTCGCGGTCGCGGTAGTGCTGTCGCTTGGGCGACTGTCACGGCGCGGCCGATTGAACGGGCGACGACGATGTGTACCACGGTTTTGGGTGTGGTCGGTTGGGTTGGTAGGGTTGATCGGTGATTCTGGATTCATAGGTAATTACTTATAGGTATTTTATTAATTCAATTATCGAAAAAGTGGCCAACGTTCTTCTTCTGCGAGGTGCCAATCATCAATATTCATAAATCGTTCATGCGGTTTACTGATAGCGGTAAAGGGACTGATCGTGACATGATTAGCGACAACGTAGGTAATTTCGGGCACATAGAGGAATATAGCTGGACGTTCAGCACTGATTATAGCGGTGGCTTTATCAATCGCTGTGATTTGCGCAGCCGTGTCTCGTGTCGTGCGAGCTGTAGTGACGAGACTGTCGACTTCAATATTGGCATACTGCGCAATATTGAGGCCGGGATCTTCGCGTTGTGATGAGTGCCAAAATGGGTACAAATCAACGGTACGATTCATATCTATACCAAAGATGAGTGCTTCAAAATCACGTGGTCGAATAACAGCTTGTAGTAAATCACTTTGCTCGTACTGTTCTACTTCAACCATAATTCCTTCATTACGCCATGCTTCGGCGACGAGTTCTGTAGTACGTTCGAAGAGTGGTGTGTTGGAAGTACGGAGCGTAACACTGAGTGTGACATTGTCCCCATCAATCCGCTTTTCCCAGTTTGCATTGGGATTTTTTTGCCAACCAGCTTTAGTGAGGAGTTTAGCTACGGCATCAGTGCCAGTAGCAGACTGCACTCCTTCGACGTCTGAAGATTCTACTCCATTTACCCGGGGAGGCATAGGTGACTCGGTGGGGACACCATACCCCAAGAGAGCTTTTTCTACAATAGCTTCGCGATCAATAGCTGCTTCGAGCGCTTCACGCACCGACGCATCGCGGAGGGCAGGTGACTTATTTTGGTTAAGGAATATCGCAAATACGCGAGGAAGTGGTTCTGTTACTACGGTAAAGTCAGTACCAGCCGCCGCTTCAGCTACTGCCGCAAGTGGCAAATTGGCAGTACTGGTGATGATGTTGGCTTCGAATGCTTCTACGAGTGACTGTTCATTTTGATAAAACTTTACGATAACTCCATCGAGCTTTACTTCGTCACGAGCTCGTTCAAGGGTGTACGACTCTATGAGTCCCGCTTCGTTGCGCTTGGTTGTCTCTACCTTAAACGGACCTGAACCAATTGGTTCAGTATTTCGCTGACTAAACGGCACTTGTTCAATCGGGAGCTCGCTCCATATATGGCGAGGGACGATACCAATCGTGAAGTTTTCAATAAACGGAGTGTACGCTTCGTCGAGTACAATATTGAGTTCGTACTCGTCGATTTCTTGGACTGTTACTCCTGACCAATTACCCCGTACCGGACTTTTGAGATCGGGGTTTTGGATGAGGCCAATCGTGAAGGCAACATCGCGGGCGGTAAGAGGAGTATTGTCGTGAAAACGCACATCTTTACGTATGACCACATTGTAGGTACGTCCATCCTCAGATACGGTGACACTCTCGGCCATGTCTGGTATGAGGGTGCCGTTGGTATCGATTTTCATAAGTCCTGCATAAATCAGACTGGACATATCCTGATCAGCTCGAGTTACTGCCAATACTGGATTGACGAAGCGGGGAATACCGACAATACCTTCGGTCAAAGTACCACCCGAAACGGCTGTCGGTGCGAGATACTGCGCATTAAGACTAAGGAGAGACATAATCACACCAGCCACAATCGCAAAAAATAGTACCCGTAAGACAAAGCGATCGCTCGGCTTTTGCGACTCGATATGATAAACCAGCTGGCCAAACAAGTTGGTCTTCTTGGGTTTAGAAACTAAAGATGAGGTTTGCATAATGCAGGAACACCAATAAATATAGTGTTATGAGACTACCAAGCGTACAAATACGATAGGTAGAGGGTGAAGCTTAGAGCAAGATGTTCACGAAGGCAGAGAGTACGAACAAAATCGCTACACCAATAGAAAATTGAAACAGAAAGAGCTCTGCGCCACGACGCTTGTGAAAGGCTGAACTGAAGTTGTCGCCACCAAAGGCACCGCCAAGACTAGAACCACGCTGTTGCAACAAGATAGATGCAATAAGGAGGACAGCGAGGGTAATCTGAATGAATGGCAACGCAGGTTGCACTAACTGAATGATTTCCATGTACCTATTACTATAGCATAGGGGTACAAAGATGTAAACGGAGTCGGTTCACAGGTATTATGATGAATATACGTGCGCCGGGTTGGAGTTGGTTCGACAACTTTGTATGGTGGGGAGGTAAAAGAAAAGCCGCCTCGAAGGTCGTGAGGCGACGATTCTGAGGCAGCTTGCAAGTGTATTTCTGCCGCTTCGGGCTAGTTGGTTAATGTGCCCATTATAGGCGACACGTCATTTTGCCAACCGACCACCTGCTGAGCATCCTCTCCAAGAGAGTAATTCGCTGGATAGATAGCAAATTGTGCGGTCTGGTTGGTCACCGTGAGCTTGTGTGCAGCAGTGAAGCAAATTAGAGCTTCACTGGTATATATTGGTACACAATATGCTCCTGCACTCAGGTACTGATCAAAGTTCTTTGATCCGTCTGGAATCCAGGCGCCGAATCGTCTCTGCTTGATTGTGGATGTTGTTTGACCACGAATCTTCGATCCTGAACACCGAAAGGTCATGTGAGTTGCTCGGCGATGGATGCCTCCCAACCACATGTCCATAGTGCATAGTTGCAATGCAGGCAGTAGGATCACTTCTTTCAGGTTACTCGGCAGGTTGCCATTTGGCAACAACAGGAAGTTTGGGATCGGTGGTATTTGCACGAACTATATCCTTCTCAAAGTGCATTCAATATTTACACTACAACATAAAATGAAATATGTAAATAGCTTGTGCGCCGAGATGGAGTTGGTTCGAACCTGGTGCGTGGGGTAGAGGAAATTAAGAAACCCCGCATAACCAGAGGAGTTTCTCTTTGATGCAGGGTGAACTCTATATAGGTAGAGCAAGTCTAAGTGGGGGTGGTCCGAGAATCCCCTGCCTCGGGTCGATTTCCCAGATTGTAGGAATCAGATCTTTTAGGTGTATGGCAGTTGTCCAGAATTGCTGTGTTTTTTGCAAAGCATTTTTGTACCAAAAGTCATACATCTGATCCCTGGAGGGTCTCGTTCTTTGCGTATACTGTTCAGCACTCAAGGAATCTGGAGTGGTAAACCAAAGTGCTTCGATATCGAGCGCATAACTGTCCCCAAGTTCCGTTTTCAGTTGCTTCTTCATATCTTCAAGAAAGTATGGTGTAGGGAAGAATGAATCAACCAGCACAACATCTTTTGCTCGAATGTCTTTCGCCACTGCTTTCCAAAATTTCTCCATACCAGGAACAAAAAGTCCGAGGTAAGGATTCCATGCGTCTTTGCCAAACATCCCTTCAAGGAAGCTGTCTCTGCAGAAGAGAGCGACTCGTTCAGGGTTAGCTTCCGCCATCAAGGATGTGCAGAAGGTGGTCTTGCCAGCACCTTGCGGGCCGACCGTTATGATGATTCTCGCCAAAGGTTCCTCCAAGAGCTAGTTTGCTCCACTAACTATGACAAATTATTTATCTTAAATCAATCGAGTGTCGAATCTCAAAACGTCCCTGCAAGAATAACCCCAATAATAGGGGTGCTGTGAACGCGTGCGCTGAGCTGGGGTTGGTTCGACAACTTTGTGCGGTGGGTTAAAAGAAAACCGCCTGACTGCACATTTTTTTACATTTACTTGAATTTTCTAATCGCTTCAAGCTTTATTTCCCAATCTGTAGGGAATCCCATATTTTTTGGTAAGATTTTGTACTCACTGATCAACTCTTTTAATCTGTCTTGCCATGATGAATCAGGATTAATGTTATTCAAAAGTATCTGAAGAATGATCAGTTGGTTGTATATGCGGTTTGTATCAACAAAGAAGGCCTTATACCTTTTACCAATTTTAGGTTTTAGAGTTAGATCTCGGTTCCATAAACGTGAATGGTGAGCGCAGTGATTTCTTATTACAGCCAGGCTGTGCATCCAGCTGGATAGTAGTGTCTCGTCTATACTAAAAGTATTCGCAACAAGTTTCCTGTTCTCGAGTGACAAGTCTTTAAATAGTTTGACTGTTTGACCGAATGATAATAGCTCAATCACTGACCAGAAGGGTGGTAACTCAGGTTCTCGATATGTTGTGTTGTAGTGATAAATACTTGTTTCCTTGCTATTCTTTCTTACTTCATCTTCAAACATGTTGATTATGTCTTCGTATGAAGTTTTTTTGTAAAACATCCCGGGCTCTAAGTAGCAATGTGAATCATTGGTATTTGTGGTAATGCTGTAGGTGATGCGGCACTTGAGCGCTTTTTCTAGTCTTTCAAGTAACTCTAAAAGAAGTTGACGAAGTTTATTGTCAAAAATGTAGACACTTAAAACTTCACTAAATGTAGTTCCGGATGTAAATATGTCGTTTTGTTGAAAAAATTTGAAATAAATAGACAAATGGTAGTAATTTACATTTTGTAGGTAGTATCGTAATAGTTCTTCGTCATCTACAGGTAATAGCAAACCACGAGACTTTAATAGTGCTACCTGTTCATCTACAGACAGTGGTTTCTTGGAATATACCTTGCGATCATCAATCATTTATAAATCATAACATGCTAGGCTTGCAAAGCCTGGTAAGTATTGCTATATTATAAATATCAATACCCGCCACGCCTCTGCTCCCAAGCATGCGCACCAGGCGGGTTTGTCGTTACGAGAAGGTGTCGAACCTCCAAACCTCCCTACAAATAATACCATTGCAAAGCAATAGTATTTTTACGCGTGCGCCGAGCTGGAGTTGGTTCGACACCAGTGTGCTACTCTTTATCCATATGGAACCACAACAAAACAAAGTTGAGAGTGTGATTGCACCACTTAAAAACGTCACCCCTTTATCAAAGTATTTAGCGATGGCGTTGTTTATCATCCTCCCATTTTTAGGTGGCTGGATTGGATATACATATGTGCCGGAGAAAGTAGTCGAAGTTCCTATTTATTTAGAAAATGAGAGTCTTCAAGAAAAAGCCATTCAGTATGAATCTGTTAATGAGCCAAATATTCCAAAAAGTAAAGACGAAAATATTCCTAATTCTACTTTAGTGGTTACAGATGCTAATGGCTTGTTTAATTTTCATTTACCTTTAAATTGGCGACTGGAACAAACTAAGGATGGTTTTATTCAAATATTCAATTATCCTGAACCTATAACAGATCGAAGAGGTTGGGGGAAAATGGAAAACAAAATTGAAGGCGGTCGAATTATGGACGTTGCAGGTATTAATGAATACGTAAGTGGGAGCGAATGGTCAGATTTTGCCTCTGTTCAGGTCGCTGAGAAAATGGTTTTTACGTTGGAAAGTGGCATTGATGAAAACTGGAATGGGACAACTGTAGCAATCCCCCTACCAAATGATGTGCAAAAATTCGTTGTATTTACTATTTACGGTGACACAAGCAACATTGGTCCCGTATTGGAAGCTTTGCTAAAGGATTTTGTTTTTCTAAAATAGTCCTGGGTGTCGAACCTCCAAACCTCCCTACAAAAAATACCATTGCAAAGCAATAGTATTTTTGTTAGTGCGCCGAGCTAGAGTCGAACCTG
>JACCDH010458573.1_pt1 | contig 28151 bp, 30 predicted proteins | sample 7442481 | NCBI WGS metagenome assembly JACCDH01 (sample SAMN15323433, study PRJNA562643) | freshwater metagenome | isolation source: river surface water | place: USA:Blue River Watershed | collected 2017-08-15 | reverse complement strand
GGGGTATACACCATTATTACTTTGTGGTTATTTAAACTCATCCCAGTGACACTTACTTCAGCTGGAATTGCTGGGTTTGTTATTTCTATAGGTATGGCTGTTGATGCAAATATTCTTATTTTTGAAAGAATGAAAGAAGAACTTGCAGGAGGTAAATCTCTCTATGAATCAATAGAAATTGGATTTAAACGTGCCTGGGCATCAATTCGTGATGGAAATATCTCATCACTCATCTCAGCATTTTTCCTTTTTTGGTTTGGGACACCTCTTATTAAGGGTTTTGCACTTACCTTTGGGTTAGGGGTTTTTATCTCGATGTTTTCGGCAATAACAGTAAGTCGACTTATGTTAATGTCATTAGTTCACCCAGAAAAAGAGCCAGGTCGAGTATTACGTTTTCTTTACAAGAGCGGTTTTAATAAATAGTTATATGAATATTATTAAACACAGAAAAATTTTTGTAGGATTCTCCACACTCCTTGTTGTTATTTCACTCCTTATTGTTTTTGTTAAGGGGCTTGATTATAGTACCGAATTTACAGGAGGAGCTGTTATGGAAGTTTCATACCAAGACCCTATGCCAACGCAAGATGACATAAAAAATCGTCTTCTTGGTGCTGGTTTTGAGGCGACAATACAATCTTTTGATAAGGGTTCGTATCTTATAAAAACTCGAGATTTAAGCGAAGAAGAGCGTCAGTCGATTATACGGTCTCTTGGAGAAGAAGTTACTGTACAACGATTTAACTCAATGGGTCCTTCTGTAGGAAAAGAACTTCAAACAAAATCTCTCTACGCACTCATTGCTGTTTCTCTTGGAATTATGTTTTTTATTGCTTACGCTTTTCGCGGGGTTTCAAAACCTGTTTCTTCTTGGAAATACGGGCTTGTTGCATTAATTACACTAATTCACGATAGTATTATTCCTATTGGAATTCTAACCTTTATCGGGACTGAGGTGGATACCTTATACGTTGTGGGACTTCTTTCTATTCTAGGACTTTCAATTAATGATACTATTGTTGTTTTTGATCGTATTCGGGAGAATCTTGAAAAAAATGAAGAAGAAGGAAAAAAAGAAGATTTCAAAGATGTTGTTGAGACCGCTCTCAAACAAACTTTTGTCCGATCTTTCTTCACCTCGTTCAGTCTTGTTGTCGTTCTTGCAGTGTCCTATTTTATTGGACCAGAAGCTACACGAACCCTTTCCTTGGTACTCCTTTTGGGAATGATTTTTGGTACGTATTCATCAATTTTTCTTGCGTCCCCTTTGTTAACTTATTTTGTTGAAAAAGAACAAGAAGAAGAGACCCATGCACAGAAAAAGAAAAAAAATCAAGCCTAGCTTGGTTTTTCTTTTTCTGTGATATAATTATAAAACTATGAGTATAGGATTAATTATTTTAATAGTTGTTGTACTAGGTCTCTTGTGGCTTGCTGGTTTATATAATAGCTTGGTACAAAAAAATGTTCGAGTTGATGAAGCTTGGGCTGATATTGATGTTCAATTAAAACGTCGATATGACCTTATTCCAAATCTTGTTGAAACAGTAAAAGGATATGCAAAGCATGAAATGGATGTCTTGACTGCTGTTGTAGAGGCACGATCTAAGGCAAGCTCGCTAAGTATTGATATTGCAAATGCTACTCCAGAACAAATGGAAGCCTTTGCTAATGCACAGCAAGGCTTATCAGGTTCTTTAGGAAAACTTTTTGCACTTGCTGAATCCTATCCTGATTTGAAGGCTAATGAAAATTTTCTAGAACTTCAACGAGAAATCCGTGATACTGAAGACAAAATCCAGGCATCTCGAAGATTTTATAACGGAACCGTACGAGACCTTAATACCGCTGTACTTTCATTTCCTGCAAATATGATTGCGCAGAAATTTAATTTTCATAAAAGAGAATTTTTCAATCTTGATGAAAAATCCGAAGAGCGTGAAAATATTAAAGTTTCTTTTTAATAAAAATCCCAATAAGGGATTTTTATTATTAATGTAAAATCATTTTGGCGCTTGCTACTCAGAGGACCTTGTATATAATACTAGACATATGGCAACATTTTATACTCACCAACATACAAACAAAGTAAAAACATGGCTCCTTATGACTGTGTTCTTTGGAATTGTGTTGGGACTCGGTTATTTCCTTAGTTATAGTTTTCAATCACCCCTCATCCTCTATATTTCAGTATTTGTTTCTATTGCTATGAATGTTTGGGCTTATTGGTTTTCAGATAAAACAGTCTTAAAGATGACGAATGCAAAAGAAGTAACCTTTGATCAAGCCCCAGAACTTCATCGTATTATTGAAAATCTTGCAATTACAGCAGGTCTTCCAAAACCAAAAGTTTTTATTGTAGAAGATGCAGCTCCTAATGCTTTTGCTACTGGGCGAAATAAATACCATGCTGTTGTTGCGGTTACCACAGGACTCCTTGAGGTTCTCAATAAAAGCGAACTTGAAGGGGTAATTGCTCACGAACTTGCACATGTGGGAAATAACGATATGCTCGTCTCTACAGTTGCTGTTGTTTTAGTAGGAGCAATTACTATGGTTTCTGATATGTTGTTACGAGGATCTATGTTTGGAGGATCTCAAAATGATGAAGGACGGGGAAATCCGATCACTCTTATTATGGGACTTGTTTTAGCTATTCTTATGCCTATTATTGGCTCACTTATTCGTTTCGCTATTTCTCGAAAGCGCGAGCTTTTGGCAGATGCAACAGGTGCAATGCTTACTCGGCACCCAGAAGGACTCGCCCGGGCCCTTGAAAAAATTCATGCTCATGGAAGTAAAATGCGGACAGCAAATCATGCAACGGCACACCTTTTTATTGCAAACCCTTTTGGACTAAAAAGAGTAACAACATACGTGAATCAATTATTTATGACTCACCCTCCTGCAGAATTGCGAACTCGATTACTGCGAGAAATGGATCAGTATAATAAATAAAAACACCTCAAGGGTGTTTTTTCTCTAGGAGTGTTTATACTCTATATATGAAAATATTTGTTGAAGTAAAACCAGGTAAGAAAAATCAAAAAATTGTACAAAAAGATGACCTGCATTTTATTATTGAAGTACATGCTCTTGCCAAAGAGGGTGAGGCAAATCGTGAACTTGTTGAAGTTCTTTCTCGGTATTTCAAGGTTTCAAAAAACTGCGTTATCTTAGAAAAAGGGGAAAGTGTTAGATATAAAACTTTTCGTATTTTAAAATAAAAAAGCCCTTAAGGGCTTTTAAATGTTAATACTCAAGGCTTCTGTCTCGTTTTATATAAAAAACAATAAGCAATACCACAATACTGAGGGTAAGTGCTCCATATCCTAAATAAGAGAGGATGCACAAGGCACAACAGCCCAACATACATAATGCCACATAGAGCTGATTTCCTATGAGAGCGAGTATTAGATACCCAACAACACTAATTGCAATAATGATTTCCATTTTCTTAAAATTTTAATGAATTTAAAAAATTATTTTTTCAATATTAACAATACATTATCTAAAATATTTGTAAATAAAAAACAAGATATCATACCTTGTTTTTTATTCAGGTTTTAAAATATCAACTATTTTTAAACGTAACTCATGTTTTCCCATAAATATCGAATATTCTATATGGGCAAGAAGATTTATATTTTCACCTTCTTGTGGTTTGTAAGTAAAGTCAGAATCTTGCTTGAAAAAAGTCATTGCTCTTATAGATGTTCCTTCTTCATTTTTAACCATCATTTCAAAGTGTTCTTTTGTTTTACCAAAATAACCACAGGACATAATGGAAACTTTTCGAATTAGAAAGAGTGGTTTTGGGTTTCCTAAACCAAAAGGGGCAAGCTTTTGAATTTCTTGGTAATTTTGTTTCGTAACTTCGGTAAGAGAAATTTCTGTATCAATAATAATTTCTTCATCATTTTTTTCTTCATCATCTTGGTTTTGAGTGTAGTCTTCAAAGGCCTCAGAAAGTCGTTCTTGAAGAAAATGAATTTCATTTTTTTCACAACTAAACCCTCCTGCTTCTTTGTGTCCACCAAACTGAAGAAATGTTTTTTCTTGTGTACGAGACATAATATCCACAAGATGGTGTCCGTTATACGTTCTACAAGATCCCTTAATAACCCCATGTTCTTCACTCCATACAAAACAAGGCATTTTATATTTCTCTACGAGTTTACTTGCTACGAGGCCCAAAATACCAGCTTGCCAATCAGGTGAGCCAATAACAAGAACTTTATCAAGGGTTCTTTTTTCTAATTTTTTATAGGCAGCCTTAAGTGTATGAGCAACTAATGTTTTGCGTTCTTTGTTGAGCTTTTCTAGATGTAAAACTCGGTCTTGGGCTTCTATATCATTTTTTGCCAAAAAAACCGCAAGTGCGTCTTCAGGGTGACTCATGCGTGATGCCGCATTTATTTTTGGAGTAATGCTAAAAGCAATGTCTTCTTCGTTAATATGAAGCGGAGATATCCCAGAATTCCAGATGAGAGTCTTTAGTCCATACCTCTTTGTTTTTTTTACAACCTTCATTCCAAAATATGCAAAGAGTCTATTTTCTTTGCGGAGAGGTACCATATCAGATATTGTCGCGATACCCACCATATCAAGAAGCCATTTTTCCCATCCCTCATGTATATTAAATTCTTTTCGGTAGAGAAAAAGGAATCCTTGAATACATTTAAATATCACACCAGACCCACACAGCATGGGGTCAGGGTAATTACATGCCGATTGTTTAGGGTTTACAAGAATATCAACATCAGGGAGGAGTTCTTTCCCTTTTAGATCAAAGAGGGGAAGATGGTGGTCTGTAATAATAATTTCTATATTGTTTGCTCGTGCCCAGGATCCAGCTTCATGTGCCGTAATCCCAACGTCAATCGTAATAACAAGAGTGCTCCCCTGTTCTTTTATTTTTTCCAGAGCCTCGAGGTGTATTCCATAACCCTCATCATGTCGATGAGGAATATAAATATCATAATTGGTATATGAAAGTTCATCAAAAAAAGATGATAAAATCACGGCTCCAGGTATACCGTCTGCATCGTAGTCGCTATAAATAGTAATGCGTTCGTTGTTAAGAATCGCCTTGCGCACACGTTCTGCCCACTCTTTTGTATGGTGCATAAGGAAAGGGTTATAGTTTGCCTCATACTGGGGGTTTATAAAATTTTCTGCTTCATCTATCGTTTCGATACCTCGGTTATAAAGCATTTGGGCAATAAGAGGAGAGTAAGTCTTAAGAAATATATGTTCTTTTAGGAGAGTTTTAGCCGGGAGATATTGGTGCATGCCTTCTAGTATAGCATCAAGCTTTTTTGTATAAAGCACTTGCTTAGTTTTATATTATCAGTAATATAAAATATGAAAAAGAAATTTAAAACACCTTAAAATTTTCAAATTATGTGGAAAACTACATATGATAAATTCTTTCCAAAAAAGACTAAACAAGAAAAAGAAACTGAGATTGCTAAAATCAGGCTCCAAGTAACCCCAGATAATATTCAAATATTTAAAGCAAAGACTGGGCTTAACCCTGAGTTAGTTAGTTCTGCTTTTGGAAAAAGAAGAGATAGACAAAAATGGAGAAAACAAGAAAAAAACGGTTCAAACTATGCTGATGCAACATCAACTGTTTCTGAAAAACTCAAAGGTGTCTTGAACTCAGAATTTGAAGAAGGACAGAAATTGCAGAGAATCATTGTGCTCACACAAGAAGCATCTACCGCTTTCCCTGGGCTAGGGATTAATCATTTACTTGTAAGATTTCTCTGGCAAAAAATTATGCCTTCTTAAAACTTAGAAAAGTTAAAACAAACAAACCTCCCTACGGGAGGTTTTTATTTTTTGCCATGCTATACTTTTTTTATATGTCAGAAAAAACTATTTTTAAAAAAATCATTGATGGAGAAATTCCTTGTTATAAAATCTATGAGGATGAGACCTTTTTGGTCTTTCTTGATATTTTTCCTGAGGCACCAGGACATACTTTGATTATTCCTAAACAAGAATTTCGTTGGGTTTGGGATGTTGAACCTTATGCTGAATATTGGGAGCTTGCACTGAGAATAACCCGTGCACTTCAGAAAGCTTTTGATACTGAAATGATTATTTGTTCCGTAGTGGGGGAGGAGGTTCCTCATGCACACATTAAATTATTTCCTGCAATTCAAAAAGACGGAAGTGAAAAAGATTTTGAGACTATTGCAAAAAAGATTCACGAGGCTCTTAGGGAGAATAATGTTGTCTAATCAGTTGACAGAAAAAATGGAAAATGCAATAATAGTAAAAAAGAAATTTCAACATTTAAATATATAAGACATCATGAAAATTTTCAGCACTATCATTTCGTTTATTATCTTTGTCGGTGTAATCACCCTATTTGTGAGTAATTACTCTGCTCAAACAAATTTAATTAACACAGGCCTTGTCCTGGTAGGTATCGGTTTCGCCTTAGCAATTATTCAAGGGCTATTTCAAAAAACGGCAAACTTACAAATGCCAAAAATCTTCGATGCTCAGTCTAGGCTTGAGCTCACTTAAAAAATTTCATATCACTTAAAAAAGCCTGATTAATCAGGCTTTTATTTTTTTAATTTTTCAACGAAAATCCTAATCCTAGAATAAATCTATTTCTGTTAGTGAAATCAATTTTATGAGAATAGGATGAATGTAAGAAAAACTTACCATACCCGATTCGGGTATTAAAAGCATAGGTTTGCATACTCCCCAGGGAAACACCCCCTTCAAGGTGATATTTTTTTGGTGTATATTTGACCCGTGTTGCAAGGCTCGTTTTGCCAAAATCACTGATGTCCTGAAAAAGAGTTAGCGAATATAATAATTCATCTTTGGGGATATAGAATATCCCTGTATTGATAATTATTACATTATTTGTACTCTCTATATCATTTGGCCTTCCTCTGAAAAAAAGGTTTGATCCTAGAAAAGGAATGATTTTTTTCTTCCACCAATGGGTGTAGCTTAGCCCAATACTTCCTCCAGGGTTTTGATACCTATAGGAAAGCTTTGTTTCAAAAACACCAACTGCAGTATTGATTGGCACCTTAATATAATTTCCAAGGGAAATAATATTCAGAGGTTTCGTATCTAATGTGGCATAAGTATTTTTGTATCCCAAATTAAGAGAATGTTGATTTTCAGGAATATCTATATTTCCTACCCTATCAGATACTCTTCCATACTGGTACTCAAGCTTCAGATTTTTTGAAGAATCTTTAACTATCTCTTGCCCCTGTAGGATAGAGGGAACAATAAAACTTAACAGGAAAACAACTACTTTTTTCATTTCTTGAAATTTTTGTTTTTCATTTCTCCATTGTTTTTTAATGTGTTTTTCGTTTAAAAACACAAACAAAGCATAGGTTCGTGTGTACATTTGGAAAAACATATACAGAGGCCATAGAAAGTTGATTAAAGCACTTGTCCTTGTTTGCTTGGCAATTTGAGCATAAATTAATTGAGAAATAGAAAAGTATGATGCGTAGATAGCAATCAAAAGGGTCCATTTTTCATTAAACATGAGAAAGCCAAGAGCCACAATTTTAAGCGGATCTAACATAATACTTAACATTTCATACAAGATATTTAATCTTAGTAGAAAATCGTAACGACGATCTTTTACTATTTTGATTGAATATTTCATATTACGCCAAAGCCCTGGCCACCATCTGACGGTACGTTGCCTATGGAGGCTCTTTAGTGTACTTGGGGCATGCGTATAGACTGTTATATCCATATACCCAACTTTGTAATCTAGAGAAAGAGCTATCTTGGTTAGTTCTTCATCATCACCAGTAAAAATCATGCTGTGATAGGTGAAAACTTCCATAATTTTTTCTATTCTCCAGATACTAAAAGCTCCTGAGGCACAAGGAACGTGCCCCCGAGTGCTTGCCGCCTTTCTCCCTAACATCATGGAATATGCATATTCCATTTTTTGCAGTGAGATAAGAATTCTTGAAAAAATATTTTTTTCATATCCGTCTTCTATGACGGGTATAATATTGCAGGATGCTGCAACAATATTTTTTCTTTTAAAAATACTTCGCAAAGGGATAACTCCCGAAGAACGCTCATAGACGAGATCTGCATCCGCAAGAATAATATATTCATATGATCCTTGCCCAGAGATTTCCTCTATTGTTCTTCTCATAGCGTGGGGTTTCCCAAAATTTATCCGTGAGAAAATATTCTCTGAAGGGATAAATTTTAAAGCAACCTGTACAGACCCATCAGTTGATCCATCATCAGCAAAAAAAATATTTTTTGTTTGGAAGCCGCCTTGTATGAGACTTGAAATTGTCCCAGGAAGACTTTTTTCCTCATTTTTACCGGTAATGAGTACTGCAATTAAGGGGTCTTGTGCGTGATATTTTCTCCTCACTTTTTTTGATCGAGTGAAGAGATCAATAATAGTTTTTATATAGTCAAAGACTAGGGTTATAAAAACTATTATACTTTGGAGTAAGTTTTCTTTCATTGTATTTACTTTTTAAAGGTTTTTGTTTGTATGGAACAATATCATATTTATGAAAAAAATCAAGTTTCTGTTTTTAAAATAATTTTATTATTTTATGCTACTATACAGGCAATGAAACGTTTTTCTTTTATCATACTTTTTATTTCTTTTTTTCTTGTTTCTCTCAACGCCTCCGCACAAGTGAATCCTTCGCTTTGTACACCTGAGGGAGTTTTTAAGACCCCAAATACAGGATCTTTTGCCTTGGATAATGATGAAATTAGTCGGGCAGGAAAAGCGCTTTCCTGGATGTATTCAATGATGGAGCCTCTTGGAAATCAAGCCACTGGTGGAACTATTAGGCTCTCTCAAAATTATGATTTCAGTCATACAGGAGTTGTACAAGGATCCTATACCCTGGATAACCCACAATCACACCCTCTTCATACACTCACACCTCTCACATTAACATCGCATAATGTTCTTTCTGATACATACCGGGGAACAGTTTCTGGTTTAGCTCGAGGGATTAGCTCTTCGGGGACTCATGAAGTGAGAGCATATTTATTTACTGATAGTGAATACCTCCAAGAAAATGTTGTTCCCGCTTCTGTGGGTGCCGACGGTAGTTGGAATATCGACCTTTCTCCTGTTGACTCTTCATTTGCTGGTGCCTGGCATTTTCGTCTTTATGAAAAGGCTTCACAGAATCAGATAGGGGAGTCATGGCCTCAACCTGTTATTAGAGAAAACCTAGATGTTGCTCTTTATGCCGTTACTGACAAGGAATATTTTACAGATAGGATACGAGCTTCAAGTGATGGAACTTTTCGTTTTAACCAGGCTGCTCCTGGAACAAAACGAGTAAAACTTATTGATACTCGAGGTACACTTGTTGAATCTGATGATAAGATTCTCGCGGTCTATAATGGAAGAACGGGAATTGTACGTTCGTATGAGTTATCTCCTGATGATGTTGGATATGGAACAGCATTTCAGGAACGAGGGTATGTGTATGACCAAGCACTTGTTCTTTCTTCTTCGCTCCTTACAAATAATCAGTCACGCTCTGCTGAACTCGCAAAAGGACTTCTTATGTTTCAAAACAAAGATGGAGCCTTTCATTTTTCTGCACCCCAATTAGCTCCGACTGAAACTGATGCTATTTTAAGAACAGGAGCTCATTCTATTGCTCTTTATTCGCTTCTTCAATTTATAGAAAAATATCCAAACGATCCAAATATAACAAGTTATAAAACCGGAGCACAAAAGGCTCTTGGGTATCTTGAAACACTTCGTTCAAAGTCAGGACCACAACAAGGCTTGTATCTGGGAGGGTCAGGACGTTATGTTAATGATATATTTCAGAACTATACAATTCCTTGGGCATCAACAGAACATAACTTGGATACCCTCCATGCCTTGAGAAAAGCAGGGCTCGTTTTAAAAAATACACAATATACAGCAAAAGCAGATGCTCTTGAAAAAGTAATTCTTACAAAATTATGGAACCCTGAGACAAAAAGATTTTATCAAGGTTATTCTGCTGAAGCTCCTGATGTTGCTGATGCCTTGGATACCGCATCGTGGGGATCCATTGCCCTGGCAAGTGTCCCAGATTCTGAGAAATCTCTCCTTTCTCTGGAGAGGTTAGATATTTATGAGCACACCGATCCTGCAACAAATATTAGTGGCTGGGGCCCTTATAGTTCACTTGGAGGGTACCCCGGGGCTGTACCTACTGTGTGGTTCGAGGGTTCTTTTGGGGTGCTTATGGCATATGCACGAAATAATTTTCCAGAAAGCTATGCAAAAATTTTAGATGTTTTAAAAAAAGGGCAATTGAGCTCAGGAGCTTTTCCTTACGCAAGTTCTTTTGATCAGAAATATGAAATTATTACTTCACCTGCTATTGCTTCAACTGCTTGGTATGTATTAGCTACCGTTGGAAGAGATTCATTTTGGTCAGAGTGTCGTTATCAGAAACCCGTAAAAGAAACACCTCCACCTCCACCAAAACCAATTGAGGCTCAGACAACTTTTGATACAGGATCGAGAAAACGCTGTGATGATCCAAAAGCTAACAACTATTCGCAATCACTTTTTGCGATTCCTGATAATACATTATGTATGTATTCATCTGTTGAAAAAACCCAAGACCAAACAATACTTCCGCAGGAAACAAAGAGCTCCGAAAATCAAGAACCTACAGAAATAGGTGTTGAAGTGCCAGTTTCTCAAAACGAAACTCCTTTCATAACTCAAGAATATATTGGTGATAATAATCTTATGGTTGAGTATATGGGGAATAATGATTTTGAATCATTACAGAAAGAAAATGTTTGGAAGACTTTGAAAACAAAAATTCAAAATGGAACACTCACCTTCAAAGATTTTTTCCTTCTTTTGTGGACAGCTTTCCTTAATTTCCTTAATTTTATTTGGAATCTATTAAAATCACTCTTTTATTTTATTATTAATTTATTTAGTTAGACGTTATGAAAAAAACAAAAAAAGGTTTTACCTTGATAGAACTCCTTGTTGTTATTGCTATTATTGGAGTTTTGGCAACTGTTGTGTTGGCAAGCCTTGGTTCTGCACGAAAACAGTCTCAGCGCCGGGCTTGGTTGCAATCAGTTTCCAGCATGAAACTTGCACTTGAAATGTATTATGCTGACAATGGAAATTACCCAAGTTCTTTTGAATATTATCCAAGTAATACAGCTTATGATGGAGGAAGGGCAGCATTTACTTCTCAAATGGAAGGATATATTGATGTGGAATCTTTCCTTGATGATGTACCTGATGGACTTACTACATTTATTTATTATGGGGTATATACAACAAGTCCTGATGGTGGGTCTGCAGCACGTTGTCCTGGTCAATTAGCACTTGGTGATGGTCAGACCTATGCAATTACCTTCGATACAACAAATTTAGACGTTATTGATGAAACATGGCTCTATAATACTGCTTCAGGATCTGGTAATACCTACCATTTCTACTGTGCTCATTCTTAGTCAGAGTTAAAAATAGTATATCTTTTTGATATACTATTTTTAGCAGATGAATAAAGTTATTTTGTATACAATTTTTTCTTTCTTCTGTGGAGTTGGAATACACTCTCTTTGGTCTTTTAATAGACCTCTTTTTGCACCCGCAATTATCTCATTAGTATTTTTTTGTTTATGTATTTTTTTTGGTCCAAGAAAAATTTTTGTTTTTTCTTGGATTTTTTTTGGTCTAGGTCTTGGTTTTTTGCGCTTTGCGCTTAGTCTTGATGTGCAACAAGCCCACTTGTTGGACGTGTTCGTTGAGCAAAAAGAAACACTTGTATTAACTGCACGTATTAGTAGTGAACCCCTAAGATCTCCTGAAGGGCGTTTGAGCTTTTTTGTAGAGACAGAAGCTTTTGTTGTTAATACCGAATTGGTTTCAGCAAGAACAAAAATTGCTATAAGGACCTATACCCCCTTAGAATACAATTTTGGGGATCGTATTCGTATTGTTGGAAAAGTGGAGAGTCCAGAACCTTTTGTTACTGATAGTGGAAGGATTTTTAATTATCCTGCATACCTTTGGAAAGAAGGAATATACTACATTATGAGTCCTGACGAAATTACTTATATTGATTCTTACAAGCCGTCTTTAAGGTCCCGATTGTATAGCGTTAAATCTCATCTTATAGAAAATATTTATGCAAAGCTACCAGAATCTTATGCAGGGCTTCTTTCAGGTGTTCTTTTTGGGCAAGAGCAAAGCCTAAATAAAGAACATGAAGATCTTTTCAGGAGGGTTGGATTGTCTCATATTGTTGTTCTATCGGGGTATAATATTGCAATTTTAATTATTATTTTAAATAGTTTTTTTTCCTTTTTACCTTTAAAAATAAGATCCCTGTTACTGTTGAGTGGAATTTTTATTTTCACTATCTTAGTCGGTGCTGGTCCAACTGTTGTACGTGCCGCCCTTATGGGGGTAATTATGGTTTTAGGGAAACTTTTTGCACTCCCTTATAATGCAGGAAGAGCTTTACTTGTTGCTGGGTTTTGTATGGTTATTTTACACCCACAGGTATTGATATTTGATCTTTCTTTTCAGTTTTCTTTTCTCGCAAGTCTTGGAGTCCTCTATATAGCTCCGCTTATTGAATCGTATTTTTTATATATTCCAAAAACGCTTGCTTTACGTGAAAGTGTACTCATGAGTGTAAGCGCCCAGATAAGCGTTACACCCCTTCTTGCGTATACTATGGGTAATTTCTCTCTCCTGGCACCCCTAGTAAATATGTTAGTATTGTGGAGTATCCCATTTTTGATGCTTTCAGGATTTTTTTTAAGTTTAGTTACTTTTTTCTCTGAGGTTCTAAGTATTATTTTTGTTGCACCAAGTTTTTTATTATCTGGATATATTTTTAGGGTATCTCAAATGTTTGACCGCATTTCTTTTACTAATTTAGTTATACCTCAATTTCACTGGTCAATTTTATTACTTCTGTATACTTTACTTATATCTTTGTTCTTGTACAATATAGAAAAAAATAAAAATAAAGTATGAAAAAAAACATTATTACAATTGCGGGAAAGCTTGGAAGTGGAAAAAGTACCACAGCAAAAAAAATTGCTGAAAGGCTTGGTTATACACACTTCTCTTCTGGAGATTTCTATAGAGACGCTGCTGTTGCGAGAGGGATGACGGTTACTGAATTAAATCAATATGCCCAAACTAACCCAGAAGTTGATTTTGAAATTGATGAGATTCTTCGACATAAAGGAGAAGTACTGGATTCTTTGGTTATTGACTCACGGCTTGCTTTTCATTGGATACCTCAGTCTTTTAAGGTGTACCTTGATATAGATCCTCTTCTTGCGGCTCAACGAATGCTCAAAGATAGAGAAAACAATCCAGAACGTCAAGCTTCTGAAAAATCAAATACCCTGGAAGAAATGGTTGCTGATGCAAAAATGAGACTTGATTCTGAAAAAGAGCGTTATCAAAAGCTATACGGTATTGATCACACTGACCCTCAACATTTTGACCTTGTTATTGATACTGGATCTTACACTATTGATGAGGCGGTAAATATCATTTTAGAAGCCTACAAAAATTGGCTTACAAAGAAAGCATAAGTCTATGCTTTCTTTTTTCTTTGTGAAATACTTGTATGTATATGGAGGGAAATTCTCTTTTTAAAAAACATCTTTTTAAAGTAATAGTGTTCAGCAGCATACTTTTCTCCATTTTATTTTTTTACAGGCTTTACATACCAAAAACACTTAAACTTGTTTTTCTTGATGTGGGTCAAGGTGACGCTGTATATATACAAACTCCTCTTGGTAAAAATATACTCATTGATACAGGACCTCCTCAGGAGGCATTGAGCGATCGCCTCTATGAGGTAATGGATTCTTTTGACAGAAATTTTGATCTTGTCATTATGACACATCCTGATATAGATCATATCGGTAATATGCCAAAAATTCTTAAAAATTATAGAGTTGAACGTATTGTATATTCTGGGCTTGATAGTGGTGCGGAGCTTTATGAGATTGTTGCTTTAGGGGTTCAAAAACAAAAAATACCTATTTTTACAGCCCATGCAGGTCAACGTATTGTCCTTGAGCCTGGGGTGTATTTAGATATACTTTCACCTCATATAAATATGAGATCACTTGAGTCGAATGATTATTCTGTTGTGGCACGGCTTTCGTATAAAAATAATTCAGCTCTCCTTACGGGGGACGCAACAAAATATATTGAGTCAGATATTGTTGGTGCTTATGGAGATGTCATTACCTCAGATATTTTAAAATTGGGCCATCACGGGTCAGATACAAGTACAAGTGATCTTTTTCTAGACACAGTACTTCCTTTGTATGCGATTGTTTCTGCGGGTTGCGATAACCGTTTTGGACATCCTCATACCGAGGTATTGGTAAGGGTTATGAAAAGAAATATTTCTTTATTAGATACTTGTGATCATGGAAATATTATTTTTGAAACTCAGGGAGATAATTGGAAACTTATTTCAAATAAAAAACATAAAGAGTAATCTTTATGTTTTTTATCGGATAAGTCCTGCATCTTTAAATGTTTTGAATGCACCTTTTTTCTTGATTGTTTTGATAGCTTCTGTAGAAATTTTCATTACAAAAGTTTGATCAATTTCAGGAATGTAAATACGAGTTTTTTGAAGATTAGGGAAGCGTCGTCGTTTTCCTGTTGGGTTAAACTCAGTTGCACGAGTTCGGTTGCTATAACCACCTCCTACTTGAGACCCTTTTTGTGTAATTGGACAAATTCGTGACATAATTTTATGTATACTTTAACTATTACAGGCTTGTTAGTACATCGACTCGTACACCCGCTTAATGTTGTGATAATAGCATATTCTTTATTGTACGCAAGCTTTTTCTTCACAGTTTTTGATTATTCTCTATAATGAATCTTATGAACATATTATATATACTTATTCTTATTATTTCTGTGGTTATTCATGAGGTTGCTCATGGATACGCAGCTGATCGTTTAGGGGACCCTACGCCTCGCCTGGCAGGAAGATTATCATTAAATCCATTCGTTCATATTGATACTGTAGGGTCGATTCTCCTCCCGCTCTTACTTTTCTTTAGTGGTTCTCCTATTATGTTTGGGTGGGCAAAACCTGTTCCTTTTAATCCGTATTATTTAAAAAATCAACGTTGGGGAGGAGCTCTTGTTGCTTTTGCTGGGCCTTTAAGCAACTTACTTATTGCACTTATTTTAGGTCTTGGGTTACATATACTCCCTCTTTCTTTATCTGGAGTTTTGGTACTTAAAATGATTATTCTTACTAATATTAGTCTTGCTATTTTTAACCTTGTCCCAATTCCTCCTTTAGACGGTCATCATATACTTTTTGCAGTACTTCCTCGTTCTTTGAGCAAAATAAAATCTTTTTTACAAAGTTATGGTTTTTTCTTTGTTATTATATTTATTTTTTTCGGGGGGAGATTCCTTGGTCCTGTAGTTGAATTTGTTTACGAATTATTAGTTTAAAATACTTGCATTTTTTATTCATTATAGTAATGTGGTTTCATCTTAACCCCTTTTTAAGAGGGAGTTATTTTGAAAAAATATTTAATCATTATGGCAAAAATTAACCAACTTATTAGAAAAGGTCGCACTAAAGTTACGACAAAACCAAAAGCAGTTGCTCTTCGAAGAGGTTTTAACTCTCTGATGAATCAACCAACTCGTTACCCATCTCCTTTTAAACGAGGTGTATGTACCAAGGTAACAACAACAACACCTAAAAAACCAAACTCAGCGCTTCGAAAATTGCTCGTGTTAGGTTAACTAATGGTATGGAAGTAACTGCGTATATTCCTGGAATGAAACATTCACTCCAAGAACACTCTGTAGTAATGTTGCGAGGTGGTCGTGTAAAGGACCTTATTGGGGTTCGATACACTATCGTTCGTGGAGTTCTTGATGCAGCTGGAGTTGCGAACCGAAAGAAATCACGTTCTCGATACGGAGTAAAAAGGCCAAAAGCTACTAAATAGAAATAACTAATCAATTAACATGCGAAGACCAGTAAAAAACAGAAATATTCCACAGCCAGATGCTCTTTATAACTCAGCTCTGCTCTCACGTTTTATTAACTACGTGATGCTTGATGGAAAAAAAGAAACTGCACGAAAAATCGTGTATGGTGCTCTTGATATCATAAAAGAAAAACAATCTGGAAAAGAGCCACTTGAAGTTTTTGAAGCCGCGTTAAAAAACGCAGGTCCCTCTACCGAAGTTCGATCACGACGTGTTGGAGGTGCTAACTACCAAGTTCCAGTTCCTGTTCGACCAGAACGACAACAAGCTCTTGCTATGCGATGGATTATTACCGGAGCACGAAGCAAAAAAGGAAAAGATATGAAATTTTTCTTGGCTGATGAACTTATCCTTGCTGCACAAGGAGAAGGTGAAGCGGTAAAGAAAAAAGAAAATGTTCACAAAATGGCAGAAGCAAACAAGGCCTTTGCACATTTTGCTTGGTAAAAAACTCCTCACGGAGTTTTTTTCTATTTTATAAATGCTATAATAAAAGTATCATTATTCGTTTTTTTTAAAAAAATATGTTAAAAGAATTCAAAGATTTTGCCATGAAAGGAAATATGATAGATATGGCAGTAGGTATTATTATTGGAGGGGCTTTTGGAACTATTGTTAACTCTATTGTTGAGGATATCATTATGCCAATTGTCTCAGGGATTTTTACTCTTCCAGATTTTTCAAACCTTTTCATTAAACTTCGTGGGGCAGGAGACTTTACTTCTTTGTCTGCAGCTCGAGACTCAGGTGCCGCTGTTCTTGCTTATGGTTCGTTCCTTAATGCTGCAATTGCTTTCCTTATTATTGGATGGGTACTCTTCATGCTTGTTAAGGGAATTAATAAGCTAAAAAATGAAAACCCTAAACCTGAAGAAACTCCAAAAGGCCCAAGTGAAGTAGAACTCTTGATTGAAATTCGTGATGCTCTAAAGAACAAATAAAAACACCTCAAGGTGTTTTTATTTTTGTCCAAGGTGGTGAATCGTAGAAACATCAGTTCTTACAGGAGCATTTTTTATAATATCTAAAATAAGATTATCATCATCTGTTATTGTATATAACTCAAGATCTTTTTCATGTATTGTTTTTGACCCCTCTTGTAGCATAACTTTTCTAAAATATTCATCGAGCGGTTTCCAAAACTCACTTCCATATAAAATAATTGGAATTTGTGGAATTTTCCCTGTTTGTTTCAGGGTAAGTATTTCAAACATTTCATCAAGTGTTCCAAATCCTCCAGGACAGTAAATGTATGTTTCCGCTGAATAAGCGAGGATTACCTTGCGTGAAAAGAAGTGGTGAAATTCGATACTGTCATCAAGATAGGGATTTGTTGTTTGTTCAAAAGGTAGTTCTATGTTAATACCTAAAGAAGAACCTTTTTCTGCTTTGTGTGCACCTTCATTTGCTGCACCCATAAGTCCATATCCTCCTCCGGTCACTACGGTATATCCTAAGTTTGCTATTTTTTCTGCTAAATCTCGAACTTTTCCATAGAGAGGATTTTCTTCTTTTAATCGGACTGATCCAAAAATAGTGATTGAGCGAGGATGGTCTTTCATGAGTTCAAAACCTTGTCTAAATTCACCATCGATAATACAAAGTCTACTATTGAGAATATCACCGTGAATCTCTTGGCATTTTTGGGTAAGTTCCGTGAGTTCTTTTTTTCCTGATTTTTTTTCTTCTTGCATATTGATTGAGTATATCATATTTCAATACTCTGTGTGGTATACTTTGGGTATCTTTATGCAAAATCAAATTATAAAAAAAAATGGACAGAGCGAGTTGTTTGAACCAGAAAAACTTTGCCAATCTATTATAAAGGTCGGTGCATCAAAAAAACTTGCTGAGCAAGTTTGTGGTATTGTTTCTGATAGTGTTGATGCAGAAGTTTCTTCAGAAGATATTTTTAGACTTACCCATCAATATCTCATTGATATTGATCCAAAAATTGGGGCTCTATATTCTCTTGAAAGAGGTTTGTCTGCGTTAGGCCCTTCGGGATTTCTCTTTGAGCAATATGTTGGAGAAATTTTTAAAATTATGGGGTATTCAGTTACTACCAATATTTTTATGCAAGGTGAGGGTGTAACCCATGAAATTGATGTCTATGCAGAAAAAGGAAATCTCGGTTTTATTATTGAAGCTAAGTATCGGAATGATTTTAAATCTAAAACTCATATTGATCAGATTATGTATGCAGATGCTCGACTTCAAGATATTAAAAGGAGGGCTCTTAAGGATGGCGATACAAAGGAATACTATATGTGGCTTATCACCAACACTGAATTTACTGATGCTGCAATTTCTTATGTTCAATTTAGAGATTTGCAGTTAATGGGGTGGAGTTTTCCTCGATATATAAACCTTATGAAAATTGTATCTGAACGCAAAGTGTATCCCGTAACGGTACTCCCTTCAATTAATCAGCACTTTTTAAATAAACTAGCCGAAAGAAAAGAAGTGCTTGTAAGTGAGATATCAGCGTTTTCTGTAGACGAGTTGAGGGATCGTTATGAACTGAGTATGACACTCGCTCAAAAAATATATAAAGAAATTCAAGATCTTTTAAAATAAAAAACAAACTCCCCTTAGGGTGGTTTTTATTTTTTTGATTGTTATAATCCGTCATATGAAACGTTTTTTCTTTTTTGTGCTAGCTCTTGGTTTTGTATTTTTAGGAGTTCCTTTTGTTGGGATAGCGACTCCCTTTCTTTTAGGAATTCAAAAGGGTCGTATTCCTTATGAAATAATTATAATTGCTTTTTTTGCTGATATGCTTGCTCCTATAGAATTTTCTTTCTTTTCTCTACCACTTCCTCTGTATTCTACAAGTGCAAGTATTATTATTCTTGTTTCGTTTTTTATTCATAAGCAGGTGAGTTCATATGTTTAATTATTTTCGAAAAAGAAGATATCAGGATCACGAAATACATCCAGACGAGGTGCTGGTGGATACGGTAAATCTTTCAAATTTGAACCGGCAACAATTTGAAGGTGTTTTTGAAAAGGCTCTTGATACAAGAGTTATTTGGGTAATTTCTTTTCTTTTTTTTGGTGTTTTTATTTTTTTTGGATATAAGATATTTTCTCTCCAGGTTATCCAGGGTGCTGAAATGAGGCAGCGAGCAGAAGATAATCGTCTAAAGCAAATTCCACTTTTTGCTGAACGTGGTGTTATTTATGACCGAAATGAAAAAGAACTTGCGTGGAATGTGAGAGGTTTAGATAATGAACCATTTTTGTTGAGAGAGTATATTGCTCAATCTGGATATGGACACTTGTTAGGTTACGTTGAATATCCAGAGGTTGATAGTAAGGGGAATTTTTGGCGTTTCGATACCCAAGGACTTGCTGGTATTGAAAAGGAGTATAATGCTCTCTTGCAGGGTAAAAATGGTATGTATTTACAAGAAATTAACGCTCTTGGAGAAGTTCAATTTGAAAATACTATAGAAAAAACAGAGTCTGGTAAAAATATTATTACGAGTATTGATGCGGAATTACAACATCGTTTGTATGAAGCAATCCGTTCTGAAGCAGAAAGCAAAAAATTTGAAGGAGGGGCGGGTGCTATTATGAATATTCATACAGGAGAACTTTTTGCTTTTACGAGTTATCCTGAATTTGATCCACGTATTCTTGCAAAGGGAGAAGACGCAAAAGCAATCGAAGGTTTTTTTACTGATAAACAAAAACCCTTCTTGAATAGAGTTATTAATGGTCTCTACACCCCAGGTTCTATTGTTAAACCTTTCTTGGCGCTTGCCGCACTTCACGAAGGAGTCATTACTGAAGATACAAAAATCATGAGTACGGGAAGGATTACGATTCCTAATCGTTTCAACCCTTCAAATAGTTCTTATTTCCGTGATTGGAAGAGAACAGGGCATGGAATTACCGATGTAAAAAAAGCAATTGCAGAATCGGTAAACACTTTTTTCTATGCTATTGGAGGAGGATATCAAGGGCAAAAAGGACTTGGTATTGAAAAAATAGAATACTATATACGCGCTTTTGATATTACAGAACCAACAGGAATTGCTTTTGGTGATGAGTCTCGGGGACTTATTCCTAACCCTACATGGAAAGAAGAGCGGTTTGAAGACGGTGTGTGGAGAGTTGGAGATACCTACAACACTTCAATTGGGCAGTTTGGTTTCCAGGTAACGCCACTTCAAATGCTTAAGGCAACAGCCGCATTGGCTAATAACGGAACATTGGTTACCCCAAGTCTCTTTAGAGGTTTTGAGCCCCTCAGTAAAAAAGTTGCAGATATTAATCAGCAATCATATTTTGATATTATCAAAGAAGGAATGAGGCAAACTGTTACCAAGGGGACGGCTCAAAATATTAATGTAAAATATATTGATATTGCAGCCAAAACAGGGACTGCCCAGGTTGGTAAAGATAATGAATTTTATAATTCTTGGATTATTGGATTTTTCCCTTATGAAAAACCAGAGTATGCTTTTGTTATTGTAATGGAAAAGGCTCCGAAAGGGGGTACAGGATCTGCTTCGCGTGCTATGAAGACTTTCATTGAGAGTATCCAAGAACACTATCCAATCTTTTTTGGAAATCAAAAAAGCAATTAATAATATCCTTGCAAAAACAAAACGAGCTTTTATACTCAATAGATATATGGAACAAGAATTTTTAACTCAACTAAAAAAACAAGAACTTGAACAAGAACTTGAACATCTTAAAACTGTCGTACGAGCAGAGATTCTTGAACGACTCGCTTTTGCAAAATCATTAGGTGATTTATCAGAAAATGCAGAATATCATTCATCAAAAGAAGCTCAGGCAAAAAACGAAGGACGTATTGGTCAAATTGAAGCTATTTTAAAAAGCGCTATTGTTGTTGAGGCAAATACTGATGGTACTATTGGTCTAGGTTCAACTATTACCTTAATCCGCTGCGATACCAAAGAAGAAAAAACATATACTCTCGTAGGAAATGAAGAAGCGGATTTATCGGCTGGAAAAATCGCATTTACGTCACCTATTGGTGAGGCGGTTATAGATAAAAAGAAGGGTGATAAGGTTACTGTATTGACGCCAAAAGGAGAGATGCTTTATGAAATAAAAAGTGTTTCTTAGAGATAAGATTAAACAAAAAAGCAAAAAGCGTGGCTTTTTGCTTTTTTACTTACCCCCAAATTTCTCCCCCACAAAATATTGACAATTAATTAATATTAGTTTATATTTTAATTTGAAAACTGCGTAACCAGTTAATTCACCTAAAACAAGTTTGTTACGGAACTTATAAAACTTAATAAAATGAATACAATAAAAAAACTACTTGGTGTTACTTGTTATTTTGTGGGAATTTTTATGTTCATTACATTTCCCCAAACCTTGATTGATGAAAATTTTAGCTCACAAATAACTGATTCCACCGTAGATAAAATATTCTTTTTTTTCATGACTATTGGGGCTGGAATGGTTTACTTCTTTGTTGGATATCTTCTTTTAAGAAGAATAAGTATTGAAGATATATATCCAGATTACAAAAAACTAGCCTATTTTGGTTTTCTCAGCATGTGTATGTTTATTGTTGGAATCTATTACCATACTATATTTGGAAGTCCTTGGTAATTAAAATTCAATAACTCTTTAAAAAGTTCGCACGAGGCGAACTTTTTCTTTTCATATTTTGAGCTTTGGTTATACTGGGTATGCGTTTGGGCGTTTTGCGCAGCAAAACGCCCTTTAATTATTATGTCTCTAAAAAAACAAAACGAACAAGATTACAACAAAGAGTGGATTACGGTTAAAGGGGCTCGTACCCATAACCTCAAAGATATCACCGTAAAAATTCCTCGAAACAAAATGACAGTGATTACCGGGCTTTCTGGGTCTGGAAAATCCTCACTTGCCTTTGATACGATTTTTGCCGAAGGGCAACGACGCTATGTAGAATCTCTTTCTAGTTATGCACGACAATTCTTGAATCAAATGCAAAAACCTGATGTTGATGAAATATCAGGTCTTTCACCTGCCATTTCTATTGACCAAAAATCTCGTTCAAATAATCCCCGTTCAACCGTCGCAACAATTACTGAGGTGTATGATTATTTGCGTATCTTGTTTGCTCGAGTAGGGCAGCCTTTCTCTCCAATTTCAGGAAAAAGAATTAGAAAGCTTTCAAATCAAGAAATTCTCGATTTTGTTATGGAAAAAGTAGGTCTCTATAAAAATCCCGACTCTTCAAAAAAAGTCATGGGTGTTTCTATTGATGAAACCCAGGTATATATTTTGGCGCCAGTTATTCGGGGGAGAAAGGGAGAGTATTATCAGCTTCTCTACGATATGTTAAACAAGGGCTATTCTCAGGCACGTATCGATGGGGAGATGAAGTCACTTCGTACCCAGATCAAGATGACAAAAACTAAAAAACATGACATCGATTTTGTAGTTGATGTTTTTGCACTTCATGAGTTTACCGATAATCCTGATGATGTACGCTTACGTCTTACTGAAGCTATTGAACGAGCTATTACCGAAGCCGAAGGGATGATTAAAATTTATATAGAGAATGAAGAGGGAGGGTCTCTGGATGATTTTTTGTTATCTGCAAAACTTCTTTGCCCAGAAGACGGCTATGTTTTTCCAGAGATTGAACCTCGGCTGTTCTCATTTAATTCGCCATATGGAGCCTGTGAGACCTGCAGTGGGTTAGGAACCAAACATATGTTTGGTGACGAGGTGTGTGGTACTTGTATGGGGGCTCGGTTAAGACCCGAAGCTTTGCAAGTATTTATTGGAAAATATGACAAGGATGGAAATGTTTTACCTGGAGAAGAACATCGAAAAAATATTGATGACTTTGTAAATATGCGTATCCAAGATGCTTATGCATTTATGGCTGAAATTGATCTTTCTGAAAAAGAACAAAAAATTGCAGCAGTATTATTACGTGAAATTGAAAATCGCCTTGAATTTATGATGAGTGTTGGGTTGGAGTACCTCAGTCTTAATCGGCGAGCTCATACACTCTCAGGAGGGGAGTCTCAACGTATTCGACTTGCTTCACAGCTTGGGTCCCAACTTGTAGGAGCACTCTATGTTTTAGATGAGCCTACGATTGGACTTCATGCTCGAGATAATGCACGACTTATTAGAACTCTTAGGGAGCTTGCTGATAAAGGAAATACTATAATTGTTGTTGAGCATGACGAAGAAACAATTTTTGCTTCAGATTATTTGATTGAAATTGGTCCGGGGGCAGGTGTTCATGGAGGAGAGGTAATTGTTGCTGACTATTTGAAAACATTACTGTCTTCACCTAAAGAAATAAAAAAATCTCTTACTCTTCAATATTTAAGCGGGCAAAAGAAGATAGAAACCCCGGCAAAAAGAAGAACTCGAGACAAGGGTGTTATTGCTCTTGAGGGAATCGTATACAACAACATGAAAAATATTAATGTTGAAATTCCTCTTGGGAAATTGACTATAATTACTGGGGTTTCAGGTTCTGGAAAATCATCATTTATGCATGGTGTCTTGGCAAAAAATATGGAGGCACGTTTAAACCGTCGTTATAAATCAAACGAAGTAATTCGTGCGCATACAGCTCACGGCTTTGGAGAAATTTCACGTGGAATTATTCTTGATCAATCTCCTATTGGGCGTACTCCACGATCAAATCCTGCAACCTATACTGGTGCTTTTGATCATATTCGAGATATTTTTGCACAAACCGTTGATGCCCAAATTCGTGGATGGAAATCAGGAAGATTTTCATTTAATACGAAAGGTGGGCGTTGTGAGGCCTGTGAGGGAAGAGGTTCAGTTGCTGTTGAGATGGGATTTCTGCCAACAGTATATGTAACCTGTGATGTGTGTATGGGAACACGTTATGAAAAAGAAACCCTCCAGGTTAAATATAAAGGAAAAAGTATTTATGATGTTCTTGAAATGAATATAGAGGAGTCTGCACTTTTCTTTAAAGACATACCAGCTATCTTTGATAGATTAAATGCCCTATTAGAGACGGGGTTAGGGTATCTTACCTTAGGACAACCTGCGAACACGCTTTCAGGAGGAGAGTCTCAGCGAGTTAAAATTGCCTCAGAATTATACCGTCCTCAACTTGAAAAAACGCTCTATCTTCTTGATGAACCCACAGTAGGACTTCATTTTGATGACGTTCGAAAACTCCTTGATATTGTTCAAAAGCTTGTGAATAAAGGAAATACCGTTGTTATTATTGAACATAATATGGATTTTATAAAATCAGCAGATCACATTATTGATTTTGGGCCAAAATCTGGAGACGAAGGAGGAAAGGTGGTTGCAAAAGGAACACCTGAAGATATTGTAAATAATCCAAAATCAGTAACAGGAGAATTTTTAAAAAAGCATCTTTAAAATATTGCAAAATAAAGACTTTTTGTTGCTTAATTAAGCCTCTTGATTAATTTTATTGATTATGTTAATGTATGTTTATCTTAAATAAAAAATACCAACTTCTATGAAAAAAGTACGTAAAATTAAAATTGATTTTAAACCTCAAAACTCTTCTAAAAAACTTCTCAAGGGACTTAAAGATCGAGATAGATATGTTCTTGAAAGTCGTTTTGGGCTTGATAATGAAGACAAAAAAACTCTTGAATCAATTGGTCAGGAATATAATATTACTCGTGAACGTGTTCGTCAGATTCAGGATGCAGCATTAAAAGCTATTCGTAAATCTGAAAATTACGATGATGCTCGTGAGATTTTTGATAAAATTGAAGAAATTATTCATGAAATGGGAGGAATTGTTTCTGAAGACCATTTCCTTGATACTGTTTCTGATGATAAGGTCGTTCAAAACCATATTCATTTTCATCTTGTAGTAGGAGATGGGTTTAAAAAACACAAAGAAGACGATAAGTTTAAAAATCGTTGGTCAGTAAATGGAAAACTTGCTGACAAAGTTCATGCCGCCCTTGAAAAACTTCACCAACAAGTTACTGACGAAGAACTTCTTTCAGAAGAGCAAATGGTCCTCAAATTCCTTGACCGACTTGATGGAGTAGAAGATGGTGTTATTACTGACGAAGTGGCAGAAAATTTCTTGAAATTATCAAAGGTAATCAATCGAAATCCTCTTGGTGATTGGGGACTTACTGCCTCTCAAAATGTTTCAGTACGAGGTATTCGTGATTATGCATATTTGATTATGAAGAAAAATGGATCACCTATGCATTTTCGTGAGGTAGCAAAAGCTATTGCAACAACCTTTGGGAAAAAAGCACATGCTGCAACCACCCATAATGAACTCATTAAAGATGATCGTTTTGTTCTTGTTGGGCGAGGTATGTACGGTCTTAAGGCTTGGGGTTATCGTGCTGGTGTTGTAAAAGACGTTATCCGTGATCTTATTGCAGAACGTGGACCTTTGACCAAAGATGAAATTATTGAATCTGTTCTCAAAGAACGTTACCTTAAAGAAAATACTATTTTGGTAAATCTTTCAAATAAAGACTACTTTGTAAAAAATGAAGAAGGTAAATATACCCTCGGTAAAAATGCTTACAAAACAAAAAAATAAAAACCTATTCGTAGGTTTTTATTTTTTTATGCTAGGATGATATTATGTCGCAAAAAGATCCTTTTGACTTTGTTAAATTTAAATTAAAAAATGGACTCACTATTTTTTATTCTCACATCCCCTATGCAACAAAAACAGTTGTCTATGCTGCTATGTATACAGGGGCTCTCGATGGAAAAAGAGGGTGTTCACATTTTTTAGAGCACCTACTCCCAGAAGAAACTCAACTGTTTAGTGGAATCAAAGATCTTGATATTTTTCTTGAAAACTACGGAGGAGATCGTATTGATTTTTATACAAACTACTATGCAACAACACTAGGAATAAGTATCTGTGAAAAATATTTTAATAAATCATTAGAGGTGATAGATCAAGTTTTCTTTCAAACAAAGCTCGGTAAAAATTTTGAAAGAGAAAAAAAGGTTATTTTAGAGGAAATCAATTCAGCATACCCAAGACAACATATTATTGACCATTACGAAAAAAAGATGCGAAAACTTGTAGATATTAATATCTATGATTTTGAGTACCGGATTTTCCACCCTTACGTGACTACAGGCTCACCTGAAGAAGTTCGTGCGCTTAGCCTGAATGACTTACAATCACACTATAACCAGTTCTATGCTCCTAACAACATGACTTTGTTTATTGGAGGTAATCTTGAAGAAACTCAGGTTAAAAGTAGTGTTCAAAAAATATTTGGAGGGTATTCAAAAAAAATAATATCAAAAAATATAGCCCAAGCTCAAGATAAGCAAAAAGTACTCGTAAAAGAACTTCTTTGGGATGATGTTGAGGTATATGAAAGAAGCTCGTTAAATACTTCCGTTGAATTCTCCTACTCATTTAAGGGGCATGAAACCTGGATTCATAGGTTAACAAGGGATCTCTTGTACCGTATTTTATTTGAGTTTGTGAGAGAAAAAGGGGGACTTTCTTATAATCCTTATGTAAGCCTTAACTCAAATAAATTTGTTGGTGAATTTAATATAGGTTTTGAATCTTCTCATGCTATAAATGCTGAAAGTATAAAACCGCTCCTTAATCAAGTATTTCAAAAAGCTCATAAAAGTCATAAGCTTTTTGATCAAATAAAGAAAAATCTTCTTTTGAGATATTCTTATAATGAATCTACTAAAAGTATTGTAAAATCAGCCCTGAGTGATTTCTATTATCTAGGTAAAATAAAAACTATGGCTATGGAAAAAAAAGATATAAAGGCTGTTTGTTTTGAAGATGTTTGTTCTATGATAAAAGAAATTAAAAAAGAAGGTTTTCTTGAAATTATTCGATCAACCCATCAATAACAAAAAAACACCTAGGTGTTTTTTTGTTATTGTTTAAGGTATTTGGTATACTAAGGGTATATTTTTTTTCGTAATTTATGCATCTGAAACGACTTGAACTTAATGGTTTTAAATCATTCGCTAAAAAAAGCGAGTTTATTTTTGACGTCCCTATTATCGCTGTTGTCGGACCAAATGGATCTGGTAAATCAAATGTTGTTGAGGCGATTCGTTTTGTTCTTGGTGAACAATCAGTAAAATCAATGCGTGGAAAAACAGGTTCTGACCTTATTTTTAAGGGTTCAAAAGATATCCCCGCACTTTCTCGAGCTTCAGTGTCTATTGTTTTTGATAATATAGATAGGGTTTTTACCATTGAACAACCTGACAGTTCAAAGCTTAATATTGATTTTGATGAAATTACTATCAGTCGGGAGGTGTATGCTGATGGTGGAAATAAATATCTTATTAACGGACACGAGGTTCGAATGAAAGATATTCATGAACTTATTGGTTCTGTTAATATTGGTTCTTCAGGGCACCATATTATTTCTCAAGGAGAAGCAGATCGCTACCTTAATGCTAATGTAAAAGATAGACGTGAACTTATCGAAGAAGCACTAGGTCTCAAGGTATACCAATATAGACTCAAAGAGTCAGAAAGAAAACTTGAACGTTCTCAAGAAAATATGAAGGAGTCAGAACTCTTAAGACGAGAGATTGCACCACATCTTCGTTTTTTGAAAAAACAAGTTGAGAAAATAGAAAAAGGAGAAGAGCTCCGAAAGGAATTAGAAGAGCGGTATCGCAAATACTTTGCACAAGAAGACTACCTTATTAAAAAAATAGTTGCTGATTTAGATAATGAAAGGTCTCTCCTACAGGATCAATATCGAGAAGTACATGATTTTTTGAGCCATCACCGACTTCCTGAAGATATTCATTACCCAGAAGAAGAGCTTATTTATACCGAAGAAGCTAAGTTTCGAGAACTATTAAACACAAAACAAGAGCTTCGAGGTAATCTTGGAAAAATTGAAGGGATGATATCTCTACTCTCTAAACAGGCACAAAAAAAAGAACAAGTACAATATGAACCACCAATTGCTTTTCATAAGGTAAAAGTTTTCATTTCCGAACTTGTTGATAAACTCGATAGACTTGATTTTAAAGATATGGTCCAAGTCGGGAGAGATCTTGAACGACTCAAAGAATATATTACTTCATTTATTGATAG